>ERZ1292623.3107-Hain-H51-01um-R1-3107-length-14370-cov-5_pt1 | contig 14370 bp, 14 predicted proteins | sample MGYA00564398_ERZ1292623 | MGnify/ENA primary metagenome ERZ1292623 (study PRJEB36523, sample SAMEA6512633) | groundwater metagenome | collected 2019-01-07 | study: AquaDiva: Metagenomics assemblies of 32 groundwater samples
TCATAATTTCAGGACCATTAATTAAAATAAAATTAGCTTCTGATTCATTTGCAACTGCTTTTGCCAAAAGTGTTTTTCCAGTTCCAGGCGGCCCATATAATAAAACTCCTTTTGGCGGCTGAATTCCGAGAGTTTCAAAATTTTCTGGCTGCTTCATAGGAAGTTCTATCATTTCTCTTACTTTTGTCAGCTCTTCTTTCAGTCCGCCTATATCTTCATACGTTACATCAGGAACGCGCTCTTCCTTTAGCTCAACTGCTTCTGGTTTCAAATCAATTTCCGTATCTGCTGTTATTATTACACTTTCTTTAGGACTGGAATTTAATACTAAGAATTTAATATCTGCAAAACCGAATGCTAAATTAAATTCATCTTCGAATGCAAGTCTAAAAATATCTTCAAAATTTCCCGAACTTACAGTTCTTCGTCTTCTGTTTCCACCAAGTGAAATTATATCGCCTTTGCGCACAGGTCTATCTTGCAAAGCTCTTTTGAAAATAGATGGATGAGCTTGAAATATAACTCCTTTCTGAACTGGCGCAAGAGAAATCATTTTTGCTGCCTTAACTTGGCAAGGTCTTATTGTTACATATTCGCTTATTGATGCCCCTGCATTTCTTCTTACTAAACCATCCATTCTAATTATTGCTAAACCAATATCTGCCGGAAATGCTCTTGCAGCAATCGCGACAGTTTTTCTTGAGCCTTCGAGCTCAACAATAGATCCTTGATGAATACCTAAATCTTTCATAATTGCAGAATCTAAACGTACAACTCCTCGATTTACATCATCTTGTGAAGCTTCAGCAACTTTTAACTTGACTTCCTTTTTGCTGTCGTCATTAATTTTGCTAGAATCTGCTGTAGCTGCCATCGTGATAGAGTTTATAGAGCCTTAAAATACTTTATGAGTGGATGCTCTCATATCTACTTTAATTTCCTTGTTCTAGTTGGAGATTTAATCGTTACAAGCATATCTGGAACATATTGTTTGGCGTAATCAAATGCCATATTTTCATACCCTGCATTCAATAAAAATCGTACCATATCATAAGCGTCTTTAGTTTTTCTTTCTGCTCTTACTTTGCGCATATAAGCAGCTTTCTTAACTTTTACTTCGAGCTGTTTATTATATTTCCGCATATATTCTTTTTTATGCTCGGTGATCATAGTAAGTTTATACTATTACTTCTTTTAAACCTTGCGAGTTCTAGTGCTATATGCAAAAAACGTCTTCGGGCTCACCTATATTAGATGAATTGCTAAATGGCGGATTTGAGAAAGAAGTAATTACAACAGTATATGGGCCTGCAGGTTCAGGCAAATCAAATATTGCAATGATTGCGACTGCTTCAGTTATAAAGCAAGGCAAAAATGTAATTTATATTGACACCGAAGGTGGGTTTTCTGCAGAGCGGATGAAACAGCTTCTTCCATATGATTACGAACGAATTATGCAAAATATAATTCTTCTAAAGCCAATAAGTTTTGACGAACAGAAAAAACATTTTGCAAAACTTAATGGTGCTGTCGATAAAGATAGGATTGGACTTATAGTTGTTGATTCGATAACAATGCTTTACAGACTGGAAAAAGGTTCTGATGAAGAAATTAGAACAACAAATAAAGAACTTGCAAAACAGCTTTCGCAATTGTCTGAAATTGCGCGTAAGAAAGATATTCCAATCTTAGTTACCAATCAAGTATATGCGGATTTCAAAAAAGAAAACAGTTTTCATATGGTTGGTGGAGATTTGTTAAAATATTGGAGCAAAGATATTGTAAAACTTGAATTTGAAAATAATTACAGGCGTGCAGAAATTGTTAAACACAGGTCTATTCCAGAAAGAAAATGCATAACATTTGAAATAAGTAACAGCGGCATTTATCCAGTGCAGCAAAGAAAGAAATTCAGTCTTTTTTAGCAGTCTTGTTTTTACCCCAATCTTTCTTGCTTGGACATTTATGATTCAAACACATTTGATAATGCCTTTTAGCTGCGATTTTAAGCATTGGGAATTTGCATTGCTCACAAATCTTATCTATTCTCACAACCGCTCCGTGTTGTGGCAATGGATACGTATTTTTGCATTTCGGATAACCATCGCAGGCGGCAAACTGCTTGCCAGTTTTTTTAGAATGAACAATCCTAACATTTCCGGTATGGCATTTATTACACTTCATAAGAAAATTAGCGGTAATGCGCATTTCGTGCAGAGCTTCTCCAAGCTCATTTCCTATGTTACTTCTGTGTTTTTCTATATTATCAGAGATTTTTATTAAAGTTTTCCGCGCATTTTCTAAAACAACTTCGCTCTTGAGTTTATGTGCGCGGATTTTTTCCATATCGCTTTCAAACTTGCGTGTCATTTTCTTATCAAGAATGTCGGGCGCATATTTATCGAATATTTTTACAACTTCCAAACCTAATTTAGTAACACTAATAGACTGATTAGCAACATATCCTCTCTGATAAAGCGTATCTATAATTCCAGCTCTTGTTGCTTTAGTTCCTAGATTTTCTTTCTCAAGTTGTTTTATTATTGAAGCTTGAGTATAACGCTTCGGTGCTTCTGTTGCTTTCTCTGCTAATTTAGATTTTTGATTGTAATTATCGCCTTTTTCAATCTTAGGAAATTCTATTTCTTCTCGTCTTACGTAAGGTTCATAGAATTTTTGCCAGCCTTTTTCCAAAGTTCTTGTGCCGGAAATATAGAATTTTTCTCCAGATATATCAAATGTTACTTTAGTTGTCTCGCGCAATCCAGCATCGGCAAAAACAGATAAAAATCTTTTAACAATTAAATCGTAAATTTTATTTTGGTAGGCGCTAAGAGTTCGGGGAATTTCTCCAGTTGGATAAATTGCTGGATGTGCGGGATCAGTTTTCTGTCCTTCGTTTGGTGTTAATTTACTATCTAATATTTTGAATGCTAATTCTGAATAATCTTTCTGTTTTGTTAAATCAGAAAGTAATTTTTTATAATTTAATTGCGGAGGCAGCTTTTGGGATGAAGTTCTCGGATAAGAAATTAAAGCATCTGTATAGAGTTGTTGAGCAACCTGCAGAGTTTGTTTCGGTGTAATTCTAAAAACTCTATACGCTTCTATTTGCAATGATGTCAAATCAAATGGAAAAGGCGGATTAACTTTCTGAGAAGTTTTATCTATACTATTTACAGTAGCTTTTTTGTTTTTTACCTTATTGAATATTTTCTGCGCTTCTGGTTTTTTCCAAAACTTATCCTTTTCGTGAATCGCTTCAAAGTTCTTACTACTGATACTAAGCAAAGCTAATATATTCCAATATGGTTCGGGCTTGAATTTCTGTATCTCTAGTTCACGTTCTGCTAAAACCGAAAGAGATGGGCCTTGCACTCTGCCAATAGATAATTGCTGATAGTGTTTTGTTGTTGTCGTCAAAGCATCTGTTACCGCTCTTGACAAATTAACGCCCCACAGCCAATCTAAATTATGTCTTGTAACACCTGCTTCAGCCTGACCCCAATCAAGAGTTGAACTCATATTTGCATACGCTTCTTTCAAATCCCGTGCTGTAAGAGTAGAGAATTTCATGCGCTTAGCATCTGTTTTGTGACAGATAAATTTTACAATATTTAGTCCGATTACTTCACCTTCTATATCGTAATCGCATGCGACAATTACATCTTTTGCATCTTTAGCAAGTTTTTGCAGAGCCATAAAATAAGGTTTTGAGAATGCTGATGCTTTGGTTTCGTAAGTTGGATGCCATTCTAAATCAAATGCTGGATGCTCTCCCTTATTTTTTGCCCGCAATGTGAATAAATGTCCAACTGCTGGCGCGACTATAATCTTCTTGCCTTTGTCAGAAACTTCATAATAAGATACCGAACCTATCTTTTTACGCGAAACTTTTCCTATAGCAGCTGCTATTTTTTCTGCGGCGGAGGGTTTTTCGCTTATAATTAACGTATGGGACATAAAAATCAGATATGCTTACTCGTTAATAATCTTGCGTCCGTAAGGTTTTTAAATCCCATAAAAAATAGTAAATAACAATGGATAATACGTTACCAACACGGGTAGATATAACACCAATAATTGCGAGATACCCAATACCAACAGATAGGATACTGCCACAAATACCATCCAGATTATATAATCCAAGACCAAACTATGTATCGCGAGAGAGCCGCATAAACCATACATTAAAAAGACAAAAAAAGATGGATTCGCGAAAGTCAAATCGCGCTGCTCTAACTACAGCCTTAAATTTAGAAAAAATACTAGAACTAAGAAATTCTGAAATATTTACTAAAGCTGATAATTTATTATTAGACATATATAGTTTAGGTACTAGCATTATAGATATTGATTTTGCATATATAGAACAAACGCGCAGAGGCCAAACAACTGAAGAACTTTACCTAGGTGTTACTGACGAATCAGGCCATGTTTATTTATATAGTGGTCCGGCTGTGGAAGCTGCTCGCGAAGAAATTAAAAAATACGCATTAAAATTAAAGCTCGACAATTCTGCCTGATTTGCTGGCACAAATAACTTTTGTATTTCCGATTGCATCTTCTATGCCATCAGCTTCGTGAATATGTGAACATATTGCTACATTTGGCTGAAATTTTTCTATAATTTTTCTAACTGCTTCCGAACCTTCGAACATTCCCATTTCTATTTTCGTAGCTGCTGGATGAATATGTGTTATCATAACTTTCTTTTTGCAATTTTTTATTTTTTCAAATCCTCTTTCTAATAAATATTCAATTTCATCTTCTGGCAATTGGAATATACCAATATTTGCAGAGCCGCAGCCAACTATTCCAACATCACTAAAAATTTTGTAATAGCCATGCAAATGTATTGCACCATATTTCTGAGACATAGCATCGGAAACTGCAGCGGATTCATGATTGCCTGGAAGAATTGCTAAATTTTTTACTCCTGCAAAAGCTTGAAATAATCCAGGCGTATGATTACCAAAAGTTGTAAAATCGCCGTTAATTACAACTAAATCTACTGATTCTCTTTTCGCCTGTTCCGCTAATTTCTTAGCTTGGCTTACATCTCCGTGAAGGTCACCAGCTGTTAGTATTTTCATATTATACTTACTAAATTATGTGTTAAAAGCCTAACTCTTTTTCTTAATTTCCGTAAAACCTGTATATTTATGAAGGACTTCTGGAATCTTTACAGAGCTGTCTTTTTGCTGGAAATTCTCGAGAATTGCGCAAATTGTTCTCTCTGTTGCGATTGCTGTTCCGTTTAAGGTATGCGCTATATCTTTATTTTGTCCAAATCTAACATTTAATTTTCTTGCTTGATAATCTGTACAATTTGAAACAGAAATTAATTCCCTATATTGTTTCTGTGCTGGAAACCAAACTTCTATGTCGTATTTCTTTGCTGCATTGTCATTCAAATCTTGCGCAGGAATACTTATTACTCTGTAAGGCAACCCTAATTTTTGAAATAATTCTTCTGTAACTCTTACCATATCTTCGTGTATAGCATTCGAACTCTCTGGCTTACAGAAAATGAATTGCTCAACTTTGTCAAATTGGTGAACTCTAAATATACCTTTAGTATCTTTACCATGCGAACCTGCTTCTTTTCTAAAATTAGTAGAAAAGCCGACATACTTCATCGGTAAGTTATTTGCATCCAAAACCTCATCCATATGAAATGCTGCTAAAGTTTGCTCTGCTGTTGCAATGAGATAGAGCTCTTCGCCTTCAATTTTATATAATTGGTCTTTGAAATCTTCGAGTTCTGCAGCGGCTTCAATTGGTTTATGTCTGAGCAAATAAGGTGTCCACATTGGCGTATAGCCTTTGGCTATTAGATTATCAAATGCAAAATGTATAAGTGCTAAATTTAATTTGACTAATTCGTTCTTGAGATAGTAAAATCGTGCTCCGCTTAATTCTGCAGCTCGTGCAACATCTGCTACATTTAAATCTTCTATAATATCTGCATGTGCTTTTGGAGTAAAACTAAATTTTGTCTGTGTGCCCCACGTTCGAACAACTTTAATATTTGTTCCAAGAGGCACATCAACTGCTAAAATATTTCCTATTTTATACCTTGTAGCATCACGCATTGCTAAAGTGTCACTGATTTTTACATCAAGTTTTACAATTTCGTCTGCAACATTCTTAACTTTCTTTATTTCAGCTGTTGCCGCTTTGCCCTCTTTCTTCATTTGATTAATTTTTTCAGAAACAATATTCCTTTCGCGCTTCAATTCTTCGGCCTGTTGTAATAGTTCGCGCCAGACTCGATCTAATTCCAAAACTTTATCAATTAATTTTTCATCCTTGCCTCTCTTCTTCTGAGAAGTCTTAATGGTTTCTGGATTTTCCCTGAACAGCTTTATATCTAACATAATACAACTGCAGCGCTATAGCTTAAAAACTATTTGCCTTTGATAGCTTTCATTATTTTATCCGTTTGTTTCAAAACAAATGCTTTACTTTTATTTCCATCTATTTCATAATTCGCTGATACTAAAACATCTCCTATGCCTCTTATCATTTCATCGTCATCACGCATTTTGAAAGCTACATCTGATACTTTTCCAAATCTGGCTCTGCTTTTCATTCTATCGAATCTTCTTTTCGACTCTGCTAATACAGCTATTACTAAGAACTTCTTACCATATTGTCGTCTAAAAAAAGTTACTTCTTCTGGCGTTCTTATAGAATCAAGTAAAATTATTTTTGCTTTACTTTTTCTAACTTTCTTATTTGCCCAGTCGGAAATCGGAATATCGCCATATTCTGCCCAAATATATAAGCCAACCATAGAACCCATTTCTTCGCTTGGCCGAATACCTCTTTTTTTTAAGAAATCCCAGACAAAATCACCCATATGAATTTTGTAAGCTTTGTATTTCTTTTCTATATAATCTGCAACTAATGATTTACCAGATGCTGGCATACCAACTATACCTATAATTATTTTCTTAGCAGCCATATAATAATTAAAAATTCTTAGTTTATATTTAATTCGGCTGCAAAAATAACGAAGTTATACCCATATAAAGCAGCGCAATTACAACAACCCACTTGAACCCGCCAATATATGCGAAATCAGTAAGCGCTATCATTACAGCTGCAACAATATCTATAACTGCTAGAAATGTACCGATTAAACTCATAGTAAAAAAGATAATAGTACTTTTTTAAGGTTAATCAGCCTGGCTTAATCAATTGGCTTTCATCTAAGCCACGTTTTTCTGCTTTTTCAAAATATCTCTGCTCTTGTTTTAATCTTCCAAGCTCATATTCGTTCATATCTGGCTCAATATATGACGCAATCAGAGGCAGTACCCTTTCTATTTCCAAATACATTTGCTGAAATAGTTTTCTATATGCGAAATGTCCTTGCGGCGTTGTTCTCAATGATATGGCATAAAATGCGTCCCAAACATCCATCTCTACGATTTCCGATATTCTAAAAGCGAAGTTAGGAATATACTGCAAGACTTCTGGATGGAATTCTTTACTATCTTGCAATTCGTTATAAAGTCTAATTGAGTGTATCATAGCTTCCATATATTTATCTTTCGTCTCTCCACCTATTTGTTTAACCATACGCGGTATTTCATATCCTAAAGCTGTAGTAAGAACTTGCCTTCTCTGGCTTGCGCGTCTATGTCTATGAATATCTCTGAATGCGCCATAATCCATTACGATTTCAAACTTCAATTTACCTCCATCTAATGCGTGCATTGGTGCATGTTTATACGTTCTAGTTTCTACTTTGCCTGTAAGTACGTCAATTCTATCGTGTTTGTGAACTCTATTTTCAAAGAAGGTTTCAATTATTACAAGTTTTTCTTCCAAAGTCATACTCTTAATTAAGCTATAGCAATTCTGCCAACTATGTGCTGCTGGAACTGCCTCATATAACATACCTGCTATAATTTTATCCTGTATATCGGGCGTATAATCAATTAATACTGCTGAATTTTTATCATATCTAGCATTTCCTAATCTATCTTCCAAAGATAAACCGAGCTGACGCATATCTTCTTTAGCGCACTCTCGATGTTTATTCGCATAAACATTAACTAATAGAGTTGGAAATACTTTTTCTGCTTCTTTTTTTATTTCTTGTGCGCGCTCTCTAATTTCTGCAATTTGACTAACTAACATTTCAGACAGCTGCTCTGCTAATGTTCTTGCATTAGAAATTTGTCCGACATTAGTTCTAATTCTGGTTGGTAAAATATAGCGGGCATTATCAAATGCTTCCGCTTTTATGGCTACATCCCACGCGCTATCTTTTATATCATCCGGCTTTTCTCTATTTTCTTTCAAATAATTAATTATATTTTCAAGAACATCTCTATATGCTTGCATTACTATGTGCGTATTCTCATTAAGTTTAGCTTCCCAAATTGTACCAACAAATTCCTTTGGCATAAATACTCTATCTTCTGTAAATTCTAAATAACGGGTTGATTTCTCTTGATAATCGCCAAGCCTATGGTCTTCTAAAATAACACTGAAAATATTACTTACATTTTCGCAGGCAAAACCAAGGCCGTGCGCCATATCTTTCAGAGAATCATGTCCGTATTTATCAGCCCAAATTGCAAATAATCCTTGCGCTTTAGGTCCAAGCATATCCATAAGCTCTTTGCTATCTTCGCCCGTTTCTATGTTTGTAATTTTTTGAGCCCATTTTGCGAATGACCTAGTGACTAAATACGGATGAGTCTGGCGCAATTCTGTCGCGCTCTCTGGATATAATTTATTGGTTAATTCTTTTATTTTTGCTTCAATATCAGAACTCGCTTCCTGCTGTTTTAATTCTTTGACTTGTTTTTTAATCAGTTTGTTATTTGGTTCAATTATATCTAAATTAATTATAGTATCCAGAAACATATCGCGCAAGTTTTTCTTATTTCTGGAATAAGACGCTACAAACAGGGCTGCTACTTCGAAATCTGGAAAATTTTTGAGAAAATATATATCGCTTTCTGTATTGGTGAAGAAATGTTGTAGTATCTTTCTTTCATCTTCGGTATATGAGCTAATATAAGTCATATATAGACTTCACCTAGCAAAGCATATAATAATTTATTTTGTGTGGTATATATTATGATATTAAAAGGTACATTTTGCTAAATTAAATGGATGAAACTAAAATCCAAATAATTACATTGGCTTGGAGCTTAATTGGAATTACTATTTTATTAGGGTTAAGTGTCTTCATATCGCCTGAAAAAATAAATATAATTGATGCGAATACAAAAATTGGAGAAACTGTAACAATTACTGGCGATGTGATAAAAGCATCTTATAGAGAAAATGTAAATTTTATTACTGTTAAGGATAATTCCGCAAACATTACGATAGTTTTCTTTGAAAAACCTAATTTTGAAGTTGCGAAAGGTTATAAAATATATGCTAAGGGAAAAATACAAACATACAAAAATGAACTTGAGCTGATTGCTCAGCAAATCTGGTGTATTAATTGTGGCTGAATTAATTTCATTAACAATTGCGTTAGTTTTTGGAATTTTTGCTGGAATAATTACTGGCTTAATTCCTGGCATTCATACAAATACAGTCGCTGCATTAGTTTTAGCAAGCTTAGCTCTTTTAACTAAATATTTTTCGCCATTGGCTCTCGGAATTTTTCTTATCTCTATGGTTGTAGTGCATAGTTTTGTTGATTTCATACCTTCTATATTCTTGGGGGCGCCAGAGGCTGAAACAGCACTCGGTGTATTGCCCGGACATAAACTGCTACTTGAAGGGCATGGATATAGAGCTTTGAAACTTACAGTAATTGGCGGACTTGGTTCATTTACGATTGGACTTTTACTATTGCCTTTATTTTCTTTCTTTGTAGAACACGGCTATATATTTTTAGAAAAACTAATTGCCCCAATCGTAATATCTATATCCGCATATTTTATTTTTATGGAGAATAGTAAAAGCAAAATCATATGGAGTTTTCTGGTAGCAATTCTTGCAGGGGTATTAGGAATAATAACTCTAAATGATTTATCAATTAAAGAGCCTCTTTTTCCTCTATTATCTGGCTTATTTGGAGTTTCAACGTTAATAATCAGTATGAAAGACAATGCAAAAATACCACTTCAAATTATAGACGAAAATGTCCCTTTTTTAAATTTGAGGAATTTTAAAAATTACATTAAATCAATTTTATCAAGCTCTATAATGTCTGTTTTGCCGGCTCTTGGCGCGGCACAGGCAACAATTCTAGCTCAAAGCCTTACTAAAGAGAAACATCATGAAGATTTTCTTGTTATTGTTGGCGGTATAAATACAGCATCAGCATTATTTGTCCTGTCAACGCTCTGGCTAATAGGTAGAGCTAGAACGGGCGTAATAGCTGCATTAGATCAATTCCTAATTTTAGATTTAGGTTCTTATATGCTGCTAATAGTAGTAAGTATTGCTGCTGCAGTTATAGGTGCTTATCTTACACTAACATTAGGCAAGTTTTTAGCTAATAAAATAGCAAAAATAAATTACAATAAATTTAGCATAATTATAATTTTATTTCTCATAGCACTTACTGCCATAATATCGGGCGCTATTGGATTACTGGTATTGAGCATTGCAACATCTATAGGTTTGATTGCACCATTAGTCGGAATAAAACGTGTCCACGCAATGAGCGTTATAGCTTTTCCTGTGGTTTTATATTTTATCTAAAAGCATTTTTATAACTATGTTCTTAAGTGCTAATATATGTCTCTTTCAAAACTAACAGGCAAGATGCTAAAATCAAACATAACTAGATTGGATGCTCCGGCTAAAATAACTTTTGCGATTACTTACGCTTGCAATTTCTTATGTACAACTTGCAACATTGGCCGGAATTATTTAGACGATCCTAAAGGAACACGCGAAGGTGAATTAACGCCAGACGAAATAGGAAAAATGTTCAAAAGCTGCAATGCGTCGTGGGTTCAATTAACGGGCGGAGAGCCATTTTTCAGAACAGATTTCTACGATATTGTAAAAGCTATCAAAGACAATTGTCCAGATATATATGCAATCCATACTACTACAAATGGTTACACTACACAAAATATAGTTGATAGTGTAAAAAAAGTTTTGACTTTAGGAATACCGCGATTTGTAGTTTCAATCAGCGTTGATGGCTTAGAAGAAAAACATCATGAAATTAGGGGCGTTCCAGAAGCATTCAAACACGCTATAGAAACATTTAGACAACTAAGAGACTTGGAAAACGAAAACTTCAACGTTTTCATAAGTTATACTTCTTCTCCAAATAATATGGGCTTATTAGAAACTACTATGAATGGATTAAAAAACAAGCATGGAATAGACCCAAAACATTTTCATATGAATTTATTTCACACTTCAAATCATTATTATACTAATGTAAAATTAAAAGATAAAGACGAATACGACAAAAAAGTTCTAACTGAATTACGTAAAATGCGTACAATAAAACGTGGTAATGATTTTGCAGTGGATTTTTTAGAGCATAAGTATCTTAAATTTGCCGAGGAATGGGTAAAAACCGGAAAAAGTCCATTGCCTTGTAAAGCTTTGAATTCTAGTTGTTTCATAGATGCGCAAGGTAACGTTTATCCCTGTTTAATTTGGAGTAAAAAAATTGGGAATGTAAGAGATTTTGATTATGATTTGAAAAAAATATGGCAACTTGAAGAAGCAAAAAAAGCACAAAAAATGGCTCAGAATTTGAAGTGCCCTCAGTGCTGGACACCTTGCGAAGCCTATCAAACTATTCTCGGCAATATTGGAAAAGCTGCGCTTAAGTAACTCTTATAACACTTTTCGACCAGCATCGCATATGAAATACGTACGAATAGTTGTTTTATTAGTTATCGCCTTAATAATTGGCATAGCTAATAATGGGGGCATAGCCGGCCTAACTGATAATTATTCGGTTGGCGACGATGTTAGAACTATGCTAAACGCTATGGACCTATCCGATAGTTATATTAGCGATTACACTGAACTTGGAATTCCAACCACATATTATTTAACACAATTTTACAAAATGCTTACTAATTTTATTGATTTAGTTTTGGCCACAAAAATTATGTCTATATTTCTTTATATTTTAGTTGCGTTATTTTCATATTTGCTTGCAAAAGAATTGAAACTAAAATACGCATTTATGTTTAGTCTATTAATTATATTGCAAACCGGTATTATGTTCTGGGCATTTTCGGGCGGTTTATCCAGAGGTTTTGCATTTCCGCTATTACTTGCATTTCTTTATTTCTTCATCAAGAAAAACGCACTAAGTTATACTATTATTATGACATTACAAGCTATTATTTATCCGCCTATATTCATAATCTCTCTTGGATTAATTGGTATAGACTTCTTAAGAAAAAATATTTCAATCTGGAAAGTTTTGCCCGCTATAATTCCGACAGTATTTTTGTATTACATAATTCCAAAGACATCAAAATTCGGTACGCAAGTAAGTTTATTTGAAGCTATTCAAATGCCAGAGTTTTATAGCAGCGCAAGAGCTCCTGTTTTCAGGGGAGAAATACCATTTACAAATTCTATAGCCGATACGTTGCACTCTATATTTAATTCTTATAACTTTAACATAAGTTCACCATTTTATTTAGACGCATTTTTCCTTTTAGGCTTGTTTGCACTTCTAGCTTTAGTGATTTTTTGGAAACGAATTTCTCTGCCTAAGGAATTAAAATCTATGGCCATTTCAAGCCTAATTTTATTCGCGTTATCGTTTATTTTATTCTCAAGACTTTATTTGCCATCGCGCTATATCGTATTTACATTTCCAATAATCGCGATTTGGTATATTTGTAAAGGACTAGAATTAAGTTTAGATAAAAAAGTTGCGGTAACTAACTTTATAGTTTTATTGCTTGTAATATTACTTACATTTACATTTTATACGCCTCAAATTCAAAACGGTCTAACAACTTGCGACGATAAAGAATTATATGATTATTTAGAAAAATTACCTAGAGATTCATTGATAGCGGCGCATCCTTATACCTCTGACTGCATTCCGCTATACTCTAGCAGAAATGTTTTGTTTATGGATGAATTAAGCCATCCGTATTATAAACTATATTACGAAAAAAGCAAGCTACAAATTACAGATTTTTTAAATATGTATTATTCAGATACTTATAAAGTGAATCAATTCTGTACTAATACTGGAATTAGCCACATAGTAGTCGATAAGCGTCACTTCTCAGAAGAATACTTGCAAAAAGGCATACTTTATAGAGAGCCATTCAATTCGGATATCAAAATTGGCGATAAATTTTCCATATTAACAACATACACCACAGACCTTAGAGATTTTAAAATTATAAAATGTCCATAACGTTAGTATTTTATGCATTTGGTTTAAACGAATTTCATGTCAAGAGAGCGAGTAACAGTTGTAATACCAACGCGCCACGAAGAAAAATCCATTGCCGAGGTTATAAACAACTCTAAGAAATACTGCGATGATATATTAATAGTAATAGCTAAAAATTCTAAAGACAAAACTTATGACATAGTTAACAATCTTGGCATCAAAATAATACGTGATAATGGAAGAGGCAAAGGCGATGGTATGCGCTGCGCAATAAATTCTATTAGTAGCGGTATTATTGTATTTATAGACGCTGATGGTTCGCACATAACTAAAGATATGCCATACTTAATCGAGCCGTTGCAAAATAACGAAGCTGATATGGTAATCGCCTCGAGATTTCTTGGTGGAAGCGAAGAATTACATGGTACATTTGGTAAATTTTTGAGGATGTTTCTAAGTATGTCTATAGCACAGATAATAAATTGGAGATTCAAAACTGCTATTGGCGACACGCAAAATGGATATCGTGCCATAAAAGCCAGCGTTGCGAAAGATTTGAAGCTAGAATCAGATATATTCGATATAGAAACAGAAATGGTAATGAAATGTTACAAAAAAGGCTATAGGATTTTAGAGGTTCCAAGTCGGGAATTAAAAAGATGTCATGGGGAATCCGGTATAAATATAACTAAAATGGGTTGGAGATATTTAGCAACCGTATTAAAGAATTTATGAAAATCATATTAGTAACTGGTGCTACTGGATTTGTCGGCAAACATTTTGTAAGAGCAGCCATAGACAAATACAAAGTGTTTTGTTTAGTAAGAGAAACAAGCGATGTGAGTGTTTTGCCTGATGGTGTTGAATATGTATATGGAGATTTATCAGATAAAGAAGCTTTACGCAATGCAACAAAAAATATTGATTTCGTTGTGCATTTGGGCGCGAGCGTTCAATCAATCAGCAAAGATGTAAATTACAATACAAATGTTATTGGTACAAAAAACTTGACTGAAGTTTGTAAAGAA
>ERZ1292623.2364-Hain-H51-01um-R1-2364-length-17008-cov-5_pt2 | contig 14354 bp, 12 predicted proteins | sample MGYA00564398_ERZ1292623 | MGnify/ENA primary metagenome ERZ1292623 (study PRJEB36523, sample SAMEA6512633) | groundwater metagenome | collected 2019-01-07 | study: AquaDiva: Metagenomics assemblies of 32 groundwater samples
CTGACCCTGCGGGCAGTTGCACTGAATCGCTCCGAGGTTCAGGTTGCCGGTCGTCCCCGCCACCTCCCCGCCGTTCATTGCAACGGTGGAGTTATATACCTTAATATTACCGGCCCGCACATTAATGCCAACTGACGCAGTGAAGCGTCCCGTAGGAGAAGTTTGGTCAACCAAGTCGTAGATAAGAGTATTTATGACATTAACATTGGTACCCCACAACTTGAGACCGTTAGTATTATGGTGGGAGATTATGTTTTCAATGCGGACATTATCACCTTTGATATCAAGGCCGGCGTCTCCATTGTAAGAAGACACAATCCGCCGGAATGTAAGATTGTAGGTATCACTTTCAAAAATAAACCCATCGCCATTCTGGAAGCCGTCATCTTGAATGTTTGGAGTAATTGCATAGGAAGTGACAATGTCTTCCATCAACACATCATGGGTATCCCCCTCCGCACGGAAAGCAAAATAACTGCGAGTCACGTTTGCATTTCGAACAGTGATATTGTAGCCACCACGAATAACAACGACATATTCGTTGTTATTCCCCCGTAAACCGTCAATTACAATATCGTGACTGTTTCCACTTATCTGAATTCCCCGAGAGAATGCAACTCCTATATTTTCAAAACGGATGTAATGTTTACCGACCGTATCGATGACCGGTGCAAACGATCCGGAACTTGCTTTTTTAAGCGACCCGTCAAGCAATACCGTCCCCACTCCTACCACTTTTATCGGTGTACTTGCGGTTCCGGAATTTACGAACAAAGCAGTTGAATTTTCTTTATACACTCCCGCAGAAATAAAAAGTGTTTCTCCAGCTTTCAACTTTGGAATAGCATATGCAAGCGTTTTCCACGGGTTTGCCTGCGTTCCGCTGTTTGAATCCGAACCGCTGATTGCAACGTAATAAACTTTTGTCACAACTGCATTCGGAGTCGCACTCACGTCATTTATTACAATCAGCACGCTTCTGTCTGTTTTTGCTACTCCATCAGTGACGCTAAATACTACGGTATGATTGCCTGCTTGTGCTGAATTTGGCGTCCAACTAAAAACTCGTGTTGCTCCATTAAATACTGCACCCTGTGGAAGTCCGGTTGCCGAGTATGTAAGCGAGTCGTTGTCGGAATCACTTGCGCTCACTGCAAAACTCATCGGACTGCCTTCATTGCCTGTTTGGCTAGTAATTGCGGTAAATACAGGAGGGTTATTAACTACTGCAATAACTACATTTGTCGTTGTAGTCAGGACAGCATCTTTGACGGAAAACGTTACCGTATAACTCCCAACCTGGGTCAATGTTGGCGTCCAGCTGAAGGTGCGAGTGGAAGCATTGAATGTTGCGCCAGTGGGAAGATTCGTTGCGGAATACGTGAGTGCGTCACCATCCGGATCAGTTGCGGTCATTACAAATGAAAGAAGTACACCTTTTGAAATAGTTTTGTCTCCCACGCCCGTGAATGTGGGCGGACGATTGACGTTGGTAACAGTAATTGGAACGTTTTGGCTGGCTTGTAGCGCGCCGTCGGACACAATGAAAGTCACTGTATAATTTCCTGCTTGAGCAAATGTCGGTGTCCAGCTAAAAGTACGCGTGGAAGCATTGAACGTCGCACCTGTAGGAAGATTGGTTGCCGAATACGCAATTGTATTACCGTCGGGATCTGAGCCATTGACAGTGAAAGAAAGTGAGGCTCCTTCCGCAACACTTTGCGTCGGTTGCACGGTAAGCGTGGGTGCACGATTGCCGACAGGTGTTACTACAGTTACTGCGGAACTTTTTGCTGACTCAAGATTCAGAGTATTAACCGCAGATACCTGATAGGAATATGAAGTTCCGGCAGAAAGACCTGTATCGGAAAACGAAATGGTTGAAGAAGTATTTACACTTCCGCCGCCCGTCGGTATGGGCGGAGCATCAATGGGTGTTGGGGAGCGTGGTGCAGGTGAAGGAACCGTAAGCACTTGGAGCTTGCTCCACGGAAATTGTTGGCTCATCAATTCGTATGCATACTTTCCACCGAAAAATTGTGAGGTCAAATCTCCACTTCCATATTGCCGAGTATCTTCTATGTAGAGCACTACCGCGCCCGCTCTGTCCTGAATGACTAACCCGTAGTCCCTTATTGCCGTAACTATCATTTTCACGATAGGTGCCCAATTCGGGTCGATAACAATGTTGGCTGGAAATCTAAATCGCGTTCCTGCGGGTAAAGCATTCGGACCTTCCCAGTACTGCACGCCGCCGTCAGTTCTCATTGCCGGCCACACAAATTTATTGGGCCCTTGAGGGATAGCGAAACCAAGCGCGTGCGGAATGACACCTGCTTTAAGTTCTGCAAGATAAATTGCTCCCCCCATAAGTGGCAAGCTGGTCGCTGTTGAGCCTTGCGCTTCCGGTCCGCCCCAAACATTTTTAATAACAGGGATAATGCCATCCGAATTTGAGACGTCAACGATATATCCGCCCCAGGACGCTTGCCATGCGCCATTAACTTTTTTGAGTTGCCAGAAATCGTAATAGACATCGTCTATTTGGTCCCATATAGCCAGGGAGCCATCGGAACCCGTTGCGGGAAGAGCATTGGTTGGAACACGGACGCCTTTCTTTGCAATTGAATTAAATGGTGACCATGTTGCTTCACTTCCGCCTTGAACAATAGTGACAGGCACTTTCACAGTTGACGGGTCGGTCACAATATATATTGGAGAAGAAAAATCACCTTTATTGATACCGGGAAGCCATGGAATTCCCGGACCTACTTTTGTCTGCCTAACAAGCTCACTTACCATCCCTGCGGAGTTGGAATGAAGCGGCTCGCTCACAGACAACTTTTTATTATAAAAACTATCGGGGCTAAAACGGCGACGGACTGACGAAGATGATTGTGTTGGTGCGGGCATGGTTGCAATCACTGTTCCGTTGCGATATACCTTATAATTTTTTATTCCTGACTCTGTGCCAGTCGAAGGTTGCCAAGAAAGATTAATCTGACTGGTAGAAACAGCAGACGCAGAAAATCCAGTTGGTGGACCAACTGTATACGGAGTAACAGAATTTGGCTCTCTATAACCTACGGCCGGCAAATAACCAGCCGCTTGCGGATGCCAGTAAGTTCCTTTAATGTTCACTCCGTCATAGTTGGTATTCTTGCTATTAAATGCGGGGTTTGTTCCCGATTGACTCGCCCCCTCTCCATCGTAGGTATAAGCCCCGGAATCTTTGTCTGTGTATGTCCCATGCCGAACCTGCCCATTCACTGTGCGGTCAGCCTCGATTGTAACAGTGCTAAGACCTGTCCCGCGAGAGCCGTCAAAACCGATAATGGTATTTGTCTTTGTAATAGACCCGGACGAAAAAGTTGTCTGAATTTTAAACCCATCTGATGAGTTTTGGTTATTTTCATAAAAAGTTGAGTTGTCAATAACCACCGTACCGAAGGTTTTTATTTGCGCTCCTGTTTGACTGCCACCGTTTGATTGCTGACTGTGTCCTAAAACATTGTGAAGTCTTAATTGTTTTGTTATGCCATTCCAAGTTCCTGAAGCATACGATTTAAAGTTGTGAAGATTTTTATAACTTACAAAATCGTATACATCGGTGTCACCTTTTACGTCAATTCCTGAATCAGCAGAAAGCGTTGCAAAACCTCTCCGGATTATAATTCCAGTGGATTCTTCTTCGCCAGTAAGAAAATCTCCTTGACGGTCCCCTGAATCTGTCCTTTCGTTAAAATCCGTACCCCACATATCCGTCATAACACCATTCCGATCAGGCGTGGTTTTATCATTCCCGCCCGATGTAGTCCCCCAATGGACGCCAGTTTGTCCAGGACATTTGTCATAAGTAGCCCCACCGCCATTTGCAGTAAACCGAGTCATGGTCCAGCCATCAACTCCATTTCTTAGGCGTATTCCTTCACGGCACATCCCATAAATTGTGTAGTCTGTCCAAGCCCATCCGCTTGTTGCCCCGCTCACTGGAACAACGCAGCTAGTTACTAGAGGACCGCAAGCAGCGTTTGTCGTGCCTGAAATGTCCATTGAAAAACGGGTGTAATAAGTTCCGCCTCTATTAAATTGCCAGCCGGTATTTTTTCCTTCCTCGGCTGTGCTTGATGTGTAATCGGGATTGTAATTTGATGGATTGCCCGTAAACACTCCAACATCGAAAGACTCAATTCGCCAGTCATTGAAAATATGGTAGTCAGCGTTAAGCCGAGCCCCAATAAATACCTGACTTCCGCTATCACCAGACGCGGGGTTTCTTACTCCTCTAAAAATTGGATTAGCACCGGTTCCGTAAGTACCGAAAGTGATAGGTGTCCCTGCCCCACACCCAGTTTTTGTTGCGCTAAAACCTGTTCCTGGGTAATTGTAAACATCCCCCCGATTGGCCAAAAGAGTGTCCCCACAATTAAGAACATTGTAAGCCGATTGAATATCACTCGCTTTCCATTCGTGGCCTACAGAACCATCACGGGTAGCCGTTCCTCCAGCCGCGCTGATATAGTAAGCAGTCGCCGCTGACGCGGTCCCTGTGGAGATAAAGTAGGATGCCAAAACTGCAACCAAAAAAAATAAAATTCGTTTATTCATTAGAGTCTCCTAGAGCACACGCAATAAAAAACCAAAAAAGAGAAGCTGTGAGAAAAAAGGAAACAAGCGAGAATGCTGTATTTCCTTTTTGCGGAGGAACAATATTCATTGCAAGAATCGTGGAGTGAGAGGAATACCGAGTGGAAATCCAAAGCTCTGTAAAAGAATGCGAACTATGCCCCAGACAGAGAGCATCATAAAGAGCGCGATAATTCCCCAGAGCATGAGCTTTTTCCCTTCCTTGACCGATTCTTCACTTCCACCTCTTGAGAGAAACTTCACCAAACCTGAGATAAAGATAAAAAGCGCCAAAGCAACCAAAAACGGCATGGCGAGGTTGCCGATATTGAGAATGGTGTCTACCACTTGGGAAAACGTCTGTGGCTGTGCAAAAGCGATGGAAGGAGCAAGTGTGAGAATTGAGAGAAAAAACTTCATGTGTATTATCCTGTTATTTGATTCACCGTATTTTTAATAACTTGGGCAATTGACCATGACCCCAAGAGAACAAGCGCTCCTACCGCGCTCCAGAAAAATGCCGAACGGGCGGTTTCAATCTTTGTCGGATTCCCTTGTGCGGTCACAAACAGGAAACCTGAATAAATAATCATAAGCACTACAATCACGCTCCCCACCGGCAGTACAATGTCATTTGTCAGCACCTGAACGAAAGCTCCCAGAGAATCTACTCCGCTTCGCAAAGGATTTTGGATGCGGACCTGCGCGAGAGCTACTGCGGGAAGCGTGAGATTGAATAATAAAAAAGAAATCTTTTTATACATAGTAGTTAACCTAAAAATGAATAACCTCCTTTAAGTAAAGCATTCACAATAGTATTGACCAATACCCACGCCGAGAGCACGGCGATAAAACCAAGAAGAACCATCAAAAATACTTGGTGAGCTTTTTTGACCTTGGTCATGTCCCCTCCCGCGGTCAAATACAGATATCCAGCATAGATGAAGGAAATGACTGCGAGCGAAGTAGACGCGACAATAAGAAAATTAATGATGTTTTTTGCGAGACAAAGAAGTTGAGTAAAATTACATGGGCTTTGAGGAGTACCGTCGCATGGCACTATGCCTAGGGAAGGAGTACAGACACCGATTGTCGCCTGAGTCTGCGAGCCCGCATTTCCAGTAACAAAATTACGAACTCGCGACATCCAGGAACCGAAAAATCCACCCGGTGGTGTAGGAGAAGGCGTACCAGCCGATGGGAACTGGCCACCTAAAGGTTGCCCCCGTGGTGGAACGTAGATAAAAATATCATCGTCGGGGTTTTCAAGACTGGAGCTTGAGGGTAATTGAACACTTCCAGAAGATTGGTTAGAAGAATTCTGTGCTTGTTCGGCAAGATATGCTTGATAAATAGCTGTTCGAATTTGTTCTTGCTGTTGTGGAGAAGAAGCATCGTACTGGGCCTTCATCGTGGAAGGAAGAAACTGTGAATTAAAAGAATTCAAAGTTCCAGAGTTAAAAAGTGCATTAGGAATCGTCATGCCACCAGACGGCATAATACCGGTTTGGCTTTGTGAGCTAGCGGCAGGCTGGGCACTGAGAGCTGCCGGAAAAGACAAACAGATAAATAAAAGAGCTCCCAGGACTGTTTTTTTCTTATTGGAAAAAATAAATTTACTCATAATATATAAAAATTACTTGGCATTTTTCTCTTGGTCTTTGAGTAGTTCTTTAATTTCCGCATCAGCTCGCAGAACCGCTTGAGAGGCGGATGTTCTCCCACCTGTTACTGATTCTATCATGGAGCGGAAAATCGCTTCGGTTTTGCTGTCGTATGGGTCAATCCAGCCGCGAGAGCGAATAGCGCTCTGGTAAAAGACCGTGGCATAAGGGTCATCCCCTGGAAGTACCGAGAGAAGGTCCCGACGAACCGGAGGAAGGAAGGTCAAAGCGCTTAAAAGTTTTGCAATTGACAGCTCTGAAAATGCGAGCGCGACAGAAATTGCAGCAGGAATATTTCTGGCACTTTTGAGTACCGTAAGTGCTTGCATGGTGCCATACGTTGTTTTCACGTTTCCTTCTCGCGCTTGCGGAAACAGCGCGACATCAAAATTTATGTTGGGATTTTTCTCCCGCAATAAAGGCAATTCACTCGCGGTCCCGAAATAAATGCCTAAATCACCGGATGTAAAAAACTCGTCGGAGCGAGGCAAGGAACGGTTCCATGAATTAAAAATCTTCACGGGGTTTGAAAATTCCGTATAGAAATTGAGAGCCGCTTCGGCGGGAATAAGAGGCTTGTTGAATGCTTCCGAAAGAACCGATGTTACGCCCATATCGGTGTTTTTGGTTATAGGGCTGCCTGCCTGCATAATCAGTGCGCTTAAAATTTCTTTAGCGTGAAAAATATTTCCATACTCGCCGAGCGCGACCGCGCTGTGCGTGATGTTGAGCGATTTGTCTTTCTTCGTAAGAAGAGGCGCGATAGTGAAAAATTCATCCCAATACTGCGGTGCGACGCTTATTCCCGCATTTGAGAATATATCTCGATTCCAATACATGACCAGTGGGTCAATGAGAAAGGGAATCCCCAGAGCGCCTTCGGGAAACAGATAGAGCTCCCCCTCCTCTATGAAGGTGTCTTTGAATTTTCTCTCCGAAAATGTTTTGTAGGGAATTGGGTAAATCTTTGCCTTGTGTTTGAGAATTGAGTCCTGTGAAAGGAAAATCGCATCTGGTCCCCTGCCATCCGCAAGCGCCTCAATGAGATCTTGGTCAAATGTGAGTGCGTTTTTCTTTACATAGATAACAATGACCGTATCGCCCTTGCCGAGAAGCGGGTGGTCTTTTATTGCGTCCGTGACAATATCTTCGCGGAGCGTTCCCCAAATAAGGACCTTATTATTCTCCCCCGGCGCTCCGGCTCGGCTCATTGAAAAGACAATGACGCCAATAACGATGAAGAGTCCGAAGAGCAATGTAACAACCGTTTGAAATTTGGTCATGGCTTTTTAAATATAATACCGTAATGATGCGCTCCCGCTCCAATTCTTCTGTCAAAAGAAAAGCCTGCTTGTAAAAAAATTTCTTGCGCGGTATCAACTGGGGTGATGTCTTCAGGCCGCGGACCGAGGTTGCCGAACGATTCTTTCCAATCAACAACGAGAAGCTGGCCTTTTGGTTTGAGCACCCGGAGGGCTTCGCGCGCGAGAGCAATTTTGTCTTTAACTTGAAAAAGAATGTTGGTTATCAGCACCGCGTCCACGGCTTCCTCTCGCAAGCCGCTTCCTCGAGGTTTCTCCAAATCACCCCACACCACTTCAACATTGGAGAGTTTATTACGACGAGCCTCGCCTTTGATTCGGTCTAAAAGCTCTTTCTGGATATCTATGGCAAATACTTTACCTCTATCTCCCACCGCCCGTCCGGCAGCGAGCGCATAGAATCCCGAGCCTGCGCCGAAATCAGCGACGTGCATGGCGGGGAGAAGCCCCAAAGCTTCAATAGTTTCGTTTGGATTTGAAAACATGGGGAATTATCCTATTATATCCCGTTGCAAGAACGAAGAATAGGCAATTACAAACAAATGAGAGACGCGAGGGAGTCGCCGTCGCGCAACTTCATAATGCGCACCCCTTGCGTACTCCGACTCAAAAGTGGAATTTCTTTGGTATCAACGCGAATGACTTGGCTTTTCTTGGAAATGGCGACAATTTCGCCGTCTGTGTTGGTAACAACGCGGGAAGCCATAAGAAGTCCTGTCTTTGCAGTAATATTTGCAGTTTTGATGCCTGACCCGCCGCGCTTTTGTATTTTGTATTCTTTGAGGTCGGTTTTTTTGCCATAGCCGTTCGCGGTCACGACAAGGAGCACCGGACTTGCGAGGTCTTTGGAAATAACTTGGGCGCCGACGACGATATCGCTTTTAGAAATACGTATTGAACGCACGCCCCCAGCCGCTCGGCCCATTTCTCGGATATCGGACTCCTTAAAGCGGATGGACTGCCCTTTGGCGGTAACCACAATTGCGCTGTCACCCTTGGCCACAAACGATGCGGATACAAGTTCGTCCCCAGCAGTCAAGCGGATAGCGATAATACCGCTGCGCCTCACATCATGGAACCCTTTCGCGGCAACCCGTTTGGACACGCCTTGGCGAGTTACCATAAGAACGGAGAGAAGCTCGGCATGTTTGACTTCTTTTGGCATAGGAAGAATTGAGGTCACGCGCTCGCCCCCTTCAAGAGAAATAAAATTCATGATTGATTTGCCTTTCGTTGCCCGTTTTCCTTCCGGAATGTCGTACATTTTTATCTGATACACTTTTCCTTTGTCGGTAAAGAAGAGTAAATCGCTGTGTGTTGAAGCATTGAGAAATGCTGTGACAAAATCCTCTTCTTTAGTATCAAGGTCAACAACGCCGACTCCCCCGCGCTTCTGCTTCTTGTATTCACCGGGATTGGTGCGCTTGATGTAGCCGCCGGCGGTTAGCACCAGCGCATTTTTCTCATCTGGAATAAGGTCTTCCGGTGCAAGAACCCGCGCGCCCGATTTCACTATCTTTGTTTTGCGGTCATCTCCGTATTTTTGCGATATATCGGCAAGCTCTCCTTTAATAAGAGAAAAAATCTTCTTCTCGCTCGCAAGAATGGCTTTGAGCGCTGCGATAAGTATCTGCGTTGCAGTGAGTTCGTCTTCAATTTTCTTGCGTTCAAGGCCTGCGAGCTTCTGGAGCTTCATATCGAGAATTGCCAGTGCTTGGCGTTCCGAAAACGCGAACTCCTTCATCAAGCTCTTGCGCGCGGCATCAACGTCCGCTGCAGCCTTGATGAGCTTGATGATGCGGTCTATGTGGTCAAGAGCTTTCTTGAGTCCCAAGAGAATGTGTTCTTTTTCTTCCGCTTTTTTGAGGTCAAATTGCGTTCTGCGCCGCACAACTACTACGCGATGAGCGATAAATTCCTGAAGAATACTCTTGAGAGAAAGCGTATGAGGAACACCGTTGACCAAAGCAACAGTGTTGAAATGAAATGTGTCCTCAAGCGACGTATGTTTGTAAAGGAAATTGAGGACTTTTTGAGGATAGCTTCCTGCTTTAAGGTCAATGACAATACGAATATCTTTCGTTGACTCGTCCCGAAGGCCTTTGATGCCCTCAATTTTTTTCTCGCGGACAAGGTCCGCGATTTTCATAATAAGGTCGGCTTTGTTGACGCGATACGGGACTGAAGTAATGACAATTTGGAATGTTCCGGCTTTCGATTCGGTAATCTCGGCAACACCGCGCGTTACTACGCCGCCGCGGCCTGTTGCATACGCATGATGAATATCTTTTTCGTTGAAAATAATTCCGCCGGTGGGAAAATCAGGACCTTTGACGAATTCAAGTAAGTCCTCCGTCGTCGCGTCAGGAGTATCAATAAGAAAGACCGTAGCATCAATCACTTCGCGGAGGTTATGCGGAGGAATATTGGTCGCCATTCCCACCGCAATACCAAGCGTTCCGTTGAGAAGCAAATTGGGGGCGGCTGAAGGGAGAACAATCGGCTCTTTCTTGGTGCCGTCATAGTTGGGACGGAAATTAACGGTTTCTTTTTCTATATCTTTGAGAAATTCTCCAGAGAGGCGGGACATTTTCGCTTCGGTATAGCGCATTGCTGCCGCGGAGTCCCCATCAATGTTGCCGAAGTTTCCTTGCCCGGAAACTAAGGGGTAGCGCATGACAAAGTCCTGCGCGAGTTTGACCATTGCGTCATACACGGAGGCATCACCGTGGGGATGATAATTTCCAAGCACGTCTCCAACAACAACAGCCGATTTTCTGAATTTCGCTGAAAAGTTAAGCCCGAGCTGATGCATGGCGTAGAGAATGCGGCGCTGAACGGGCTTGAGGCCGTCGCGGACATCAGGAAGCGCGCGAGCGGTAATAACCGACATCGCGTAGTCGAGATAGGATTCCTTCATCTCCAAAGTAATATTCCTTGGAACGATATGGTCTGAAATATTCCCCTTTTTCTCTTGAGCCGGTTCTTGAGAGGCCATAAATGTAAGGGTTAATTATAGCAAACTTGAGCCTTTTTTTAAAGGCCCGAAGGAGTTGAGGAAGACGCTAATTGACCCTCAAGATTTTCAAGTGAAGAGACGGTTTCCTTGTATGCACTGTCAACCGATTGCCACTCTCTCCCCGCTTCTCCTGCAAATGAAGAAAGGGGATTATCTTCCAAAAAAGATTCCGGAGAGTCTTTTGAAACCGTCGAGGAAGAAAGCCACACAAACACGATAAGTAGCGTAATAACAATAGAGATGAGAAGTGCGACACGCTGACGCACCTCAACAGGGGCTCGTTTGAGACGATAGAAGACTTCAAGCATAACGAGAAAGGAGAGCGATATCCCCTTCCTTTCCCTCAAGGTCTTTCCTTTTTAGAGTCAACTTTTCCACTGGCGCGAGTGACTCTTCCCCTCCTTCTTTAAGAAATGTTTTTAGGTCTTTTCCGCTCGAAGGCAGTTCTGCGGGAATAATGAGCGAGGGTTCAAGGGAAACTGAAAGCTTGTAAATTTCAGCGGGAGAAAGAAGGCCGCCTCCCAAAGTGACAAAGAGAATACCAACATCATCAAGCGCTTCATAGGCCTCAGGAGAGAGCTCCTTATCGGAAAGCGCGCCCAAGAAACATAACTGCATGTCCTCGAGTGTAACAAGATATATTGTATTGACACTCTCCTGTTTGTCGTAGGAAGAATGCGATGGAAGTCCTTTAACAAAAACGCCTTTAACGTCATACTCCCCGGGACCGGAAATAACGAAAGGATTTTTTTCACCAAAAGAAAGAGACTCGACGCCATTGAAATCTTGATGCCACGAGCTCACCAGCGCAATATCCGCGCCAAAGCGAGAGGTCCCGATTGAGGATTCTTTTGAGGGCGGGTTAACGCCAATAACGGTATTGCCGAATTGAATTTTGAAAAACTGTCCGCCGTGGTAGGTAATAATCATGAAACAAGAGTCTTTCTTTAATTAGACCACTTAATAAGTGTTTTTCCGTCCTTATCCGTAAATGAACCAGCAAGAATCATAATCCAGTCAACAATAACCCAGATAGCGGTAATGAAGGAACCAACGAAGGTAATCGTCAAAATAAGCTGGGCAACCCCGCTCCCTGTTTTTCCAACATAAAAACGATGGACACCGAGCATTCCGAAGAATATGGCTAGAAGGAACGCGACGACACGCAATTTCGGTGAAATAGTAGTTGTGTTTTCCATATGTAGTATACAAAAAGTATACCACAAGGGTGAAGAGTGGAAGGGGTTTACAAAACATGTTTTCTTTTTATTTCGGCTAGCGAGAAGCGGAATGGAAAATTCTGATTTTACATTCCGTCCGAGTGAAGACGAAACAAAGAGTGCCCAACCCCTCCTGGGGCAAGAAATAGGTCCAGGGCTTGCTCTGGGGTTTAATACCCTTTACAATAGGAGCCTCGGAGTTACGACTGCGCAATTTATCGGTTTCGGAAGAGATAACCTCGTTGGAATACTGTATATACGAGAAAACGAACCTCTGCCGACTTATACTAAATGAGCATAAAAGAAAAGGTGGAGAAGAAAGCTGAGAACATGTTGGATGAGCGAGAAGAGAAAGGAAATCCGCCATCCGCCCAACTGGCCGGAGGCGGAAAGAAAAAGGAGTCCGCGATGGACCTTCTTTTTGCTAATCTTCCAATACCTCCTTCCATAGGAGACCTTGTTGAAGGTGCAGTAATCGGAATCAGTAAGGACGCCGTGTATGTTGACCTGCCTCCGTTCGGAACTGGTCTTATTTACGGACGTGAATACATAAGTGCTCGCGATGTCATTAAGAAGATAAACATCGGAGACAAGGTGGCGGGAAAGGTTATTGAAGTAAGTAATAAGGATGGCTACATCGAGATTTCACTAAAGGAGGCACGTCAGGCGCTTCTCTGGAGCGAGGCGGAAGGCTGCATCAAAGCAAAATCGGTCCTTGAGTTGCCTGTCATCGATGCCAACAAAGGGGGACTCATTGTTGAGTGGCAAGGTATTCATGGCTTTCTTCCTGCATCACAACTCAAAGTTGAGCACTATCCGCGGGTGAGCGATGGCAATAAGGATAAAATTCTTGAGGAGCTCAAAAAACTGATTGGACAGAAAATTTCTGTGTCCATTATTTCCGTGAGCCCGAAGGAAGGGAAACTTATTTTCTCCGAAAAGGACCCGGAACAGAAAAACAAGGAAAAAATTATAGACAAATATTCTCTTGGAGATGAGCTTGAGGGAGAGGTAACGGGCGTCGTTGATTTCGGCGTGTTCGTCAAAATTGAAGAAGGTCTTGAAGGCCTCGTTCATATATCTGAAATTGATTGGTCGCTTGTTGAGGACCCGCGAGCGCTCTTCCATGTGGGAGACAAGGTTAAAGCAAAAATCATTGATATCAAAGAGGGAAAGATTTCTCTCTCTATCAAAGCGCTCAAGGAGAATCCGTGGGTGACAGCTGAAAAGAAATACAAGAAAGACGACGTGGTTGAGGGCGTTGTCATCAAATTCAACAAGCACGGTGCACTTGCCTCGATTGAAGAAGGTATCGCCGGACTGGTCCATGTATCCGAATTTGGAAACGAGACCGCTCTGCGAGAAAAACTTGAACTGGGTAAAAATTACACCTTCAAAATCACTCTCTTTGACCCGAAAGAGCGCAGAATGGCACTCTCATTCGTTAAGTAACAAAAAACCCCGCGTGAGCGGGGTTTTTTGTTACCCTTTATTCTTTTGGAGGGAGAAGTTCTTTTTTCAGAGACTAGCGAGCGCGACGGCGCGAGCTCGAGGAATTCTGTAGCAACAGAATATCCGTGCTCTGAAAAAAGGACTATGAGCGACCTTTCTGATTGGCTTCTTGGATGGCAGAGTCCTTTCCTTTTTCAAAAAAAGTGAGAAGTATAGCGGATGCTGTGCGCGAAATGGAAGAAAGTGCTTTTTGTTCCTTGTCGGAAAACTTTCCGAGAATAAAGTTATTTACCGCTTTCTCCCCGGTCGGCTTCTTGAGCTTGCCTCCAGGAGTTGTGGGTGAAATGCCCACTCTCAAGCGCATGAACGCTTCTGTTTTTACAGCTCTCATTATCGACTCTACCCCGCGATGGCCCCCTGACCCGCGATTAAAAGACGCCTTGAGGGTGCCTATGGGCAAATCAATGTCATCATGTATGACAATGAGCTTTCCTGCTTGTTTTTCCCCTAGAACAACTCCCGAGAGAGCGGCCCCTGACTTATTCATGCGTGTCTGGGGAAAGAGCAGTGAGACCGCCGTTTTGTCTATTGTGCCAGTTGAGATGAGTGATTTCTTTTTTTTATCTTCCTTCCATTCTGGAAACTCCCACTGTTTTCGTATTTTTTCCAAGACAATCACACCTGTATTGTGCCGGGTGTGTGCGTATTCTTCTCCTGGATTTCCGAGCCCTACAATATGGTGCATATCGAAGTACACACATTCTACCGACCATTCTTCTATTGCGTCAAGAGAAACTACCGTATTAGAATGGGGGGACTATGAACGAACTTAACGGGGAGAATATTTCTCCCGCTCTTCCTCCTCCTCAGAAAAAAGATTCTTTTAAGGACATCGCGCGTTTTACGTTTTTCGCGCTTCTTATCGTTGTTCCGTTTCGGATGTTTGTTGCACAGCCTTACGTGGTGAGTGGAGAGTCTATGAACCCAACGTTTAGAAATGGTGACTATTTAATCGTCGACCAGCTCACTCCCCGCTTTCAAGAGCTCTCCC
>ERZ1292623.2299-Hain-H51-01um-R1-2299-length-17301-cov-5_pt2 | contig 14350 bp, 13 predicted proteins | sample MGYA00564398_ERZ1292623 | MGnify/ENA primary metagenome ERZ1292623 (study PRJEB36523, sample SAMEA6512633) | groundwater metagenome | collected 2019-01-07 | study: AquaDiva: Metagenomics assemblies of 32 groundwater samples
AATGCGGATTGGGCCTGTCTTGGTCACCGTCAGCCTTGGTAAAATAGCACTCGTCCAAAGACAATCCCAAGTTATGGGCTAAGTTTATATAAGTCTTCTTGCTTGAGATCGGGCTAAAAAGTATGGGGAAATCCCTGAAATCTGTGCCCGATACATCAAAAAATCCAGACCTTTCAAGGCTATCGCGATACCAACCCCCGGAAAACATAAAATCCGCCGCATCGCAACCACGCCGGCGCGCCCAGCTTACAAAACTCCTCACCAAGTGCTGATCGGCCGCCTCAACCGACACTAAATCTATAATTCTGGCTATCTTAAAACCCGCGTCTGATTCCGTTCTGCCGATTAAATAACCGCAGGCCGAGCCGCCCTGGTAACAAACAAAAACCGAGTATTTTATAAGGGGGTTATCAAAAAAACGCCATTTAATGTAAGATCTAGTGCGCTCAACCGTTAACCCATAGCGTAAACGCGCCTTTAACCAGACCTGTTCCAGAATACCCGGCTCGCCCGTACTGGCACTGACAGAAAAACCAAGAGACGGTTGGCGCTTAAAACCAAATCGGGGCAACTTATAGCCCGCCACCAAAGAATTTTGAGGATTCAAAATAGCTATAAATCGAGAGAGGTTGCCGACGGCTTTCCATCCTTTAATCAGGTGCATGCAGACTTGGTGCACGGCGGGGGTATAACCAGAAACCATAATGGCATTGGGAGTATCAAAAACCCTCCCAGACAATATTGCCCCTCCGCCCAAAACGCGAAATTGAGGCAAAACAAACAAATTCATCAACACCCGTACATCTTTTACCGCCTGCCCCACCTTGTAGGGGATATCTCTAAAGCCAAAATGACCCACAATTTGATCTCCGGCCTTAAGGAGATACAAAGAGTCAGAGTACTGCCATTTAAGATATTTCTCGTGTCCTAATATGTAACCAGAATAAAAAGCCGATTCTATATATTCAGAAAAGATCTTAAAATCAGTATCTCGGTATGCTGTAATCAACATCTGTATAATAATATCTAATCCATTATACTGCCCCCTGAAACAATCAAATTCTCCCCGGTAATAAAGTCGGCAGCATCCGAAGCCAAAAACAAAACAGTGCCGGCCACATCCTCCGGTGTAGCCAATCGACCTCGCGGTGTTTGTGAAATCATTATTTCGGTCAGTTTTTCCGGGACATTCCGGGTAAAGGAGTTCTTTATAAAGCTAGGAGAGACAGCATTGACATTAATCCCAAATTTACCCAATTCTCTGGCCAGACACTTAGTTAGGCCCAACAAGGCATACTTGGCAGTAACATAATCCGACAAACTGGCCGGCGGCTGGCCAATGGTAGTGCTGCTTAAAATGTTTATTATCCTCCCCCACCTTTTCTGCTTCATGTAGGGCAACACCAATTGAGTGGTCTCAATACAAGATTTCAGCTGGACATTCAGGTGATCAGAAAAATCACGCCAGGTCTTTTTTCCAAACATCCCTACCAAAGCCGGATGGCTAACCGAGTTCACTATTACATCTATCCCTCCATATTTGTTAAATACGCGGTCAATTAAATCCTTTGTTGCCGCACTCTTGCTAAGTTCGGCGGCATATTCGCCTCCACGCCCATGGCAACAGCTCACGGCCCCCTCGCGGGTAAAAGCCTGGGATATTGCTGAACCAACACTGCCCGTGCCGCCTAAGATTAGAACTATTTTATCCTTAAACATTTTAGTTTTAGGACTTACGCGTTTGGATGCAATTCAAGGAAAAAGCGAGGAGCGGAATAAGCCGTATTGTAATCATACGGCGTTGAGCGCCGCAGCTTTTGACGCAGAAGTGCGCCAAACGCGTAAGTCCTAAGTTTATTGGCTGATCATCTGACCTTCACCCGGGCCATACCATCAATTACAATCTGACCCGCCTTTGTAACAATCCGCGTTTTCATCTCTATAATTTTGACGGCATCAAACTTATTAACCACTTTCCCCGTTACTATTATTTTATTTATCCTTTTACTGCCCAAGCCCAATGGGTTTTTAAAGTTAAGATACTGCGATAAATATAAAGCTCTTTCACCGGGACAGATCATCCCAACCAATTTAGAAAAAAAACTGGCCAATAGCATTCCGTGGGCAACCCGCCCACCCCAAGGCGTAGCTTGAGCGTAAGGCTCATCGCAATGCAACGGATTAAAATCTCCGGTAAGTTCTGCAAACTTCCCCACAGTAACCTTATCTATAATTTGCTCAAAGGAGAAGCTGTCGCCAATTTTTATCTGTTTATATTCTAATTTATTTGCTTTGGTATTCACATGCTTAAGTTAAAACCCCGTGTTTTTTTAGAACCCTCCTTATGTCACCTACATTTTTAACACTAATTATCTCTTCTACCGTAAACTTAACTTTAAACTTTTTTTCCAGTTCGGTCACCAAAACCAATCCATTAAAAGAATCCCAATTCTCCACATTGTCCGGGCTGGTATTGTTGCTTACCGAGGCGACCTCAACATCCAGAACTCTAGCTATCAAATTTTCTAACTTGTTCATTTTTGCATTTGATAATTAACAAGTTACCTGCAGCCAAACCAGATTCTCGACTAAGACACCCCCATGTCTCGGCTCAAACCAAGTTCATTTACTAAAAATCCGGCAACCCTTTTTCCGGCACAGCCATCTTTCCTCCAACACTGTTCGCTAACGAGTCTAGATCTGCCATCAGCATCAATATCAGGCTGACCCAAATATATTTTAATCCATTCCAGTAACTCCTCTTTACTGCTAACCAAACGTATACCCCCAGTCGCCAAAACATTGCGATAATGGCTCATGCCGTAAAAATAAGTTGGTGTTTGGGAGGGCTTTTGCTTATTTTTAACCTCAAAATTTATATTTATAACCGGCTTGCCAAAAATAGCAGCGTCAACGCTTATACTGGCCGCATAACAGACCAAGAGTGAGCAGTAATATAGAGTATTGAACAAATGATTCAGATCGGCAAAGCCCATATCCCAATCAACCCCGCGCTTATTGGAAAATCTAATTCCAGGCAGATTATATTTAAGCCAGGGCCTTTTCTTGATTTCAATCTCACTAACAAAATCGTTGGGCTGAAATCTTACCAGTAGCTCCACATTATAAGCCGACAACTCATTTTCTACAAAACCATTGAGCAAATCTATTATATCCCAATCCGAATCACTAAAATATTTGCCTATAGGAGAATAAAGGATAATTCTTTTCTTAGGATTAATATTCACCCTCTTGTAAAATTCATCCCTAGGCACAGGCTTATCAGTAAAATACCGATCGTAATGCGGCACACCTACTACCACAACATCCTCCTGCGGCATGTCGGCATATTTAACGGCTTCCTCTTTCACAATATCATTGTAAACCAATAATTTATCCGGCAAGACCCTAAGCATACACCGAGCCGTTAATTTATCCCAAGAATTTATAAGCCCCACATTTACAATTTTTCTTCTTTTCGCTTCACGCAATAATGCGGCCTCCATATCATCAAAGAGATGGGCCAGAAAAACCGCGGCAATATCATACTTGTCAAAAAGATATGAGAAATCGGCACCCGAAGTTAACCCGTAATCTAAGCGTCTGATGAATCTTCTAAAAACCTTTCTGGCGAAAATTCTATTGAACAAAAAAATGAAGGGGTGCAGAAAGAAACTGACGCGGTTTTGTTTGGCCGCAAGTTTCCTTCTTAAATCCGTGGTTTGGGTGTTGATCAATTTAAATTTTAAAAAACCAAAAAAACGATCCTGCCTTAAAGCTCTAGGGGGCAAAGCAAGTTCATAAACCACACTGGGATGCGTAAATTCCCGTCTGTAATAATCCAATTTGTCTTTGGTGCCAACCAAAAAAACCAGTCTTATATTGGATATTTTTAACAATTCCCTGCAAATCTCCGTTCGCAAAATATTCTTGGCTTCAATTCCCTGCAAAATGCTGATCAGAATAGTTTTCATATCGCCATAGTTTAATAACTTCACCGCCTCTTTAATTGTAACACGGCAGACAACAGACCGAGGGTTAATTTTCTCTATTTTAAGATACTATATCTACCAGAAAATCAACGATTCGCTTGTGGGACAGACCATCTGTATTACCAATCAAATTATCAGCAATTATCTTACGTTTTTCTGAATCAAGACCCGGATTAAGAAAATAACCGTTGATTAAACCAACCAGTTCCATGGGATCATGGGCCAGCCGCGTTGCGCCAATCTGAACTAAAGGATGGTAATGCGGGAAATCCTGGTTGGGGAATCTTGCCACAACTTCAACAGGAAAAGCCAGATTAATAAGCGGACGATTCAACGCGCAAACATCCAAAGAAATCGTGGAGGCGTAGTTCAAATGTACATCACCGTAGAGTAGAGTCGCTTTCAAATTTAGCGCGTCCCGCTCCAAGGAAGTAGATGCGTATGCCTCTATATAAACACCTGGCTGGCTCAAAAACTGGCGGTAGCCGTCTATTGGATCCTTATAATGGAGGCGAACGAAAATATTGGGCCAGCTCAAAAGTTTGCCTTGATCCCTCAATTCAATCAGCAAACTTATCAATTTCTTTTGAAAAGGATATACAAAATCTGCCGTACTAGCGTACACAATCGTTTTATTATTGGGATCCAATCCTTTTGATCTTAGAAACTCTTCCCGGCTGGGTAATCTAGGAGCATCCTTGTTAAAGTATGGGTCGAATCTAACGATTCCAGAAACAAAAACATCGCTGTCTTTGTATCCATGCATCTCTTTGGCAATGGCTTTAATTGATTCGTTCCAGACAACCAGCTTGTTCGGCAAGCGGAGACTGCGAACTTTGGAAGTAAGATTATCCCAGTTAAAATTGACGGCCACCGTAGGTAGGTCGCAAACTTCGGCCAGCAACAACCCTTCGGCTTCAAAGTTCATAATGCCACAGGATGCGGTGATAAGAAGGTTGGGATGATGCTGTTCAATATAATTTCTAAAATTTTTTTTTGACTTACCAGAAAGAAATCTCTTTTCCAAAAACTTGAAAAGGTTCAGGGTAAAAATAGACCGGCCAGCGCTGGCCAACGGCAGCAACCAACGGTTGAATTTGGTTCTGGGCAGATTCCTTTTTTTGAATTGCTGCACATTGAGGTAGTCAAACTGCCTTATAAACACACTCCGAAACGTTTTCATCCAATCCAAAAATCTATTGTTATAGACCGGCCATATTTCGTATTTGACATTACCCCCTCTAAACAGAAAATCCTTATTTCTCAAATAGGATTTCTCCTGCATGAAAACAACCACCTTAAATTTGGTAGCAAGCTGTGGCAGAAAATTGCCGGTCAGCAAATCGCGAATCAATAAATCCTTGTCTACAAACAAAAAAATGGTTCTCATTGTTTTAAATTTTAAGTCCAACACCTTGAGACTCCAATATCAATTCCGCCAACTCTCTAACAGCATGTCGGCCACCGGGGGCTTTGGTGATATAATCGGCCGCTTTTTTAACCAAGAGGTGGCTGTCAGCCACAGCAACGCCCACAGCCACATACTTTATGGCAGCGGCATCGTTAATATCATCACCTATATAGCAGCTTGCACTTCTGTCGAGATTCTTTGCCTTGAGTATTTCCTTCAGAATACTAACCTTACCGGCCCCACTGGCAATCCCTTGCCGGCATTCTATTTTTAGTTTACGGCATCTGGCTCTAACCACCGGATTATTTTCTTTGGACAAAACTATCACTTCCACACCAGAGTTCTTAAGAAGCTCTACACCCAGACCATCCTTGCGGCTGCACCTAACCGATTCCCGGCCGCTTTTATCCATATAAACATAGCCATCAGTCATTACACCGTCAAAGTCCGACACCAATAATTTCACACGCGAAAGTTTGTTTTTCAGTCTAGAATCCATAAACTTGAAGTATTGATTACTATAAATAAAAATGTAATAATAAGCAAATGTCAAAAAAGGAAATAAAAGTGCTGGGTATCGTTCCGGCCAGAGGCGGCTCCAAGAGTATACCTCACAAAAACATAGCGCTTTTGGCTGGAAAACCTTTGATATACTACACCATAAAATCCGCGCAAAAATCGAGGAAACTTGATGCTTTTATTGTCAGTACCGACGACGAAAAAATAGCCTGTGTGGCTAGATCCCTGGGGGCAGATGTACCTTTTTTAAGACCAAAGAACATTTCTGGAGACAATGCCACTGACATCCAATTCCTCAAACACGCCCTGGCTTGGTTGGGGAAAAACAGGAATTGGTATCCCGAAATAGTTGTGTTGCTAAGACCCACCACACCCCTAAGAACATCTAAAGATATAGACGAAGTTATAAATTTCATGATTAAAGAAAATTGCGATTCGGTCAGAACAGTGTCCCTACCCAACCCTTACAATCCCTACAAAATGTGGACCATGGCTGACCAAAAAAAAGGTGGAATTAAGCCTTTGCTGGCCACAAAATATTTTAAAACCTTGGGCACGGATATACCACGTCAGTGGTTGCCTGCTGTTTACTGGCAAAACGCAGTGGTAGACGCAACCCGAGCCAAATTTATCACAAGGGAAAATCGTGTTTACGGCCCAGACATCCGCGGATTTATGGTCAACCCAGAAAAAGCTATAGATATTGATTCACACAAAGACTTAGCTATAGCTGAGACCATCATAAAATATGATAGAAGAACAAAACGAGCTTTATTATAGTCTGAACCACTACCTAAACTCCGAAGATGATAATCCTGAACTCGCTCTTAAAATAGCTCGCGGTTACCAAAAAATGTTCCGCCGCGGTTTTGGGGTACCAGAACAAACCACCCGGCTCACACTTAAAACAACCCTTCTGAATCTAAAAAAGTATCGGGGCACTCCCTTTTATAAAATACTAATGCGGCTGAGCGGTTTTGTTCACAGAGAATTAACTCCTTTCGTGAGTTACTTCTTCATACACGGCAGTTTGGCTACACTAGACTATGTGCCTGGTTTCAGCGACCTCGACACCTTCGTCTTTGTCAAAAAAGACACTTGCGGCCAGCCCGAAAAACTCAAACAATTCAAAGATAAGTTAGCATTGGCTCAAAACCTGCTAAAAGAGATTGACCCAAATGGCCACCATGGTTTTTTGTGTTGCAATGAAGCCAATCTTAATCACTACTGCAATGCTTATATGCCAATCCCTGTTTTTCGAAACGCCAAAATTCTGCTCGGTCCCAAACGCATCGCCTTTCACTTGAGAGACTCTCAAACAGAACACGAACAAGTTTTTGAAAGGTTTGCTCGCATACTGCTGGACAAAAAAAGATTTGCTCCCAACGCGGTAACCACTTTTGGTTTTAAATACTTCATCTCGGTACTACTCTTAATGCCGACACTCTATCTTCAAGCCAGAGGCTCAATCCTATATAAAAAACACGCGTTTAAGCTGTACACTCATTCTCTTCTAGATAAAGCAACCCTGGTTCGAAAAAACTTCTCTCGAAAATCGCTAAAAAAATTAATACTACTTTTGGGACAGGATTATCTTTCCCAAACCAAAAACATGGTGAAGGAAATGAAACGGGGCATTAAGACACAAAAACATCAAGACAGCCTATACATAAACAGCCCCCGACTAGTTTCAATCAGCGTCTACGAAAAAGCTCGACGAGAATTGATAAAGAAATTTGAGAACAACCACGATGTGGCGGCGATTTATGAATACGGGCGCATACAATCACCGGGCATAAGCGACTTGGACCTGATAGTGGTAACACAGAGTAACCTTAAATCCTCCCAACCAGCAGATTATACCATCACCACGGAAGAATTCCCTTATGCCTCCCGTGTCGCCACAGGAACCCTAATGGTAGTAAACAAAAAAGACTTTGCGGACATACAACTCTTTGACGAGGTAAACCTAAAACTGTTGTACGGAGAAAAGATTCCTCTGAACCGATTAAGCGCATCCGATCTGAAATACCGGGAAATCGCCAGTGTGGCGGACTGGCTACCAGAAAGACTGACTCGCCTAACCCGTATGCTCAAACAACCCAGGTTTGACATCAGAAATTCCCTGCTTTACCTGCGCTCATTCTGCTATGTTTTGGAGAGAGTATCTAAGTTGACCGGCGACCCTTATTTCGCCCAAATGACACACGAAGTACTCAAAGCAAGATCGTTGTGGCTTAACCGCAAAGCCACAGATCTACGCTATTTGGTAATGCGGCTGGTATACACAGGCTACGAGGCCATGGCTGCCTTTACCGACAGATTTTTTAACAAACCATGCCGTACCGAGGGAGAACTGCTTTTGTTTCCTTGGCAACGAATTCTCTTTACTGCCAATGCAGCAGAGGTCGACCCTGATCTAGCCATTTCATTTTCAACCCTCGACACCACAACCCTGCCTGTAAGCTCCACACTACTGCCCCATTTTCTAACCTACAGCCGACAGCCCGGTGTTCTATCCAGGCAAATGCGGAAGCAGCTTAAAACAAACATGAGACCGCAAACGAACATCAACCGAGGCTATGAAAACTTCCTAAAGAAAAAAATGGATCTAGCTAACAGATACGCCGATTTCTTATTAGCAAACGACTTAAAAACGGGCCTGTACCGATTCGGCTTTTACCTCCAAAGTTACCTAAAAAGCCTAAAGAATTAGCCCCGGCCAGCACCGCCTTCCATCCACTTAACCGATTTCAGGAAAGGATAATAGGTCTTGGAATGGGGTCAAAGAATTAAACCATAACAGTCCGACCGTTAGCAATCATTGATTTTTTTACAGCCAAGATAATCTTCAGCACGTCAACTCCCTCGTCCAAAGAGTTCTGGGGCTGTTTATTCTTCTGAATGCATCCCAGAAAATTTTCTAGCTCAAGAAGGTACATGGTGTTGCGTTCAAAACCATCCGGTTCCGTGATCACAATACCATTATCTCCAACAGATATGGGTTTAAATTCGGCCCTCCCACCAAAATAGTCCCAAGAAATTACCCCCTTAGTGGTAATCACTTCCAACTCCCGTCGTGGTGGCCGTCTTAAATAATCAATGTCTAGGGAACCCACTGCCCCGGACTTAAACTTAAAAAGCACCTTAGCCACATCATCCACATCAATGTCCAAATCGCTCAACTTTCCACCTACTGCGTTAACTGAGACTATTGGCCCAAATAACCACCTGAGATAATCAATTTCATGGCTTTGGGTTAAAACCACACCGCCGCCCAAATCTTTGCGGCAAGCATAACTCCTACGGTAATCCTCCCAAGGATGCCAATCTATTACCAGTTCGCCCAAAGAAGCGTGAACCGACACTGCGCGCCCAAATTCTTGAGCATTATCCAGCCATTCTTTAACTTCAGCGAGCAAGGGGTGAAACCGCAAGTTATAGGCCACATAACTTACTAGGTTTCTTCTCTTAATCTCGCTTAGCAAAGAACCCAGACCAGTCAATTTATGGGCGAGAGGTTTTTCAATGAAAAGATGGCTACCAGCCTTAGCTGCCCTTAAGGCCACGGCTAAATGCTGGGATGTTGGGTTAGTAACAAAAACAGCACACGGCTTCTGGGATAAAGCCGTTTTTAGATCAGTGTATACAACTGGTTTAAACTCCGAGATAAACTCAGCAATAAAATCATGCTGGCCCTTGCCGGTACGAAACACTATGATGTCTTTCTGACCAAGCAATTTTAAATTCCTGTAGTGTCTTTGACCAATTGACCCTAAACCGCAAATCAAAAATTTCATGTTTCTTCCCCACCAATTTTTACCAGGCCGTCCGCCCACCATCCACCACCAAACAAGAGCCAGTTATATATGAGGCGGCACCAGAAGCCAAGAAAAGCACAGCCCCGCTATACTCTCCAGGTCGGGACATACGGCCCAACATATTAAGGCGACTATTCTTCTTAACAAAACTGGGTGGTTGGTTGCGGCGCATACCGCCCGGCACTAGGGCATTAACCCGAACATTGTATGGACCAAGATAGGCCGCCCAAGAACGCATCAGGCCCAAAACTCCGGCCTTGGAGGTTATATAAGCTATATCTTTAAACTGGCCAGACTTGTAAATACTATTGTTGGGCCCCATAAAGGCAAAATCGGAAGAAGCGAATATGACCGAACCAGAGCGCTGTTTTATCATCTGGGGCGCCACAACCTGAGTGGCTATTAACTGGCCTGTCAGGTTGGTTTTAAGTTCTTCTTCCCAGACTCTCAAGGAGAACCGTTCATAAGGAGCCCAGTTGTTTTCGGAAGTACTCTTTTCCCCAACCTGGGGGTTAAAGGCAGCATTGTTGACCAACACATCTATTGAGCCGAACTTTTTGAGCACCGCCCGGGCAGCATTCTTTACGGACGCGGGACGGGTAATATCAACACCAGTAGCCACATCCCAATTAATAACCCTAGCCCCAGCTCCTTGGAAGGCATTAACGTACTGACTGCCCAAAAAACCGCTGCCGCCGGTTACTATCACCACCTTGTTTTCTACGGAAAAAAATCTATCCATTGTGCAACAACCCTATCCCAGCCCACAATCAGGAGACTGGGTCAGAATTGATAAAGCCTAAGCCACAACTGTTTTTGAAGGAAAACGTCTTAATACCTCCATTTTGACCAGCTCCGATTCCAAAACCTTCTTAACCCCATCACCTCGAGATTTCTCATAAACCCGCGCGGCTCTAACCAGTAAACTCAAACCCTTAGGCTCCAGACTGGCCGCTTGATCACCACCCCACATAGTCCTGTCCAAGGTTATGTGGCGCTCAATCAAGCGCGCCCCGTGAGCTATAGCGTGAACTGACGGATAAACCCCCTTCTCATGTCCGCTGTAGCCCACAGGCACATTGTAGCGCTTGATCAAAAATTCAATAACACTAAGATTAATATCTTCTAATTCACAAGGGTAAGTAGAGACACAGTGCATCAATACTAAATCTCTGGTGCCCAAAACCTCTACAGCGTGATCAATTTCCTCAACAGTACTCATGCCAGTAGAGAGTACCACGGGGCGGCCGGTACTACGAGCAAGTCTTAAGAGACTGTCATCGGTAAGGGAGGGAGAGGGAATTTTATAAAAAGGCGGATCAAACCTCTCTATAAAATCAATGCTTGTATTGTCCCAAACCGAAGCAGTCCATAAAATACCCTTGGTCTTACAATAATTATCAATTTCACGATACTCACTCTCGATCAATTCGAGAGCCCACTTGGCATCGCCATATGTAGCATCCTTAAAATTTGAGCTGACCAAACGAGCTACATTGACCCGCGGCAAAACACCCCGGTTTATTGCCTTTACCAAAAAATCGGCCGGGGCCTCCCGCGGCTTATTCAAATCACTCTCTCTAAAAACCAAAGGAACATTCCTCTTTTGAAACTTTACCGCTTGGCAACCAGCAGAGACAGCTACATCAATAAGTTTTTTGGCTAGACTTACATCACCATTATGGTTTAGGCCTATCTCGGCCAAAATAAAAGCGGGCTGGTTTTCATCAACTGATATCCCACCTATATTGACTCGAGACATATTATTTGAATCTATCTAACAAATCACTATACAAATTAAACGATCCCGACAGAAAACAAGTTTCCTACCTCTGAATAGCATATTTGGCCAGCGCATCCAAATTTTTAACTTGTCTGTCAAAATCATCAGAGTAACGGTATTCCTAAAACCTCTCTCCCGCCAACACAAAAATCGCCAATTCTTACCTTTCTCCACATCAGACACCTCCGGGTTTAGATTGTTTTGAAGGAACTTCAGACACCAATTTCCAACCCGCAATACCCGCAGCAAGTTTCCCTAAAACCAGCACGACTACAAAAGACTGGATATAAAATTATAAATCCTACGGCCTGATTGACCATCCAACCGCCAGCATTGCTCTTTTGCCATGCTAAGCCGTTTAACAGAATCGTTCTCCGGATGAACCAAATACTCATTAACGGCATCAAACAATTCTCCCTTGGTAAACACGGTTTTGATTGCCCCGCTGTTTCTTAACCACAGTCCATGATCATACTCCATAAACCTGCGGACACTCTTTGAATAAGGCCTGTGCTCCCAGCCGTCCAGATAAATTAAGATCGCCGGTTTATCAAAAACAGCTCCATCTACAAGCAAAGTGGCGCCAGCACTGATTACCAAATCGCAGTGATACAAAGAATCAGCTAGCCACTCCGTATCTTTTTCGTCCAGTTCGGTGTCTCTGAACACGCCCGCAGAAAATTGATGGCCGGGTCTGTCCAAAAAGAAAGCCTCATCAGCCACAAATCTATCTAGAAAAGCAACAAAGTCATTGGGCGGCGGTCTAACCAAAAACTGAACCTCTTTCGGAATCTCTCCTCTCAAACGTCCTTGTTTCAAAATGTCAAGAACTTGCCAGTCGGTTGAACTAAACCGCTGACCAAAGGGTGAAAACAGCACCAATTTGCCTTGGGGATCAAGTTTAATCCTGCGGAAAAACTGCTCACGCGCCAGCCGGGGAGACTTAATATACCTATCAAATTGAGGCAGGCCGCTAACAAAAATATCACCGGGGTTCATACCTTCGTATTTGACAGCCTCATGTTTAATAAGTTCATTATGAACTATCAGCTTATCCGGCTTGACCCGAAACATGCCTTTGGAGGTAATATTATCCCAGGAACGCACCATGGCCACACTAACGGCGCCGAAAAACTTAGCCCCAGCGATCAACTTGGCGTCATCATTATTAAAAACATCCGTAGCAAAAACAAGATCGGGCTTATACTTCTCAAAGTAGTCCCTAAACACATGCCCCGATATGGTCCGCAGATCCAGCCAGCGAACTAGGTCTTTCACAAAACCAAGCCGCCCAGCCAGTTTCATCAATAATCCGGAAACTAAAAAGCGCAAAAGTTTTTTGTCTCTAAAAAACTTCTCCTTTTTATGCGCCCACAGAGTGCCGGTCCGTACCAAAGAACTGGCCAGGTAGGTAAAAAAAATGTCAGCGGGCGAGGCCGAGGGCAAATTCACACCCTCAACAACAATATTGGGGCCGCCAAACTGCTTCGCAAAATAGGCAGACTTGTAATCGGGTACGAAAATAACTATAAGGACATCCTCTCTGCTTCTAAACAAACCCATAGCATCCGTGCACAGGATGTTTCTTGATATAAAAGGATTGAAACTGGATATAAAAATCGTGCTCTTGTTCATTTGATACCTAAATCAGCAACTCACTCTACCTAAAAAGATTTATGCGGTAAAAATTTGCAGCCATCTGCTTAAAACCCAACGAGCGATACAACCTATTGGCCTCCACCCGCTTGGGATTTGTTCTTAAGCTAATATGCCGCGCTTGGCGTAAGCGAGCCATTTCAATACCCTTCTCCATGAGCAACCTACCCACCCCCCACCTGCGATAATCCTCCTGCACAATCAAATCCTCGGCACAAGCTATCAAGCCGGTGGGTATCCTCACAAAATAAATGCTTAATATGCCCACTAATTTATCATTCGAGCCGTGGGGCCCACGCGCCCCAAAAAGAAAGAAATCTTTCTGCCCCAACAACTTCTTATAAAAGCCCCCAGTCAACCTTTTAGGAGGAATACGGCTCAAGCTCAATTTAGAAATCAAACTATTTATTTCTTTTAAGGCACGCGGCGCGGCTTGTCTTAATTGCGTTATCTTAAACATCTTAGTTTTTATGAATAATAAAAGAATTACCGTGCCAAAAGTATTTATGAAACTCCGAAAAACTAAGATCCGGATTCCGTCTAAGCCATTCCCTGAAAGCCCGCTGTTCGCCTCTAAATGGGGAACCCCTGAAGAAAAACCAATTATCAAAAACCAAAACCGTGCCGTCAACAATATGGTCTCTTATAAAATCCAAAACCGATACGGCTGACTCGTACAAATCCCCATCCACCCACGCTACCGCTATGGGTCCTAGGCCTATTTTGTTTTTGGTGTCCTCGTTAAGAACCTTATCAAACCAACCGGGCACAATCTTCACATCGGCCATAGAAACGTCGGCTCGCTCTAGATTCTTTCTAAAATTCTCCCGCGAGAATGAATATTGGCCTTTCCTAAACTGTTCAAAAGAAACCGGAATATTTTCTTCTTTAGAAATCTCCGGTAAGCCTTCAAATGAATCGAAGGCAAAAAACTTCATGGATCTCAACTTTTTTGCCTTGGCCATTTTATAGGCCTCAATAAAAGTTGATCCTTTGTAAACGCCGAATTCCAAATAATCACCCTCGATCCGACAGGCTGAAACATAATTCATTATCCGCCGCAATATCTCTTTTCTTTCAATACTTTTAGGCTGATAATCAAGGATAAATTTTACGGCTGGATATTTTTTCTTTAAAAAATTTAAAATAAAAGTTTTCACAATTTCTA
>ERZ1292623.2540-Hain-H51-01um-R1-2540-length-16207-cov-7_pt1 | contig 14350 bp, 8 predicted proteins | sample MGYA00564398_ERZ1292623 | MGnify/ENA primary metagenome ERZ1292623 (study PRJEB36523, sample SAMEA6512633) | groundwater metagenome | collected 2019-01-07 | study: AquaDiva: Metagenomics assemblies of 32 groundwater samples
TATAATCTTTCTCGTTATAAAGCTGGGGAAGTGTTGAGTGCCCAAAAATTACCGCATTTCCTTTGGCCGGGGGGATAGCTGTACCAAAATAATTAACCAAATTCTTTTTTAAATTTGTATCAACTGTTGAAACAACTGCATTTTTAATTTTAAGTTTTGGGATAGAAATTGTATAAAATTGGATTTTAGGAATTTCTCCTTTTTGAAATTTATAATTCGGGAACCAATTATTAGCGTTAGTGTAATCAATGCCTGTTAAAGAATTTGCCGCTCCTGTTAAAAGAGTTTTTACAGAGTTTTTAGCAATAACTCCGTTTTTAGGAATTGGAGAGGTAATGTTTTGGTTAGCAAAAACAGGCGCAAAATATATTTGCCATGACAAAAGCGGAAGAAAAACGTAGATAATCATAGCAAGCCCTAGGAAAAGTGCTAAAAACCCAAAAAGACGCATCAATTTTTTACCATTTAATTTATTGTCCAATTTGTAGTAAATTTTGCCCATTAATTTGAAGTAAAGTTAAGTATTATGTTTTTGGTGTCCCTTGGCATATTTTTAGGAAGAAAAGGAATATTTGGGGACAAAGAAACTTTAACGTTTGTAACCTGATTTAAATTGCTCAAGATATTTTTTGCTTTTTGCAAAGAAACACCTTTAATTTGTTTTAGCAAAGAATTTTTATCAACTTTAGGAAATATTTTTGCTTTTATAGTTAAGTCCGCGTTAACGTCATTGTTTTTTTCAACAACTATATTTTTTGCGCTAATTTCTAAGTTTCCGCTTTGTACTTCCGTATCGGATGAGCTAAAAAGTGAAGAGGCAAAAGTCTCAATGTCGGAATTTGTATAGGAAGCGGCTTTAAAAATAACCGTTCCTTTTAAAGTTACCTGGTTTGCCTGGTCGCTTTCTTTTTTATCAAAACTTTTATCTTCAACAACCTTATCAACAAATGTATTTAAAATTGTTTTGCCGCTTTCTACTTTTGTTTTAATGCTTACTCTTGCCTTATCTTCCAGGGATTTTGGTAAATCTTCCAAAAGTTTATCTAAATCATCCTTTGAAACAACAGTAACTTGTTTTTTGCTTCCTCCGGAAAAAGCGCTGTCATTTTTTGCGGCAACACTCGAGTTTGAACCGATTGTAAATTTAGTGCCCGATGGAAGATTATATTCCTGACCTATTTCATCCGCAGTTACGTTTACATCAGCAGTAGAGGATTTTGGATTTAATGGGTCCGAAGAGCCGGATGCAATTTTAACCGCTGTATCTAAGGTAAATTTGAGTTTGTTTGCAGAAATTATCTCAGTTCCTGCTGCAAGGCTTATCGCGCTATCCGATATATTAAAAACAGTTACTTTTCCTTTGGCAGGATTTCCGATATCTTTTTTTCCGGTTGCTAAGCGAGTTAGTGAACCTTCTTCCGTTACCGAAACAAATTGCGATGCAATAACGCTATTTTTAATATCTGTTGAAGAAACCGAGGAAAAAGTTACAGACGCAGTTTTTTCATCTTCTTTGGGGATTACAAAAACATCTATTGTTGCTTTTACCTTAAATAAATAAAGATAGAATAAAGCGGCAAATAAAAGAACGACTATTCCTAAAACTGCCAAAATCTTTTTGTTGCCCGATTTTAAAAGTGAAAGAAAATTAAAATTAAAACCCGGCTTTTTAAAAGCAGCAGGAAGTTCCATGAGAAATTTTTTTATTTTTTCGGAAACAATAAGCGCGTTTACGGCAAAACCTTGCTTTTTTTCCTCTTCCAGCTTAACGTCTTCGGGAATACTTTCGGTTTTTTCTTCTACTAAACTTTCGGGGATATTTTCATCAATTTTTTTTTGGGGAAGTTGTGTTTTTGCAACATCACTGTTTTCCACGAACCCGAAAAACTCCATAGAAGAATCTTCGCTGACATAATCGAGACTTGATTTTTGTTCTTCCCCCGGCTTTTCAATTTCGTCGGGAATTATTTTTGCAGGCCGCTTATAGTCTATGTCCTTAGATGAGTCATATAGAAGCTGTGTTTCCATTTGCGTTGCGGCGCCAAGCAGTACTGCTTTAACAGAAGCGTCTTCGGGTAAGCTTGCAATTTGAGGAAGGTGTAAAAACGCTAAACTCTTACTCCATTGATGGGAAATAAATTCCTGTGTCAGTTCGTCTTCTTCGCTATCGAGTAAAATAATTCTTGCCGGAAGATTTCCCGGGCTTTGAAAATGTTTTAAAAGTGTATCGACCGTATAAGAGGCTGATTGGTGAATTTCCGATGATCTTGTTTCAAGAACTTTGCCTCCTTTTACCCAGGAAACCGTAATATATTTTTTACCAACGTCTGCCAAAATTGCCGTAATCGGAGCGCCTTCTTCTTTGGTGACTAAATTAATAATGCTTTCAGAACTAACGAGAAATCCAATAGGCTCTAAAGAAAGTTCATCTGATGCTTTTTTTAATTTTTCCAAATATTCTTTTTTTATTTTCCCGTCTTCCACCCAATTTTCTTTAAGACCAAAAATTGTTTTTTTTGTCTCTACACTTTCAGGAAGGGCAGTTTCGGCAGATGTAATAACTTTATCCAGGGTATCTAAAAATTCTTCGCTTTCTGCGTCTTCTATCGTGTTTTTAAAATATTCTTCGTCGTGGCTTATATATTTAATTGCGTTTCCTATTTTTTCAAAAATTACAGAGGTTACTTTTTCGTTTCTTAGCACAAGTGCCAGGAATACTTGGGAATTTTCTTTTTTCTCTTTAGTAAAGGATATGGGTAATTTCATATTTGGTCAGCAACTTTTGCGTACAAACGCCTTTGTCCTTTTCCGATATTCTCCTGCTTTACTATTTTAAACTTTTTAATTACTCCTGTAAACTCAACATGCGGCCCGCCGCAGAATTCACGTGAATAATCTCCTACAAAATAGACTTTTACGTCTTTAGCATATTTATCGTCAAAAAGCCCGATTGCGGGCAGTTTTTTTGCCTCTTTAAGCGGCATCATTTCAAAATGTACAGGCAAATTTTCTTTGATTTTTTCATTAGCAATATCTTCTACCTTTTTAATTTCTTCTTCTCTTAGATTTCTGTCGAAATTAAAATCAAATCTAACTCTTTCGCTTGTAATATTGGAACCTGTTTGGAAAACATGATTCCCCAAAACATCCCTTAAAGCCTGATGTAAAAGATGAGTTGCGGTATGTCCCATTACAGTTAGTTCAGAAGTATCTGCTAAGCCTCCTTTAAACATGCCTGAAGATGCAGTTCTTGATAATTCTTTATGTTTTTCCATTAAATCGGCAAATTTTTTATCATCAAAAACATAGCCTAAACTTTTTATTTGGGTTGGAGATAAGCCGTGAGTTGAATAAAGGGTATAAGCGTCATCGGCTGAAATTTCTCTAACGGGTGCCGCGCTATCATCTGCAGCTTGTCCTGAGCCTGCCGAAGGATACTTTTTAATAATAAAATCAGCTGCTATTTTTCTGACGTTTTTATATTTAGTTTCTTCTTCTAAAATTGATAATTTTATTCTTTCAAATTTTTCCTGCAAAGCAGGGTCAGTATCTTTGTATTGTTCAGCAATTTTTTCTAAAACAAAAGAAATATTTTCTCCTTCTAAAAGATTAAAGTTATCAAAAGTTCTTCTTAATAGCCTTCTTAAAATATATCCTCGTTCTTTATTAGAGGGCAAAATATTGCTTGCTAAAATAAAACAGGAAGCGGTTAGATGATCTGTAATTATTCTTATTTCTTTAGAATTATTAAGATAAGATTTTCCTGTTTCATCCTCAACCGCTTTAATAATTGGGGAAAATAGGGAAGTTTGGAAAATATCGCTTTTATTTTCAACTGCAGCTAATAATCTTTCCAAACCTCCGCCAAAATCAACATTTTGTTTTGGCAAAAGCTCAAAAGAACTTTTTCCTTTTCCCTCCGAAGCTTTAGCGGAGGGGGAGGTTTTTATATATTGCATAAAAACAGCATTGGCGATTTCTAAAAATTTTCCGCATTCACACTCTACGGGATTATCTTTACATTCTTTGTCGTGTTCTAGCTCATCGAATCTATAATAAACCTCTGTGTCAGGACCTCCGGGCTCGCCAATAGGCATGTTATCGGGAACTCCGGAGCGAGACCACCAATTTTTATCAACGCCTGCAAAAAATATTCTTTCATCCGGTACCAATTTTTTCCAAATCTCAAACGACTCGTTATCCTTTTCAATTCCCCCAAAACCTTTAAAAACCGTAATATAAAGTTTTTCTTTCGGAAGATTAAGTTCAACAGTTAGAAATTCCCAAAGCCAGGGGATTTCCTCTGCTTTAAAGTAGTCGCCCAAACTCCAGTTTCCAAGCATTCTAAAAAATGTCGTATGTCTGTTATCTCCGACCTCTTCTATATCCAACGCGCGAAAGCTATTTTGCACATTTACTAAGCGGGTCCCGCTGGGATGTGCTTCTCCTAAAAGATAAGGAACTAATGGCTGCATGCCGCTTGAAGTAAAAAGGGTAGTTGAATCGTTTTGGGGAACTAGCGGCGAATTTGCAATTTGTTTGTGCCCGCGTTTTTCAAAAAAACTTATATAAATATCAATTAATTCCCTTGCACTCATATTCTTATTATATCAGGCTAACTCTATAAATTATACTTGTCCCGCTGAATCCGCCAGCTGGCGGAGAAGGGGGAGCAGAAATTAGGAGATTAGAGCTTGTTTTTCGCTTCTTTGCATTTTTTTAATTTCTGCTTCTCTTTTTAACGCCAGACTTCTTGTTTCAAACTTTTCAAAATGTTTTAAAACCACAGGTGCTTTTCCTCTTGTATACTTAGCTCCGCCTTTTAATTGTCCATTGTGTTCTTTTATTCTTTTTTCAAGATTAGTCGCAACGCCCGTGTAATAGGAGCTGTCGGAGCATTTAACTATGTATACAAAATAATTCTTATCCATGCAAAAATAATATCATAGTAGTAGAATGAGGGTACATAAATAAACTTAAGGATATGAAAAAAATACTCTTTTTTACTCTATTTTTCGCACTTTTCTTATCTGCTTTTAATATCAAACCCGCTTTTTCTTATCAAGAAACGGAAATGGATAAGAAAAAACTATTTAAAGTTGTTAAAGTTGTTGACGGAGATACCATAACAGCTAGTATTCGAGGAAAAAACGAAAGCGTCAGGCTTTTAGGAATCGATACACCTGAAACAGTTGATGTAAGAAAACCGGTTCAGTGTTTTGGCAAAGCGGCTTCGGATAAAATGAAATCTTTTGTTTTGGGAAAGTTTGTAAAACTGATTGACGACAAAACACAGGGAAACAGAGATAAATATAAAAGGCTCTTGCGCTATGTATATTTACCCGATAGCAAGGCAACTTTTATAAACGGAGAAATGGTAAAGCAGGGATTTGCGTTTTCCTATAAGAAGTATCCGACAAAAATGCTTGAAAAGTTTAATAATTTTGAAAAATATGCAAGAGAAAATAATTTGGGCCTTTGGGGAGCTTGTCCAATTACTTTAACTCCGGTAATTCCCACAAGTTCACTTAAACAAAGTTTTCCTCAAAATTCCGTTGAATCAGCCACAACTTATTCCGAAGGAGATAAAGATTGTTCTGATTTTGCAACGCATGCTAAAGCTCAAACTTTCTTTATTTCTCAAGGAGGACCTGCAAGCGATCCGCATAAGCTTGATGCAGATCATGATGGGTTAGCCTGCGAGTCCCTTCCTTAGTTACATTTTTTAAGGAAAAATTTGCAAATTTTTGAAAGAAGTGCTAGATTGTACTTATATTCTATGAAAATTAGAATTTTGGCATTTGGATTGTTAATCTTTTTTCTTTCCGCATTTTTATTTGCATTTAAAGCAAATGCAAGCCACTCTTGGGGAGGATATCATTGGGCAAGAACCGCGAACCCCTTTAACTTAAACCTTGGGGATAATGTTTCTTCGCTTTGGGATAGGTATTTAAATACGACTTCGTCTGACTGGAGCGCTTCGAATGTTTTAGATACAACACTTGTTGCCGGCAGAGTATTCAATAAAAACTGTAAAGCAACATCGGGAAGAGTTGAGGTTTGCAACTCAAAATATGGCAATAACGGCTGGCTTGGAGTTGCAAGCATCTGGGTAAGCGGACTGCATATTACTCAAGGTGTTGTAAAAGTAAATGATACGTATTTTAATACTTCTACTTATAATACGCCTGCATGGAGAAATTTAGTGATGTGCCAGGAAGTTGGACATACTCTGGGACTTGATCACCAGGATGAGGATTTTAATAATCCGCCTCTTGGAACGTGCATGGACTATACATCCGATCCAACACCAAATCAGCATCCAAACCTGCACGACTTTGAGATGCTTAGTGAAATTTACGCTCATCTTGATTTAACAACAACTATCAAAAATACCCTTAGTTCAGCCAGATTCGAGGTAGACCATAATGATTTATCAACATTAGGAAGAGAAATAAGAACCTCAAGCGATAAAAGAACTTCGCTTTTTGAAAGGGATTTTGGAAACGGAAATAAAGTCTTTACATTTGTAACTTGGGCGGGAGAAAATAGAGGCCGCTAACTTCCCCCTTGACACAGGCGGAGTTTTTTTGTATAAACTTAAGACTCTATAGGAATAAATGGAAAAGGTGAAGAGCCTTTGCCATTTTTTTGGTGTTATCAAGAAACCTATAAGATTAAATTTTAATAATTAATAGATGGCTAAAAAAAGCGCAAACGACAATAAGGATGGCATTAGAATAAATTGGGGAAAAGACTTCTCTTTACTTCCGCAATTAGATTTACTAAAAGTACAAAAACAGTCATATCAATGGTTTTTGGAAAAAGGCATCAAAGAAGTTTTGGACGAAATATCACCAATAGAAGATTTTACAGAAAAAAACTGGACGCTTGAATTAAAAGATTATAGATTAGGAAAATCCTCAACTATACCTGAAATCGCATTATCAAAAGGCGTAACTTTTGACGCGCCGCTTTACGTTAACGCAACGCTTATTAACAAGAAGACCAATGCTTCTTATGATCAGGAAGTATTTTTAGGAGACATCCCCCAAATGACCAACAGGGGGACTTTTATTATTAATGGAATAGAAAGAGCAGTTGTAAACCAGTTAGTCAGAAGCCCCGGAGTTTTCTTTACAGCAACTAAAGATAACGTAACCGGAAAAACGCTTTATAATGCTGAAATAAGACCGATTCACGGCAGCTGGTTAGAATTTACAACTACAAGACACGAAACCATAATGGTAAAAATCGACAGACGAAGAAAGTTTTTGGCATCAACTTTTTTAAGAGCTTTGGGAATTTCCGCAAACGAAGAATTAAAAGCGAGATTTAGTGCAGCAGAAATAAACGGAAAAACACAATTTATAGAAAACACATTATTAAAAGATACGACTCAAAATTCAGACGAAGCATTAATTGAAATATTTAGAAAAATGCATCCCGGGGAGCCGGTAGTTTTAGATAAAGTAAGAGAAAATTTCCTGGGAACTTTTTTTAATAACAGAAGATATGATTTGGGAGCAGTCGGAAGATATAAAACGAATAAAAAATTACAAGACGTAGAAGGATTTAAAGCGCCAAGTCAAGATACAAGAATATTAACGCTTGAAGATATTGTAGGAACAATAAGCAGTTTAATTAAGCTTGCTAAGGAAGAATCAGGCGTTGACGACATTGATTCTTTGGCAAACAGACGCATCAGATGCGTTGGGGAACTAGTTGCAACAACCGCTTTTAGAATCGGAGCATTAAGGCTTGAGCGAAGCGTTAAAGAAAGAATGAGTTTAATCCAGCCCGATGTACCTATTTCAATTGGCGGACTTATCAACGCAAGGCCGATTATGGCTTCAATTAATGAATTTTTCAGAACTTCCCAGCTTTCAACCATATTAGACCAGACAAATCCTTTATCCGAAGTAGATAATTTAAATAGATTAACTGTTATGGGAACAGGCGGAATCTCAAGAGAAAGAGCGGCTTTTTCTATCCGCGATATCAACAGCTCCCAATATTCAAGAGTTTGCCCAATCAGAAGTCCGGAAGGACCTAATATCGGTTTAGTTACTTACATGGCTTTGTATACAATAGTAAATAAGTTTGGCTTTTTAGAAGCGCCTTACAGAAAAGTTATCCATGAGAAAAAAGGAAAAGACATAATTACAAAAGCAACGAGTGAAATTGTTTATCTATCAGCAGACGATGAGCAAAAACACTATGTTACCCACTCTGGTGTTTTGGAAGGAGATAGGATTATAAGCGAAAGAGTTCCGGCAAGACATAAGGGTGAATTTATCGAAACAGATAAGGCAAATATTCAATATGTCGACGTTGTTCCAAGGCAGGTTGTCGGTAGCGCGGCATCTCTTATTCCTTTTGTTTCACACGATGAAGCAAACAGAGCGCTGATGGGAACCCACATGCAGTGTCAGGCAGTTCCTTTAATAAATCCTTCAAGCCCTGTTGTCGGGACAGGAATGGAAAATTCAATTTCTAAAATGATGGGAAGAGTTATTTACGCGCCGTTTGACGGAGAAGTTGAATACGCGGATGCAAATAAAGTTATTTTAAAAGGCAAGGGAAAAGGCGAAGAAGTAACTTATTTTGTAGATTCTTTTAAAAGAACTTCCCAGGCAACAGCTTACACCCAAAGAACAATGGTTAAATCAGGCCAAAAAGTTAAAAAAGGAGATTTATTAATTGACGGACCGGCTTCGCAAAAAGGTGAATTGGCATTAGGACAAAATCTTTTAATCGCTTACATGTCTTTTGACGGACTTGGGTATGAAGACGGAATTGTTATTTCGGAAAGACTTGTTAAAGAAGATATTTTATCATCAATTCATATTGAAAAACATGAATCAGCGGTTGTTGAAACAAAATTAGGACCTGAAGAAACAACCAGGGATATTCCAAACGTTTCTGAAGAAGATTTGGCAAATTTGGACGAAGACGGAGTAGTTGTTGTCGGTTCGGAAGTAAGCCCCGGCGACATTTTAGTTGGAAAAATTGCGCCAAAAGGCGAAACCGAGCTTTCTGCAGAAGAAAGATTACTCCGAGCTATATTTGGAGAACAAGCAAGAGAAGTTAGAGATACATCTTTAAGAATGCCTCATGGAGAAAGAGGAACGGTTGTCAGTGTTCAGGTTTTAGACAGGAAAAAGGGCGATGAATTAGAACCCGGGACACTACGCAAAATAATTGTTGAAGTTGCGCAATTAAGGCACGTTGTAATTGGAGATAAACTTGCCGGCAGACACGGAAACAAAGGAGTTATCTCAAAAATTTTACCGGAAGTTGACATGCCGCATTTAGCAGATGGAACGCCTGTTGATATTATCATTTCGCCAATTTCAGTCCTTGCGCGTATGAACTTAGGACAGCTTTTGGAAGCGCATTTGGGATGGGCGGCAAGTACTTTGGGAGAAAAAATCGGGATGCCGGTTTTTGAAGAAGTAAATGAGGAAAAAATAGTATCAGAGCTTAAAAGAGCGGGTTTGCCGCTTGATGGAAAAGCAATTCTTTACGATGGGAGAACAGGTGAGCCTTACGATAATCCATCAGTTGTCGGAATTGAATACATGATGAAATTAATCCACATGGTAGAGGATAAAACTCACGCACGTTCAACAGGACCGTATTCTTTAGTTACACAACAGCCCCTAGGCGGAAAAGCACAAATGGGAGGACAGCGACTTGGAGAAATGGAAGTCTGGGCGCTTGAATCTCATAGAGCAAGATATACGCTTCAGGAAATGTTAACTATAAAATCAGACGACGTTGTCGGAAGAGCTAAGGCTTTTGAGGCAATTGTTAAAGGAACAGATATTCCAACGCCAAAAGTTCCGGAAAGCTTTAAAGTTTTAATTAAAGAACTAAACGCATTGGGACTTAACGTTGTGCCTATCGGAGCAACGGTTTCCGATAAGCCAATTGATCTACCCATAGAAACTCCGGAAGAAGTAAAAAAAGCCGCCGAAGAAGAAAAGGTAGAAAAAGCAGCAAAAGAAATGCAGGAAGAATTGGGCGGAGGGCAAGCTATTGTTGAAGGTGAACAGGCAGCAGAAGCAGGAGTTGAAGTTGCAGAAGCAGGAGTTGAAGTAAAGGAGGAAGCAGCAAGTGAATAACAACGATAAAAAAAATAAAGATATAACAATTCTTGACTTTAAGTCTTTAAAAATTCTTTTGGCAGGAAAACAAGATATTCTTAACTGGTCTTATGGTGAAATTACAAAGCCGGAAACAATTAATTACAGAACATTAAGGCCTGAAAAAGACGGACTCTTTGACGAAAGAATTTTTGGACCAACCAAGGATTGGGAATGTTATTGCGGAAAATACAAAAGAATAAGAAACAGAGGCATAATTTGTGATAAATGCGGCGTTGAAGTAACCCTATCAAGAGTAAGAAGAGAAAGAATGGGGCACATTAGTCTGGCAACGCCCGTTTCTCATGTTTGGTATTTTAAAGGAAGTTCTTCTGCGCTTTCCTTAATTTTAGATATGTCCCAAAAAAGCCTTGAGGGTGTTATTTATTACGCTTCTTATTTAGTAACAGAACTCGACGAAGAAGAAAAGAAAAAAGGCTTGAGTGTTTTGGCAAAAACAATTGAGGCAAGAAAAGAAGCTCAAAAAAAAGAAATAGAACAAGAAGAAAAAGCAATAGATAAAGAGCTTGAAGAAAAGAAGAAAGAAGCGGCAAAAACAAAAGCAAAAGGCGAGCAAAAAGATTTAATTAAACAGGAACTGGAACTTTCGAAAAGACAAAAAATTGCAAGACTTGAAGAAAGAGCAGGAGCTGAAAATAAAAAACTCGATGAAATCGAAGAAGCATTATCAAAACTTCTAAGAAGTCTTAAAATTGGAAGCGTTTTGTCGGAAGACGAATATTTCAAAATTTTAGAATACGACATACCGGTATTCTTTACTATTAAAACAGGCGCGGAAGGCCTGATGCAATTAATTGAAAAGATTGATTTGGCAGCGCTTATAGTTTTATTAAGAGAAGAAACAGCTAAGTCTAAAGGCCAAAAATACTTTAAGCTTATTAAAAGATTAAGGCTTTTGGAGGCAATGAGAAAAGCGGGAATTTCGCCTGTTTCTATGATCATGACGGTTCTCCCTGTTATTCCGCCGGATTTGCGCCCCATGGTTCAGCTTGCAGGCGGAAGATTCGCAACATCTGACTTAAACGATTTATACAGACGCGTTATTAACAGAAATAATAGATTAAAACATTTAATTGCTTTGGGAGCGCCTGAAATAATACTTCGAAACGAAAAAAGAATGCTTCAGGAATCTGTTGATTCTTTAATTGACGCAAGTCAACGAACAAGCCAGGTTGTTTCTTCACCTCTTCGTTCGCTTTCGGATATGTTAAGAGGAAAACAGGGAAGATTCAGACAAAACCTACTCGGAAAAAGAGTTGATTATTCGGGAAGAAGTGTAATTGTTGTCGGACCCGAGCTTAATTTATCCCAGTGCGGACTTCCAAAAGAAATGGCTTTGGAGATGTTTAAGCCTTTTGTTCTTCGGGAAGTAATTATTAGAGGTTTTGCTCCAAATATAAAGAGCGCTAAAAGATTTATCGAAAAAAGGTCACCTGAAGTTTTTGATATTTTAGAAGAAATAACCAAAAATCATCCGGTTTTACTAAACCGCGCGCCTACACTCCATAAACTTGGAATTCAGGCGTTTTATCCGGTTTTAATCGAAGGCTCTGCAATTTCTTTACATCCTTGTGTTTGCGCGGGTTACAATGCGGATTTTGACGGAGACCAAATGGCTGTTCATATCCCGCTTTCCCAAAAAGCCCAGGAAGAAGCAATAAACCTGATGATGCCAAGACATAATTTATTAAAACCGGCAGACGGAAGCCCGATTACTCTTCCAAACAAGGAAATGGCGGTTGGAATATTCTATATAACAACTGTTGACGAGACTTTAAAAAAAGAACAAAAGCAAAGTTTTATGAATGAGACCGAAAGTTTTCTGGCTCATTCTTTGGGAAAGATTAAGTTAAGAGAACTAATTGACGTTAAAATAGACGGAAAAATTATTGAAACAACCGTTGGAAGATTAATGTTTAACGAAAAGCTTCCAAAAGACTTCGGATTTGTTAACGAGCCTGTAAAAGCATCGGGAATTAAAAGAATAGTTACAACTTCTATTAAAAAATACCAATCGGAAGAAGTAGAAAAAATTATTGATAATATTAAAGCTTTAGGATTTTACGGATCAACGATTTCGGGAATTTCGGTTTCTGTTTTTGATAACACCATGATTTTGGAAAAAGACAAGCTTATTAAAGATGCGGAAAAAAGAGTAACCGGCGTTGAGCAGGATTTCCAGGAAGGTCTTATTACGGTTGATGAAAGAAAGCGTTTGTCAAACGAAATTTGGCTTGAAACAACAGACCATATTGCAGAATTAACCTGGAATAATTTAAAACCTGAAAGCGTTATTAGAACAATTATTGATTCCGAAGGAGCAAGAGCCGGAAAAGAACAGCTAAAACAGCTTAGCGCTATGAGAGGTCTTATTTTAGATCCGCTTGGTAAAATTGTTGAGCTCCCGATTAAATCTAATTTTAGAGAAGGACTTTCAATTTTTGAATACGTTTCTTCGGCAAGAGGAAGCAGAAAAGGTTTAACAGACTCTGCTTTAAAAACAGCGAATGCAGGATACTTAACAAGAAGATTGGTTGATGTTTCCCATGATGTAATAGTTGGGGTAAAAGATTGCGGAACAAAAGACGGAATTTTAATAACCGATAGTGATCCTGGTAGAACAGTTTCTTTTGAATTAAGGCTTATCGGAAGAAGCGCTGCGGAAAAAATAGTATCGAAGAAAACAAGGAAGGAAATTGTAAAACCGGCAGAAGAAATAACAGAAGCAAAAGCAAAACAGGCGGTTTTGGAAGGAGTAACGCAAGCTTTAGTCAGAAGCGCAATAACTTGTAAGCTCGAGTACGGAGTTTGCGCCAATTGTTACGGCTGGGATTTCTCAACAAAAGAAAAGGTTGCATCGGGAGTGCCTGTTGGAGTAATTGCAGCTCAAAGTATCGGGGAACCGGGAACCCAGCTTACAATGAGAGTCAGACATTTTGGTGGAGTTGTTATGAGTGACGTTACTCAAGGACTGCCTCGTGTAGAAGAGCTTTTCGAAATGAGAACTCCAAAAAATCTGTCTCCGGTTTCGGAAATAACAGGCAAAGTAAGTATTGAAACAACCGATGAAGGATATATTGTTAGAGTTAAATCTTCAAAAAACAAGCCGGTTGATGAAAAAGAATATTTTGTCCCAATGGCATCAACTTTGAATGTAGCAGGCGGAGATGAGATTTTATCAGGAACTCAGCTTGCGGAAGGTTATTTGGATCCAAAAGAGGTCATAAAAATAAAAGGCTTGATAGAAGGGCAAAGATACATTATTACCGAAGCTCAAAAAGTTTATGAATCTCAAGGAATCGGAATTAACGACAAGCATTTTGAAGTAATCCTTAGAAAAATGTCCGATAAGGTAATTGTTGAAACAGTCGGAGATACTTCTTTTATTCCGGGAGACTTTGTTTCCAAGGCTAAATTCGAGCAAGTAAATGGAGAAGTTTTGTCTCAAGGCGGAGAACCGGCAACAGCAAGACAAACAATTTTGGGAATTACAAAATCCAGTCTTTTCTCTGATTCATGGCTATCTGCCTCCTCATTCCAAGAAACAACAAAGGTCTTAACCGATGCCGCTTTACAAGGAGCAGAGGATAAGCTAGTAGGCTTGAAAGAAAATGTAATTATCGGGCGTCTTATTCCGGTTGAAGGCAGTACCCCTGATGCGGTATAATAAAATGCAATTTTCAATTTTCAATTTTCAATTTTCAATTTAATAATATGCCAACACTTAATCAGCTTGCCAAAAAAGGCAGACATAAAAAGAGTAAAAAAGTTAAAGCAACCGCTTTAAGGAGAATTTTTAATGCAAAGATAAGAAAATATAAAAACATTGAGGCTCCTCAAAAACGCGGTGTTGTAACTTTAGTTAAAACAATGACGCCTAAAAAACCTAATTCGGCTTTAAGAAAAGTGGCAAGAGTTAAGCTTTCCAATAGAACCGAAGTAACAGCTTATATCCAAGGAGTTGGCCACACGCTTTCCGAGCACGGAATTGTGCTTGTAAGAGGCGGAAGAGTTAAAGACTTGCCCGGTGTTAAATACCATATCATAAGAGGTAAATATGATTTGCAGGGTGTTGACGGAAGAAAGTCTAGTAGAAGCAAGTATGGAGTCAAAAGAGGAGCAGGACCAACAAAGGTAGCAGGCAGTCCTTCGGTAAGCTTGGAACCTGCGGCAGCGCC
>ERZ1292623.3112-Hain-H51-01um-R1-3112-length-14349-cov-8_pt1 | contig 14349 bp, 14 predicted proteins | sample MGYA00564398_ERZ1292623 | MGnify/ENA primary metagenome ERZ1292623 (study PRJEB36523, sample SAMEA6512633) | groundwater metagenome | collected 2019-01-07 | study: AquaDiva: Metagenomics assemblies of 32 groundwater samples
TACTCTGCCTATGCATAAATTCTCAATAGTCTCCTACTTTGATGATGAAAACACAAAAGAAATACGGGAGATCCAAGAGAAGTTATCAAAGATTACTGGCTCGCTTGGGTCACTTGTCGCATGGACTCCCCATATAACCGTCGGTTCCGGTGTGAGTGTGGGAGAAAATCAGATTGAGGAGTTCTATCAAACCATTGAAGATTTTCTTAGTGATTTTCGCACAACCTCGCTAAAGACCAAGGAATTCTCCTTTATGGACAATTGGTCTGGATCAAAACTTGGGTTTACTCCATACGTCGTGTATATAAAACCATTTGATTATGGAACGTTATCTGCGGCGGCTTCTTTTTTTGAAGAACAAATTAAGCCGCGATATCCAGTTTGGTATGATCAACCGTGGCCGTACAATCCCCACATCACTGTTGCGTATAAAGATTTGACGGAGGATGGGTACAACAAGGCGCGGGAGTATCTTTTAGGTAAAACATTTGAGAGAGAAATTACTATAGATAACGTTTGTCTTGCAATACAAGACAAAAACGGTGCTTGGAAGGAATTCAAACATTTCCATCTTAAGAAATAACTACAACTCACGTATTTACTAAACGTGTTGCATTATTTTTAATACCATGAAAATCAGAAAAGCAATTATTCCGGTGGCGGGGATGGCAACGAGGTTTTTGCCCGCCGCAAAAGCACAGCCGAAAGAAATGATGCCGGTCGTGGATAAACCGGTCATTCAATATATCGTGGAAGAGGCGGTCGCCGCGGGCATTGAAGAAATTATTTTGGTAACCGCGATCGGCAAGCGCGCGATAGAGGATCATTTTGACCGGAACTTTGAGCTGGAATATCGGTTGCGCCAGAAAAAAAAGAAAAAAGAACTTGCGACGGTCGCGGCAATCGGGCGACTTGCGAAGTTCGCGTTCGTGCGTCAGACGAAGCCGCTCGGTGATGGACACGCGGTTTTAGCCGCGCTTCCGTTCATTGACCCAGACGAGCCGGTCGCGGTGCTTTTCGGCGATGATATTATTTCAAGCAAGGTGCCGGGCATTAAGCAAGTGATAGAATCCTACGAAAAATTCGGCGGGTCGGTTGTGTGCATGGAAAAAGTGCCCGCGCGCGATACGCATCTCTACGGCATCATGGGAGGGAACATGGCGGATAAAAATACGATGCGTGTTTCCGCGTTTGTGGAAAAGCCCCCGCGCGGGAAAGCGCCTTCGTCATTTGCCGCGATCGGACGATATGTGCTCACCCCCGAGATTATGAAGATTTTGAAAACACAGAAACCGGCGAAAGGCGGCGAGATTCGTCTTGCGGATGCATTTCAAACCGCGCTCAAAAAAGATGTTCCGCTCTACGGACGCGTTCTCCACGGCACCCGCCACGATTGCGGAAATAAACTGGGCTATGTGATTGCGCAGATAGAAATGGGGTTGGAGCATCCCGACATCGGCCGCGAACTCAAGAAATACCTCAAAGCGCGAGGATAGGAGCATGCGAAAAAAACAGAAATGAGTGCGGACAGAGACTCATTATATATACAAAGCCCCACCTTCGTTCTTTGGCACGTTAGGCTACCCACGTATACGGCACTATGGTACCGTATACGTGGGTAGCGAGTTACGCAGATATACAAGTGATATTTACTGACTATCACTAATCTCGCTAGCGGATAAAATGGCTCAAATCCTATGCGGAATGTGCTAGGGAGTTGTGTGTTTATCAATAGATATTGCGGAAAGTTATGGACTGTCGCGTGTGTTATACTACTGACGTTCACATATCTCCTTGACACAAATTGTGCCCCGACAAGGCTACGAAAAACGTCAATGAGTTAGGTGATGGTTAATAGATGTATGCACTGGCGCGGATATATCATAGTAACGCTTATTATTGCCGCACTTGCGGGGCTCTTTTTCGTATCGCCTTTTCTGCAGGATATATTTTTTCTTATCACTCGCGACGTGAACAATTTCGCATCCGGCAACATGGGCATAACGATGGCTTTTTTTGTCATCCTTGCCGCAATTTCAGCAATGGTTTCGCCTTTCAGCAGCGTGCCGACCGTGCCGATTGCCGTTTCGCTCTGGGAGTGGGAGGTTGCGACTGTGCTTCTTTTGCTCGGATGGATTATAGGGGGCGGTATCGCCTATGCGATCGGATATGCCGCCGGCAACCCGATTCTTCGGCGATTCATTCACGAGGAGAAAATCAAAAGGTATGAGAAATATTTTTCCGAGCGCATGACATTTCCCGCCGCGCTTTTGGTGCGCCTCTCCTTGCCCGCCGAAATCGGATACGCATTCGGCGTGATGAGATACCGTTTCAGTTTTTATTTTCTTGCAACCGTCATCGCCGAGATACCGGTCGCGATTGTGGCGGTGCGCGCGGCGGACGCGCTTGTCACGCTAAACCCGTTCGCATTTCTCGGATGGCTTCTCGCACTTCTCGCACTCATCTGCGTCTCGTATTTCTTTTTTCGGTTGAAAAAAAGCAGGTATAAAAATTGCGCGAGAGTTTCTTCGCATGTTACTATCAGCCGATGAAAACACTTATTGCAACGCCAAAAGATTTTGCGTGGACTCGCTGGACGCCGAAAGATATAAGGCATGTTGCGGATTCGTGCATTGCGCGGAAAAAGAATCGGTATACAGAAATAAAAAAAATATCCAATACGGCGCGCACGTTTGAAAATACGGTTCTCGCGCTTGAGCGTTCAGATTATGATATAAGCGATGACATGGCGCGTATTGATGTCCTTATGAACGTGAGCACAAAGAAAGACGTTCGCGAATCGGCAAAAGAAACAGTTGAGTTCGTCGCAAAAAAGATGTTAGATATTGAATATGACGAGAAAATATACTCCGCGCTCAAAGCATATGCGGCGAGGAAGGAGCGGCTCATGGGCCCCGATAAAAAACTGTTTGTAGACATGATGCGCGGATATCGGCGCATGGGGTTTGACCTTCCGAAGGGAAAGCGCAATACGCTCAAAAAGAATCTGAAAGAATTGTCGCGCCTTGAGATTTCGTTTTCTCACAATATCAATCAGTACCGCGACCATATTTTGGTTTCGCGCGAGGAACTCGCGGGGCTTTCCCCGCGCTATATTGGAGGGCTAGGGAAAGACCAAAAAACAGCCAAATATAAGGTTACTCTTGATTATCCCGATATCGGCCCTTTTATGGCAAAAGCGAAAAACGCGGAAAAACGGCGCGAATTGGCGGAGAAAAATCTAGAGAAAGGCGGAGCAAAGAACAGGGCGCTGCTTAATCGCGTTTTAAAAATTCGGCGTTTGAACGCAAAACTTTTAGGATACAAAACACACGCGGATTATAAAATGGAGGTACGCACCGTGAAGACAACGCGCCGCGCCATGAGATTTGTGAACGGGCTTCTCCGAAAAACACATAAAGGACTTCTCAAGGACATCGCGGATCTGGAGAGAGAGAAAGCGCGCGGCGCTGTGGGAAAAGATACACGTATGAAATTTTATGATGTTGCGTACTACAGCGATCAGATTTTGCAGAAAAAATTCAAACTTGATTCCGAAAAGGTGCGCGAATATTTTCCACTTGAGAAAGTGTTGGATGGAACATTTGCGATCTACGAAAAGTTGTTCTCTGTACGTTTTGAAAAAGTCGGAGGATTTTCTTTGTGGCACAGAGATGTACGAATGTTTGCGGTAAAAGAGAAAGGGCATACAATTGCCAATATTGCGCTCGATCTGTATCCGCGCGAAGGAAAATATACGCATGCGTGCGCGATACAATTGCGCGGCGGAAGAAAAGTGCCGAACGAAGATGCGTATGTTGCGCCTATTGGCGTGATGCTCGCTAACTTTCCAAAACCAAACACTGCGTATCAGTCGCTCCTTTCGCACGGGGAGGCGGAAACTTTTTTTCATGAGTTCGGACACATTATGCACGTCGTGCTCACAAAAGCGGAATATGCGTCGCAGGCGGGATATCACACCGCATGGGATTTCGTGGAAGCGCCGTCGCAGATGTTGGAGCATTGGGTGTGGGATGAAAAAATGTTACGAAAACTTTCCGGGCATTACAAAACAAACGCGCCATTTCCTCGTGCAATGATGAGAGCGCTTCTTGCCGCGAAAGATCACATGGTATGTTATGACACAGTTCGGCAGCTTGTGCTCGGATTTTTTGATCTCACGCTTCATACGAAGCGTATTACCCGTCCGGAAACGGTGTATGCAGATTTGGTGAAGAAATATATAGGTATCTCATTGCCGAAACGCCAGATATTCCCCGCCGGGTTTGGGCATCTGATGGGATATGACGCCGGATATTACGGGTATCTCTGGTCAAAAGTATTTGCGACAGACATGTTCACGCGTTTTAAGAGGGAAGGGCTTTTGAATGTAAGGACCGGCATGGCATATCGACAGTGTATTCTTGAGAAAGGTTCTAGTGAAGATGAAGTGAAACTGGTGGAGCGTTTCCTGGAGCGGAAAGTAAACGACCGCGCATTCCTCCGCGAGATCGGACTTAAGGGCAAGTAGTTGGGTGTGGAAAAGTCTCCATCGCGCTGACAAAAACCAGAAAGAGGGCGAAGAAATTTTTTGGATTCTGATATGCGGCGCCATTTCATCCGCGCAGGGAAAGGATTTGGGGACGGCGGGGTTTACAGTCCCGCCTTTTTGTTTTTTGGCGTGTGAAAATCCTTGCTTTCCACTTCTCTCGGACCAGAAATACTTGTACAATGAGAGCATACTAGTATAAATAATTTTTTCTCTTCTTTCGCCACCCGAGGCATGCACGCGGCATAGGGGGTGAAGGGGACGAGACGCTCACATCTTATGGCCAGAGGCATAGAGGCAACAAAAAATGTTGCGCGATTGTTTAAGAAGTGCAAAAAGCGAGACGGTTCTCTCGCGCCGTTTGATATTGGTCGTATTGCAAGTGCCATAACAAAGGCACTAAAAACAACCGCGGAGGGAACAGAATTTGACGCATATCGCATTGCCGAAAAAGTGGTGGTAAATCTCTATAAAACCAACATAAAGGACAAATATTACACGCCGGCCGTAGAGGACATTCAGAACGGAGTGGAGCGCGAACTTATATGGGAAGGATTTGCCGATACCGCGAAGGCATACATTTTGTATCGCGAGAAGCGCGCACAGGAGCGTGCAAAGGTGGGCATTGTGTCCGAGTCCATGAAGAAACTTGCGCTTGAAAGTAAGAAATATTTTTCCAATCCTTTGGCGGAGTTTGTGTATTACACGGCGTATGCAAGATGGAAAGATGGCGAGGGGCGGCGCGAGTCATGGGTTGAGACCGTTCAGAGATATATGGATTTCATGAAAGAAAATGTAGGTTCGAAACTTACTGACAAAGAATACACCGATGTGCGCCGAGCAATTCTTAAGCAAGACGTATGTCCGTCAATGCGGCTTCTTTGGTCGGCTGGGCGCGCCGCGCGCGAATCAAATGTGTGCGCCTACAATTGTTCTTACATTGCACCGACCAAGTTGCGTGACTTTGGCGAGATTATGTACATTTCAATGTGCGGGACAGGCCTCGGTTTTTCTGCAGAGTCTGAAAATGTCCAGAAACTTCCGCAAATTAAACGGCAGTCGGGAGGAATTACAGATACTCATATTGTTGATGACAGCAGAGAAGGATGGGCGGATGCATATGTGAAAGCATTGGAAATATGGTTTGACGGAAAAGATATCGTCATAGACTATTCAAAAGTTCGTCCAGCCGGCGCACGATTGAGTACCATGGGAGGGCGCGCGTCTGGCCCCGAGCCATTAGTAAGTCTGATGCAATTTACCAAAGAAAAAATATTTGCGCGGCAGGGGAAACGGCTCCGCAATATTGATGTGCACGATATTGTGTGCAAAATCGGAGAGGTCGTGGTTGCCGGCGGCGTACGCCGAAGCGCCCTTATCTCTCTGTCCGACCTTGATGACACGGAAGTGCGTGATGCGAAAAAAGGCCAGTTTTATATGACCGAACCCCAGCGTTCTATGGCAAACAATTCGGCAGTATACCTTGAAAAGCCGACAGCAGAATACTTTCTTGAAGAGTGGACGGCGCTGGTGAAGAGCAAAAGCGGCGAGAGGGGGATTTTCAACGCGGGCGGGTTTGACAAGCAACTTCCTAAACGCCGGCTTGATTTTCTTAAGAAAAAACACGGCAATGACTTCAGTTCTTCAATAATGGTTAGGACAAATCCATGCGGAGAAATTTACCTGCAATCAAAACAATTCTGCAATCTGACGAGCATTGTCGTGCGCGCCAATGATACCGAAGCGACACTGATGAAGAAAATGGAAATTGCGACGCTGTTGGGGACCTATCAGTCTACGCTCACGAACTTCAGTTACCTCTCAAAGGAATGGAAAGAGAATTGCGAGGCAGAGCGGCTTCTCGGCGTATCAATTACGGGCTACTATGACAATGCGATTATTCGTGAAGAAAAAATCTTGAAGAAACTTCGCGATGAAGGGATTCGCGCGAACAAAAAGTACGCAAAAAAAATGGGAGTGAATGAATCAACCTGTATCACTTGCGTGAAGCCGCACGGGAACTCTTCCCAATTTCTTGACACTGCGTCAGGGATGCACCCGCGGTATTCCCAGTACTACATTAGGCGTGTTCGCATATCGCGCATGGATCCAATTTTCCAGATGCTCAAAGAACAGGGCGTGCCGGCATTTCCCGAAGTCGGGCAGACAGAAGAAAACGCGACAACATTTGTGCTTGAATTTCCCGTCGCGGCGCCGAAGGGGGCGATTCTTCGCAATGATGTAAGCGCGGCGGATCTTCTTAAAGAATGGAAATTACTCAAGACAAGTTTTACTGAACATAATCCATCCGTAACAATCTCTGTCGGCGAAAACGAGTGGGTGGCCGTTGCGAACTTCATTTACGAAAACTGGGACTATGTCGGCGGACTTTCATTTCTTCCGCGCAATGATCACGTCTATAAGCTCGCACCGTACGAAGAGATCACGGAAGAAGAATACAAACGGCGCGCTGAACTCGTCAAAAATGTTGATTTCTCAAAACTGGTTCTCTATGAGCACAATGATCAGACCAACGGGTCTAAGGAGCTTGCCTGTGTCGCCGGCGTGTGCGAGATTTAGAAAAATAACGAGTCGGAACGACGAGTATATTTTTCTTAACCCCGCTGTAATTTTGCCGTCAGATTTCCTTGCTTTTAGGGAAAGGCGAGGCCTTCCGCTTATATACGCGCAAAAATAACGGGAAATCAACACTGCCAAATGCGGGTCAGTTGTTTCCGTACATGAGCGCGTGCGCTTCGCTTACAATGCGTTCCGCACGGGTGCGTTCAATGTGAAACTCACGGGCGAATTTCTCCGGCGTGTATGGCGCGATATCGCGTGCAAGCATCATGTTGGCGCGAGAGAGTTGTTCTAGCGACACACGGTCAACGGAGGGAAGCACGGTAACGGGATAGAGCGCGTAGCGGTTCACCAGATTCTCCAAACTTTCTTTCGCCGGATAATTCCAACCGGTCAATCGCATATGGCGGCACTTTGCGTAGCGAATCGCTTTACTGGTGAATCTTGTATTAGTGAAAACCCAAATGGTGTGACGAACCCCGCGCTCGCCCTCTTTTTGATGCGCGCGCTCAATGTCCATCAATCGCGCATCCGCGTACATGATGTGATCAATGTGCGTTTTTATGTTTGGGCTGTTATGATACTTTGCCTCAACAATCACATGCTCGTCATCTTTCCACGCAAGCACATCCACTTCGTGCGATACGCACGCCCCTTTTACAAATCGATTACGCGCGGTTTTGTACCCAAGTTCATGAAGCACGATTTCCACAAACTGTTCAAACACAAATCCGGCGGGTCCCAAGTTTGCGATGCCGCGCTTCGTGTTGTAGCGCGCCGCCGCCGCCGTATTTTTCTGCACGAGATATTTTGACGCTTTGCGGAAAATATCGCTTGTCGTCATGCCAGGTTTCAATTCTCCAGAAACGCGTTCGCAGACATTCTGCACCACATCATCGGGCGCGCCCGCCTTTTCAAGCGACGTGCAAAATTTCCCTTTGCTGAACTTTTCAATTTCTCCGGTTGCTTTGACGATTTTCATATCTTATCTGTATTGTATCACGGAGAGCCGTGATACAATACAGATATGAAGAAAGTGGCTATTTTTGACATAGACGGAACGATATTTCGATCCAGTTTGACGATTGAACTTGTCAATGCCTTGATTGAAAAAGAGATTTTTCCGCGCGCGGCGCGCGAAGAGTTTGAGGAAGCCCACAAAAAATGGCTGGACCGCGAAGGAGAATATGACGCATACATCACGGCAGTCGTTGCCGTGTTCATGAAATATTTGAAGGGAGTGTATTACGGCGATTTCAAAGATGCGGCCGAGGAGGTTATTGGTGTCCAGCAGAATCATGTCTATCGCTATACGCGCGATCTCATTAAGACGCTGAAGGCCGACAATTATTATCTTCTCGCGATTTCACATTCACCGAAAGCGATTTTAGATAGTTTCTGCAAGCGATACGGTTTTGATAAAGTGTACGGCAAACTCTATGAGACGGGCGAGACAGGGAAATTCACTGGCCATATCACCGACGAGCATTTGATTACGAATAAAACAAACATTGTACGGCGCGCCGTGGAGAAGGAAGGTCTCACACTTGACGACTCCATCGGGGTGGGCGACACGGAAAGCGACATTCCGTTTCTTGAAATGGTCACTCGTCCAATTTGTTTTAATCCAAACAGCAAACTCTATCGTTATGCGAAATTAAACGGATGGAAAGTGGTGGTGGAAAGAAAGGATGTGGTGTACGAGTTGTAGGGATAGGATGAGGAAGTATAAGGGAATAGTATAAGGAAGATCATGCAAGGTCTTCATGCAGTTTCCGCTTACTTTGGCAACGCGTTTTTTAGCATGAAAAGATATTCACGCCAGATGAGGACCACGGTCGCTATATCGGTCGCGATAAGCAGGGCGAGAAAAGGGGAATGTGTGTAACTGAAACGATATACCATATAGACGATAAAAACAGAAAGAAGTCCTATTGCCGTTTTGTATGACCACATTTTTTCGCGTAGCAATCCGGCCACGAGCAATACTTTTATAAAACCATATATCAAAAAATATCCGCCGATGAACGACTCCGTGTTCGCGGAAAGGTTCTGCGAAAAATGTGCAATGCGGTTGGCAAAAAATCCTTCCGGGTCTTCCACCAATTCTCCGTGCACGAGATAGAGCAAAAAATCACTGACCGCGCTCCGATTGACAAGAAGAATGAAGGCGCCAAGGAATAATTCAATAACGCCGAACGCACCCTTTAGGAGTACCGCGATCTCAAACAATTCGTGAAAAAATGCGTTTTCTTTTTTTGCGGCACGCAGGGTATCTTTAATTTTGTTCATCTCCATAGAATAGAGACATCATACCATGAGTACGTTTCAGAGCCCCGAGTCTTCTGTGCCGTTTTTTGAAACCGTCGAGCATCTCGGTGAGTTTTTCCCGGCAGGAAGTTCTGCTGATCTCTAGTAGCGATTCAATCCAACCTCTTTTCAATCCGCTTATACAGTGTGCCGGTCAGTGTTAATAATAATATACCGACGATGAGAATAAGAATCGGCCGCTCGCGAAGGACGGAAATTTTATCAATGACTCCCTCAAACCCGTTGATGATAAGCACGACGCCGAATGTACCGAGAAAGGAAAACACAAGAGGATACCTGCCGAGAACACTCTTGCCACTCCGCTTCATAAAATCGTTTGCTCCTCTTGTCAGGTCTTCAACTTGTTTGATTGGGTCGGTGTTCATTTTTTTTGTTTTATAGTCCGTTCAGCGCCCCCGTGTATGTGGATATGAATTGCGGAATGACGAACACAAGGCCTATAAGCGGGAGAACGAACATCACTACGGTTACAATAAGAATCCACAAAAATATTTTCTTGATTGTTTTTATCGAACGCACCAGCTCGTCAACTTTTTTCTCCAGCGCGTCAATTTTGTTTTCTAACGGGTTCATATTAAATCAATAGTGACTGTAAGTCCTTACCATTATACCACTTTCAAGACACGGCAAGCACATTCGCCGTACTCGGCTCAGTACTCCCTACATTCGGCCTGCTGGCCTCAGTATTTCCTCGTTCGCACTCGGTCATCGTTCGCGTTCGCTCAAAAATAGATTCGCAATCTGTTTTTTGTGTTTTTGTGGGTATACATACATACGGTACCATAGTACCGTATGTATGTAGAACACATTCGCCGTACTCGGCTCAGTACTCCCTACATTCGGCCTGCTGGCCTCAGTATTTCCTCGTTCGCACTCGGTCATCGTTCGCGTTCGCTCAAAAATAGATTCGCAATCTGTTTTTTGTGTTTTTGTGGGTATACATACATACGGTACCATAGTACCGTATGTATGTAGAGCACATTCGCCGTACTCGGCTCAGTACTTCCTACATTCAGCCTGCTGACCTCAGTATTTCCTCGTTCGCACTCGGTCATCGCTCGCGCTCGGTTGCACAGTAACTCAATTTCTTACTGACAATTTAAGGCCTTGCGCCAACCGGCGTCCAAGGCTTCTGATTCGTTGCAAAACCATTTTTCACCGCGACCTTCGTCTATTCTCGTTTTCTCGTATGAGGCACAGCCGGGCGCATGATAAATCTTTTCACCGGAAGGACTTATATTGCCCTTGATGACACAAGACCCGCCAGAGTTGTTTTCTTGTGTGGCCGGGATTGCGGTTTGCGTCGGTAGAGCGGCAGGACATGAATTCCACAAACCGCGCTTCGCCTCTCGTGCTTCCTGTTGCGCTCTTACCAATCGGTCTTGGTATTGTATGTCTGGCGGATATGAATAAGAATAAGCGAAGCCCTGCTTTACCAATTCCAAATTTACCAAGACATCGTCAACCCAAACGTAGCGCAAGAGCCGGTGGTACTTATCTCTGTCTGTTCTGTCTTTTTCCAACCGCACCATCTTGCCCAAAACCATCTCTTTGTTTTTCGCAGACGCCTCTACGCCGAAACATTGCACGGATTTTCTCGGGTCAACGGTCTCCGGCGTATCAATCCCGATATATCTGACCCTTTCTCCTCCCTCTATCTCAATAGTATCCCCGTCAATCACGCGAGTAACCCTCACTACATTACTGATCGCTTTATTTTCATTGCTGGTGCCGTGATTGTTTCCGATTCCACTTTCTGAAACGACCTCCTTTACAACACGAGTCATAGAATTGCTGGTCGGCGGTGTTGTGGTATTCCATTTGAAATCGCCGCCGATGATTCGATATGGCTCACCATAAATCGCAATGCCGATACACAACGCGACAATCATCCCTGCGCCAACGAGAAACTTCTTTGAAGCAAAAACACCCATCGTATATTTTTATTGCATCTAACGAGGAGCGAGGGGAGAACATGTTTCTTCTTTCCGTTCTCACATCGTCCGAGTGACGATGCTATTAGGAGTAGAATAGCCTGGGAATTTTTCCAGGGCGGCTTTTATTCCTAAATAGATCTCCGGATCAATGCCAGGGAAAGGAAACCCCTCTTGGTTTCCGCTAAGCTCTATAGCCAAAGCAATGAGTTCTTTTCTTTTTTGCTCTCTCCCAGCGTCTTCATTTGGAGGACCTTCCGTCATAAGATGAAAGTATAACACGGGTTCGAATACCCAGATAGGAACTGAAAAAGCATACTGCAAGATAGCGCTAAAAACTTGCTCCGCGGGTAGGACTAGCGGTCGCTGCCCGACCAGCACACCTTTTCGCAGTACACCTTTTCGATATTTTGTTTCGTGCCTCAAAAATAGGGGAGAACCTTTTCGAGTCCTACCCGCGAGACACGCGGGTGTCTCGCTCCGCGGAGCTAAAAAAGTAAAGACCCCTTTCGGGGATCTAAACTTTTAAAAGCTCCGCGGCCAGGGCTCGAACCTGGGACATCCTCGTTAACAGCGAGGCGCTCTACCAACTGAGCTACCGCGGAATGTACTTTATTTCCCAAAAGAACGGGGATACTATAGCAAAAAGCGGGTCTGCTCGCAACGAAAAATATTTGACGGCGGGGTGTCAAACGGGTAAACTCAAAGTGCACTATTTACATTTTGAATTTAGTACGCCCCACACCCAAAACCCTATAACCTAACGTTATGGCAATCAAGATAAATAAAATCAAAGGCACGAACATGGAACTCACGCCCGCAATCAACAATTATACTGCGAAAAAAATTACGCAACTGGAAAAGTTTGTTAATGCCGCAGATACGAGCGCGTCCGTTGACGTGGAGGTGGGCAAGACGACGAATCATCATCAGGCGGGCGATGTATTTCGCGCAGAATTCAATCTCTTTGTAGGCGGGAAACAGTACAACGCGGTGTCGGAAAAGGAGGATCTGTATGCGGCGCTTGATGATGTGAAAGACGAAGTTGCCCGCGAACTTTCGAAAAGTAAAACACGAAAACGCGATCTCATGCGGAGGGGCGGCGCACGGATCAAGGATATAGTTAGAGGATTTTTTAACAAGTAATATAAAACGTTCCTATGGACGCGAAAAAAACAATTCTGTTTGTGGGAGCTCTCATTGTGGCGGCAGTTCTCGTTACTATTTATTTTATGCAATACGCAAAAGACAAAGAGAACACGGCGGAAATAAGCGCAAAAGCGCGCGCGATTGATGCCGGAGGAGCGATTCTGCGCACGTCAATGGGAGACATTGAGATTGAGTTTCTGGCAAAAGAGGCGCCCAAGACTGTTGCAAATTTTATTACACTCGCGGAAAAAGGCTTTTACAACGGAACAAAATTTCATCGCGTCATCAAAGATTTCATGATCCAGGGAGGCGACCCGCTTTCCAAAGATGATACGAAGCAGGCACTCTGGGGGACGGGCGGACCGGGGTATCAGTTTGCGGATGAAATTCACGCTGACAATCGTAATGTTATCGGAACGGTCGCGATGGCAAATGCCGGTCCCGACACGAACGGGAGCCAGTTTTTCATCAACGTCGCAGACAATAATTTTCTTGACACCAAACACACGGTTTTCGGGCGTGTGACTTCGGGGATGGATGTGGTAAATAAAATAGGTTCGGTTGAAACAGCACCCGGAGATCGTCCGGCGACCCCCGTCGTAGTGACGAAAGTGATTTTGAAATAAGTGTAAGGGCACTTCATAGTCAAGCAATTATTAATGAGTGTTTGGTTTGTAGATTGGCGCGCGGTATCGGAGATAGAATCAGGTTCTTAGTTCACGCATTAGCCGCCATACAACCATACATATATACAATACTATAGTATCGTATATATGTATGGTGAAAGAGGCGTGGGGGATTACGGGGGGAGAGTGAGGGGGGGATAACTCCCCTTGCGTCTTTTTTAGAGGAGGAGTACTATTCATATTGGGAGTGTTTGTATTTTTCCCAATGGTCCGCACGTGTCACCGCACGTGGGGGTTTAAGTTTGAGGTTGGAGACTGGAGGACGCAATGAGGCAAGAAAGAAACAGACACCACTGTCAGATCAACCTGCCCAAAGCACTCGACTACTTTGGGACATGGAAGGATCGATGCAAGAAGCCAACAGCTAAACGAAATCCGTTTTTGTGTCAGTGCGCGGAAGCATATGAACACCTGCGAGAGATTTTCATGCAGGCACACGGGCGTGGCCAAGTGAAGATCGACGCGGAGATCCGGGATGCTGGCGTAGCCCGGGGGAGCCGCGAACAACGGGTGCTACTGCATCTGCATTGGAAATACGAGCACGTCGTGATTCCGGTGGTGTGTCTCAAGCCGCTGATTGACTGCGAAGCCATCACGAACATTGTGTCGTTGACACGGCCTCGCAAGAGGGATTTCGCGGCTCTAATACCACTTCAGATGGGGCTTGCATAGACGCATAAGCTGAAAGAACCGCATAGAGTTTTTTCAGCTGGTGTGTATAACTTTTCCCAAGCGTCGTCTATGCGGCGCTCGGGGAGAAGAATGCCGCTAGTAGGGTAGTAGGTGTTGTACGGGGGATGACCAAAAGTCGTCCCCTTTTTTATTTTTGTCTGTTGAGTTGACCCCGTAGTGAATTTTGGCATGACGCTACGCGTGTGCCAGAGGCGCAATGCCAAAATCTACTACAGGGTTGACTTTTTGGGGGAGATACGATAATCTTTTTTCATACGCCGGAGACGACAGACAGCCCAAGCGGGCTTTAATGGGAGACCATCTGTCTAGGTAGGAGAAGCACACACGCTTTTTTTACTTGTTGTCACGGCCCGAAAGGTCGTTTTTTCGTTAAAATAAGAAGCGATAGCGACTATATTTTGACAGAACCGAGCACTCAGCGTGGATA
>ERZ1292623.3116-Hain-H51-01um-R1-3116-length-14343-cov-9_pt1 | contig 14343 bp, 13 predicted proteins | sample MGYA00564398_ERZ1292623 | MGnify/ENA primary metagenome ERZ1292623 (study PRJEB36523, sample SAMEA6512633) | groundwater metagenome | collected 2019-01-07 | study: AquaDiva: Metagenomics assemblies of 32 groundwater samples
ACATCCTGCGCCGCCACGCCGCCGAGATCGAGATGCTTGCCAACGACACTGGCGCCTCCTACCTCGTACTCGTTTAACGGATACTACGACAAGCACCCCGGCACCCTCCGCCGAGGCGCACCATCGGCCTGAAACGCCTCATGGCGCTCACCTACGTGCCGACCTTCTTCCACAAGCTCGGTTTTGAAACCGTGCCCGTGGACACGCTGCCGGAGAAAGTCTGGGGGGTGTGCGTGAAGTGCTACAAGTACAACCAGTGCGACGAGACGGCAGTGCTGAAAGAACTGAAGACGTGAGCCCGAACTCTGTAGCCCGGATGTAGCGCCAGCGAAATCCGGGAACTATTACCCGGATTCCGTTTCACTCCATCCGGGCTACGTTCACTGATTCCACGAACAGGCTACGCATGACGATGCTATTTGTGCCCCGACCGAAATGCCCACACGCACAAACTGCCAGCAACGACCATTGCAACCCAGGAAACCCATACTGGTACGTCGAAACCTCCAACATGCACCGGCCATTGATTCAGAGCCCGCACAGCCTGAAGCAGCGCTATCACGCCGAAGAGCACACCTGAAACGACAACATACTTGTTCGACATTCTCTTCCTCCTATTCAGTTAAGTGACGCCCAACTACTTTTTCGAACACTTGCCGTGCTTCTTCATGCCGTCGCACATGCCGTAGATATGCAGCGAGTGCTCTTCCATCACGAAGCCGGCCTTCTCCGCCACCTTGCGCTGGCGCTCTTCGATGGCCGGATCGTTGAACTCGAACACCTTGCTGCATTCGACGCACACCATGTGGTCGTGGTGACGGCCCTGGTTCATCTCGAATACGGCGCGCCCGCCCTCGAAGTTGTGGCGGATGACGAGCCCGGCCGACTCGAACTGGGTGAGCACCCGGTACACGGTGGCAAGCCCGACTTCCTCGCCGCCGGCGAGCATGTGCTTGTACACGTCCTCGGCGGTCATGTGCCGGGTCTTGGCGTTTTCGAGGATGCCCAGAATCTTGAGCCGCGGGAGCGTGGCTTTGAGGCCGGCTTTTTTGAGATCGGTGCTGTCTTTCATGGCGCTTTTCCTGCGTCGTCGGTCGGCCGGAAAACTGCTCCTGCGTTTCCGGCACTTCCGCCATCCATGGCGGTCGCGCCCATGGCCGGGGACGGCGGCTTGGGATAAGATGGATGCAGTGTAAATCAGACGCGAATAAAATGGTTATGTTTGTGCAGGCTTGCTTTCCTTAACCCACACTTCATGCGGTTTTCTCTCCTAACCATATTACTGCTCGCCGCACTCGTTGCCGGTTGCAACCTGCTTTACAAGCCGGAGGTGCAACAGGGCACCCTGCTCTCGCCGGAAATGCTGGCCAACCTCAAGCCCGGCATGACCAGGCGCCAGGTGCGGCTGCTGCTCGGCAGCCCGCCGGTGAGCGATGTCTTCCACCCGGAGCGCTGGGATTATGTTTATTCCCTGGTCAAGGTGGGAGAAAAAGCCACTCCGCAGCATCTCGCTCTGTATTTCCGCAACGACACGCTGGTGCGCGCCGAAGGCGAGCTTGCGCCGGCGGCGCTCGCCAAACCGGCCAACGACGGAGCCGCAAAAAATACGCCGGGGAAAAACGGCGCAAACGCGCCGCGCTGAAGCCATGGCTCAGTGAGTAGGTTGGGCTGAACGTCGTTTGTGAAGCCCAACGGCAACAGGCGAAGGCAAGCTGCCACGGTAGTTGTGTGGCTACGCTGAGCGGTGAGATGTTGGGCTTCGCAAGCTCAGCCCAACCTACCGAGATCGGCGTCCTTTCTTCGCTTGGGCACGCTGGCGGCGCGCCTCTTTGGGATCGGCAATCAACGGTCGGTAAATCTCCACCCGCTCTCCACCTTGCAGACACTCGTCGAGACTTGCCATCTCGCCGAACACACCGGTGCGGTTGACGCCAAGATCGATCTCCGGAAATTCCTCAAGCAAGCCGCTGGCGCGGATCGCGGCTTCGACGTTGCTGCCGGCCGGCAGGGTCAAGGTCTTGACGACCTGCCGCGTCGGGGTCGCGTACACCACGTCGATATCGATATCAGAATCTGTTTTCATCATTAAATCGGATTTATGGGTGGCGGCAGACACCAAGACTGCCGCGTCAGGCTATTTCACCCGCGCCCGGAAACGCAACTCGAAATAGGCGTTGCTGCCCGCCATGATGCCCTTGGGGTTCAGGCGTATTCGGTTGACGACCGGATCGTAACCGCCGACCGGAACCGGCACATAAGTCCAGGTGGTGCCATTGTCGCTGGAAAAATCAATATCGTCTGTCAGGCTGGCAAGCGAAGTAAAGGTCCAGGTCAGCGTGCTCGTCGGTGTGCCCTGCACGAACACGATCGGTCCGGAGCCGGCGGCGCCCAGATCGCCTACGAACAGATCGGTGTTGGCCGGAATCGGGTCGGTGATGACGGTGGTGTTGTCACTCACCGTGCCCAAGCCGGAGTTAGTAACGCGCAGGTTGTAGAGCACCTCCGCGCCGGGAATGTTTTTTGGATTGGTGGCGCCGTTGACCGGGTCGGAGGTGACGGACACGGTTTTGAGGTGCGTGAGCGACGGCAACACTGCCACGACCAGCGAGGCGTTGGCGGCGCTGTCGCTGAAGGCAAGGATGGTAGTCAACCCACCGGCGGGAATGCTGTTGTTGTATGTGCCCAGCGCCGCGCTGCGGACGCTGACGGTAACGGTGCAGGAGCCACTGGCCGGGATGGTGCCCCCGCTTAGTGCCACAGAGCCGCCACCCGCCGCCGCCGTGACGGTGCCGCCGCAAGTCGTGCTGGCCCCGGGCACGGGCGCATTGACTAAGCCCACAGGATAGGTATCCGTGAACGCCGCGCCGCGCTGGGCGTTGGCGTAGCTGTTGCTCAAAGTGATGGTCAACGTGCTGTCGCTGTTGACCGCTACCGCCGATGGGGAGAACGCCTTGCTGATAGTGGGGCTGGGAGACGGCGCGCTGCCGAAATCCTGGGGATTCACCCCCATCAAGCCAATGCTGGTCGCTGCACCGCCAGCCAATGGGGCGGTCCACAGCCTTGCTCCTCCGGTCTCACTGCCGGCGACGTACAGGGTTCCGGCCGCGTTGAACATCGCTGAATTGAGCGTCGTAGTATTGGTCAGCCCCGTGATCGTACCCACGTTGGTGACCGCCCCACCCGCCAGCGGAATCAGATAAATGATCGCTGAGGTGGCCGTGTTACTGATGGGGGCGTACAAGTTGCCGGTGACCGGGTTAAATGCGATATCGCCGGAGGTGTTGTTCGGGATGCCGCTGATGGTGGCTGCCGTGGTGGCGGCGCCCGTCGCTTGATTGATGGTCCAAAGCGTCGTGGCCGGAGTGGCTTCATTCCCGTAAAGAGCGCCATTGGTGGGATGAAAGGCAAGGCGGTGGATAAAGGGCACGGCGGCGCCAGTCGTGCCCAGCAGCACGGGAGCCGTGGCGGGGGTGGTGGGATCCCAACGATAGACCTGCTGGTTGGTAATGTTGTTGAAGAGAAAGAACACCATGCCATCGCTGGGGCGTATTGCTGCTCCCGCAACAAACGTTGCACCATCAAACGGCGCTCCGGCGTACAACGTGGTCGTTGTCGCCGTTTGGGTATTCACCCGATGGATGCCGTTTTGGTTAGTGATGTAGCCATACATGGCGGCGTAGGCATTGCCTGCCATGAGCAGCTGGGTCGCCAACAGGAGTGTGGCGACCCAGCTCGGGCGCTTGCGTTTAATTGTGAACATGCTTTTCACAGGAAGAATCCTGACAAGAGGTCCTGAATCGACGGAATCGCATGTTCATCCCTCCAGGCGCCAGTGTGGAGGACTGCATCCGGTGTGTGCGGCGAATGCCCATGCTCGTTTGTAACGGTAGTGGATTGCATCAGCGCGCCCCGCTCACCGTGATTTCCACCCGCCGGTTGGGTTGCAGACACTCCGCGAGCGACCGGAAGCCATCCGCGCCCTGGCAGTGCTTGACGGGTTGCTTCTCGCCCTTGCCGCTTGCGGTTACACGGTCGGCTGGCAGGCCGCGCTCGATCAAGTATGTCTTGATGTTCTGCGCGCGCTGCTGCGAGAGCCGGTCGTTGTACGAGGCTTCTCCGATCCGGTCGGTGTGTCCGGCGATGTCAATGCGCTCGATGGATTTCCAGTTCGAAAGATTCTGGGCGAAGGCATCGAGCTTCGCGCGTCCGTCGGCGCTTAGGTCGTTGACGCTGGCCTTGTTCACCGGGAACAGCGCATCGCCGGAGATTGAAATCTTCTCAATATTGGGTGCAGGCGTCGGAGCGACGGCCGCCCGCGGCGGGCAGGATCGCTGGGTCAGTTCAATTTCGTAGACGAGGTTTTCTGCTACTCCCACGGCCGGCTTGGCGTGCGTCCAGCCGGACTCCCATTTCTCGTGACCGGCCCACACGAGTTGCACCTCAAGCTGCGCAATTTCACGCGCGGCGCAGTGAAAGTAGCGGTGCTTGCGCAGTTCGACGGTCTTCGCCCAAAGATCCTCGCGGATGAATTCCGCGGCACGCGGCATCGGTGTGTCGAAAGCAGCCTCGGTGGTGTTGGCCGCGAGCAGCCGCTCGGCCTCGGTAACCGCATGCTCGATGATACCCGCGCGGTCTTCTTCGTAGTGCTCGTGCAGGGCGAGATCGAGCCACGCCAGCGCCTTCGCGGGCCGGTACAGCGCCTCACCCGTTTGACCGAGCAGGGCCTGCTCGGCCTTGCGCTGCAACTCGAGAATGCGTTGCCGCATCGCCGCGTCAGACGCCTCGGCCCATGCGCTTGGCAACGCCAGGCTGAATGCGAGCAGTAGGACGAGAGTCAGTGCATTCATGCGTGCATCCTCTGGCTTAACGATTCAAGGTGAAGATCGAGTCGGGGCGGTTGAGTCCGAACGTGTCTTGATCGAACTTCATGCGTATGGCGATGAAAAAGCCTTGCGCGCGGTAGCCGGCTGACCCGAAGTCCTTGTCGTTGAAGCCGAGCAGATTGTAACCCACGGACAACCAGGCGTTGTCGAAGGCCTGGTAGCCGATAGACGCGCCCAGACCATAATCCATGGCGCGTTCGTTCCAGCTGTGCAGCACGCTGCCGTGCACGCCAACATCCCAACGCTTGCCCAGATTGCGCCGCACCTCCGTGCCGAAAAGATCCGTGTAGCCATCGTAATCCTGGCCGTCGATGTGATCGAAAACGTATTTTCCACCGTATTGCAGGGCGACCTGAATTTTGCGATCCGGTACAAAGTTGGCGTGCAGGTTGTTCACGAGCTTGCGCGTGAGCAAGGAGCTGGCGGCGTCCACGTTGCGCTCGGTGATCAGGTTGAGCCGGTCGAACCAGACCCAGCGGCTGCCGTTCGGTCGATACGCGTACGAGAGGCGCAGGTCGGATTTGCTCGTGTGCACACCGGCGGCGGTCTCGCTGTCGTACAGGCTAAAGCCCGCCGCGACCGAACGGCCGGCATCGAGTTGACGCTGGAATCCGCCGAACAGGTTGACCTTGTCTTCGGTGTCCGCGCCGCGCCATTCAACACGGCCGTTCGCCGACCAGACCGTGTTGTGGTAGTAAAAACCGGTAAAGACGGACGTGTAATCGCCGGCCAGACTGCCGGAGCTCAACGGTACGTTGGTATTGAGGGGAACGACGCCGTTGCTCTTCAGCGTTTGCGAGCGGCCCACGCCGAAGTCGGTCCGCCAGCGCTCGTTGATCTGCCATTTCTGCACCAGACCGAGGTTCCCGTACAGCCGCTCGCTGTCGTTGTTGAACTGGTTGCCCACAGAGGCTGCAAGTTCGCCGTCGGTCCAGGGCGCGGTGCGCAGCCCGACCCGGGTGGTGTCGGCGTCGATCTTCTCGCCGCGCGCGAATTCCTGTTCGGCAAACAACGAGGTTTGCGGGGTGAGTTTGTAATCGGCGCCGAGCTTGTAACGGTCGGGGAAGTCTACGCTCTGCCCGCCATCGCCGTTGACGTCGAATTCCACTCCGGTGCGCAGCGTGGTGCGTGCGTCCGGCAGGGTCCAGGCCGTGCCCGCGAGCAGCTGATTGCTTTCCTGCGCGCTGCCGGCGCCGATCTGGTCGCGCGCCAGGCGCAGGCCGGCATGGCTCGTGAGTGTTTTGTCACGCCACTCCACGCGGCCTTCGGCGACCTCGCGCTGCGCGTTGGTGGCCAGGGTGTTCTGCTGGTAGAACTCGCCCTGCAGCGCGACGTTGTCGCTCAGCTTGTGGCGCAGGTCGGCGCCGATCTTGCGCGTTCCGGTCAACATGCCGCTTTGCTGGCCGAGGCCGAAATCTTCTTCCTGTTCGCGCGCGTACAGCTTGCCACTGGAGTTCTTGTCTTCGCGCAAGACTTCGATCTTCCAGGCGTTGCCGTCCGACTGAACGCCGACCACCTCGCGTTTGCTTCCCGCGAACTCCGCCTTGAGCCGGGTCTTGTCGTCGATCCGGACGGTTGCGTCCAAGCCGGTGAGATCGCGGATCGCACCGGTGTTTCCTTCGTGCACGCGCGTCACGCCCAGTTCGATTTTTTCCGTTGGTTTATAGGCCACGCGGCCGCCATAGGTCAGTTCCTTGTCCGCGGGATCGGCGCTTTCGTATTCCGCCACGATAAAGACCGGATTGAGGCCGCTGTCCAGACTGGGGATCGGCTCGCGAAACGACAGCGTCCCCTGGGTGTAATCCAGGTCATAGTCGAGATAGCGTGTGAGCAGCCTGGTATTGATGATCTGCTCGCTGCGAAAACGGTCACGCGTTTCGATGCGCACTTTGTCGGTGTTCACAATGATGTTGCCAACCGACAGGCGGTATACGCCGGAGGTGCCGTTGCCTTGGAGCTCGTCCTTGCGATACGCCTGCGCGGTATCTGCGACGAAGGCGTTGTAACCGAAGCGCTGGCCCCGGTATTCGGATTTGAGGCCGTTCAGGGTGCGGCTGTAGCGCGAGAATTCCGTGACCGTGAGGCCGGTGTCGTAGTCGCCGAACAAGGCATAGAAATGTTTTTTCTCGATTTTCAAATACAGTTTGCGTGTCGAGGCCGCGTCGTATTGCGGCTGGGTCGCGTCCGCGTACAAGGTGTAATACTGGTTGGGATCGATCGCCTGCTTGAGGTTCTGACCGGCCTCGCCGCGGCGTTTGTCCGAATCGTAGGCGACCGTGAGCAGATACTCGCCCTTGATGCGGCCCTTGGCATAGAAGGCGACACGGTTGTCGTCGAAAAGTTTCTCTTCCGCGGCCGCGCCGGCGAGCGCCTCGGCATTGCCGCTGAGCTTCGCATGGCCAAGGGTGCCTTCCGCGAAGCCCACCAGTACCCAGTCGCGATCGGCGGGCGCAAGCCAGGCGCGCACTTCCTGCGGGTTGCCATCACGGAACTGGAAACCCAGGACCACCTCACCGGATTGGGTGGTCGGCATGAGCTCGATGAGCGCGATGCCATCGGCGGTGATTTCATAGCGTGCAGTACCGCCCATGCGCCCGGCGAGCGGGTCGCGCTCGATGCCTTCCATGCGGTCGTGCGACTGGTAGGGTTCGTTGATGTGGAACTCGCCGTTCATGCCGCGGCGCAGCGGATGTCCCTCGCGGTCCGTGATGCGCACGGCAACGACCGGTCGCGTCTTGCCGTCGGCAATGAGCCGCGATTGCACCTCCACCAGCTCCGCCCGTGCCGGGGTGTCGATATAGCGGATGGTGCGCCGTTCGCTTTTCACCAGTTGGCCATTTTCATCGAAGACGCGCATTTCGAGGCTGTTCGCACTGCCGGACAAGTCCACGCCGCGCCACATCGACAGCGCCACCGTGCCGGCGGCGTTGCGCTTCGCCCCGTCGAAGTTGAGCGGGCTCACCGGCCGGCCATTAACCAACATCTCCACGCGTTGCCTGGCATCGTGCTTGACCGCGATCTTCACCGCCGGAATCGCCGGGAAGAAATTCTCCTGCGGGTGCAGCCAGTCCAGACCGGGCGGCGCGGCGGCCAGCCAGCGATCGTCATACGGAAGCTCCTCGACGAGCTTGAGCTGTTTCTGCGCGGGCGCGGCGCGCGGCGCTTCCCGGGTTGCAGCAGCGGTGCGCACCGGCGCACAGTGTTTGACTTCCTGCTCCGCACCGAGCGTGAGGCTGAGCGCCGGCAGCGACTGGCCGGGCAGGCCGGGCGGCTGCACGCGAACCAGGGCCTTGACCTGACCTTCGTTGCGGTCGATGTTGAACTGCACGATATCGCGCATGCCCTTCGAGCGCGCGGGCAGGCGCGCCACGACCACGTTGCCGTTGCGCTCCGACTCCAGCGCCTTGCCGTTTAACGCCGGATTGGAGATGGCCGCACCGTCCGGCGCCATCAGGGTGATGCTCGTGGACTGGCTGGTCACGGGGTAACCGATCTCCAGCCGCACGGCGCCGTCCGCGACGCTCATTTTCTGATCGAGGCAGATCGCCTCCGGCGGGCGCTTGCGCACATGGAAGTCGGCGCGCCACAGCGTTCCGCCGCGCACGTTCACGAACTGCGAGTAGGACCGGCCGGCGAATCGGGTGTTCTGTTCGCAGGCGACCACTTCATAGTCTTCCGGCAGCGAATCGAGGTCGAGCTGCACGACGTGCGTGCCGGGACGGATGTTGTCCAGGTGCCAACGACCTTCGCTGTCGGTCAGTACGGTGCGGCCGTCCCCGAGCACGATGCGCGCGTTCGCAAGGCCATGATCGTCGTTCTCCACTTTGTCATCGCAACTGCCGACAATGACCCGGCCGATCAGAAACGCCTTGTCGCGGAACAGGTCCTCGCGCACGACCACGCTGGCGCGGGCGGTATTCGAGACATTCGGCGCCAGTGCGACGGCCGTATTCTCGGCAGTTCCCACGCGGCTGCCGACGGACACCGCGGCAACGTAGCGCAGCGTAACGGTCGTGCTGGCTGCGATGTTGCCGAGGCTGAAGGTCAGGCTGCGGCCATCAGATGAAATCATCGGGTCGGCAATCGCCACGCCATTGAGGCGTGCGGATCCGCTTTGGTAGCGGAAACCCTGCGGCAGCCGGTCACCGATCTGAACCGCTACAGCGGCGGCGGCGCTGCTGTTGCGAATGCTGAGCGTGTAGGGCAGAAACTCGCCGATGCCGATCACGGGTTTGCCCGCGGTCTTGATGATTTGCAGGTTGCCGCCCGAGGGATCGAGCGGTACGTCAATCTTCACCGCCGGGCCGGGGTTCAGCGTGAAGGCGGTGCCGTAGGAAGCGCCGTTGCCGGGAGAGCCGATCACGGTGAATCCGCCGGGCAGGCTCGCGGGCGCCACGCTCGACGGAAAGCCGTAGGCGGCTGGCGGCACGATCGCGAGGCGGTAGCTGCCGGGCACGACACGCGGGAAGCGATAACCGCCCGGCGGCATCGCGGCGTCGCAGGCGGTCGTGGCGCCGGAGGTGACGGGTTGGCTGAGCACCGTTACACCGTCATCGCAATACACCGTCGCGGGCAGGCCGGTGAGGTCGTTGACGAGCGTCACGGCCGCGCCGTTTACCGCCGCACCGCCCGACGAATCGAACAGGACGCCGAACGGATCCACGAGCGCGCTGTCGGTGACCGTCGCGACGGCATCGGCGGGATCGGTATAGGAAGCGAAAATATTCTGGTTCGCCGCCACCGACAGCATGCAGTTGTTGGCCGTGGCAGGTGCAGCCGTTGACTGTATATAGCCGATGAACACGCCGGTGGATGGTCCGGTTTCCGAAAGCGTTATGATTTCGGTGTCGCCGGTAAGACTCGTGAGCGTAACGACGATGCTCTCAATCGCGGTCGCGTTCAGGTTCTGGTCAAAATCCGTGACGCGGATAAACAGCGGGTCGCCGCCGCTGTACTGGGTGGTCGAGACGAGTCGCAATCCGCCGGGCACGGCCAGTGTCGAGGACGGCGGGAAGATATAGTTTGGACCCGGCAGCGGTGCACCACCGCAGGACGCGGTCTCGACCTGTTCAACCGCGCCCGCCGTACCGCTCGGGACATATTGCAGAAACTCGATGGTCGCCGGCGTGCGCGCGGAAGTGGTGGTAGTGACACTGCCCGTGCTGGTGACGGGTGCGCCGCCCACCTGGTAACTCGCGGTGGCGGTGTTGACGATAGCGGTGTTCGGTGGCGTCGCCGCCTGCGCCAGCGCTGTGGCGAGACCGAATACAAACAGCGCGAGCGTCTTTCCATACACGTTTGCAGCACGCATGGAAAGACGCTCGCGACCGTGTATCCGGTCCCGAACGTAAAATACACGCCGGGCGGCGCGCAAAACCGCGCCGCCCCTGCGTGCGAGGAGACAGCCGTCCCTCACTTGAAGGCTACTTCTAGTTAATGGTGACGTTGAAGTACACGACCACCGATTCACCGGCCTTCAGCTCACCCGCCGTGTACGTCCCTTCCGCCGGCATCGCCGGACCGTAGTCGATCTCCACCGTGGCGCCGTTCAGATCGGCGCCGTCGTTGTCGTTCGCGGTGGTGAAGAACTTCGGATAGGTGCCGGGACGCGTATCGCCGGTGACATCCAGCTTGAAGCCGCTGCCGTTGGCGCTTTCCGGAGTACCGGCGCCGCCTGCAAGACCCTCGCAACCCGCTGCACCACCCGCGCCGGTAATCAAATCCGGATCGAAGGTACTGTTGGCGTTAAGTGCATCGCTGACCTGGGTCAGAGTAGCCGATGCGCCCGCGCCGGCCGCGTTGCTCACGGTGACGGTCCAACGCACCACGGCGCCCGGGATGTTTTTCGGGTTGGTGATGCTATTGAGCGGATCGCAAACGAGTGCCACCGTCTTCGTCACAGTGAGAGCCGCCGCAACGACCCGATACGCATCGCGCGCTGAATGCGCGGCGTCACGATTGGCGTCGTCCGTGCCGGCATCGTCAGCAAAGACGATGTCCACGCCCGCGGTGTTGGCGCCCGTCTCGGTGAGCGCCGCACCCAGACTGGCGGCGGCGCCACCCGCGCGCGCGGTCGCGGTGAGCGAGACCACGGCGTTGCTGCCGTTCGCCTGCCCGGCCGGTATGTTACACACCACGTACACGGTCGCCGTACCGTCGGCGGCCAGCTCGTCAACGAAGGTGGCGGTATCCTGCGCCGCCTGATAGCCGGCGGTGGCGCCGCTTTCGCGGAACGCCGAGCAGGACGTGCCATCGAAGTTGTCGGTCCCGCCGAACAATATCGCGCCACTGGCCAGGTTGGCCGCCGCCAGCGCGAAGTCCTGCGTCGTATTGCCCTGGTTGGTCACCGTAAACGTCGTCACGGCGGCCAGTTGGCCGGGCGATACCGACGTGAAGGTGCTGTTCCCTTCCGTCACCAGCACGTCCACCTTGTTGTCCACGACAAAGGTCGTGTCGGCGCCGAGCGTGGCGCCCGGTGTCGAGTTGCCGGTCGGTGAGGACTCGATCAGCGTCTGCGCAATACCGCCCACCGAGTAGGTCAACGACGAGCGGTTGGCGATCGAGGTGGAAGAGGCCGTTCCGGCGGCGCCCGCCAGACCCGACCAGGCCACAAGCAGGACGCCGAATACGGCGGCGGCCTGCCTGAGCCGTCCCCACAACGGGGATAAAGCTACTGTTGATGTCATGGCTGTCTCCTGTAATAAATAACTGCTAAGAACGCTTGGTTTTGCTGCAAAAATCCAGACGACGGATGCGTTCATCTCCGTCCCCGGATGTAAAAAGTTTCAGGCTCGCGGATGGGTGCTCACTTGATGACCACGCGAAATCCGACTTCACCGCGCTTGCCGGGCGCAAGCTCGCCCAGGTAGCGCCAGCGGATATGGGTGTAATCGCGCAACTCGGCCTGGCGCTCGGTACCGCCCGGGATACTGATTTTCAGTTTGTTGGGCTGGTCGTAGCTCTTGCCGCCATTCACCGAGTAAGTGATGGCGGTGTTGGCGCCGAAGGCGCTACCGCCGATAAAAACCGTGTTTTCCGGGATCGGGTTGTCGATGACTACGTTACCCGCCGGCTTCGCGCCCTTGTTGGTGAAGCGCGTGGTGTAGATCACCTGCGTCCCGGGAACGGCCAGCTTGACCAACTCGCGCTTCTTCTCCTTTCGACCGGCGGCGTTGGTAACCTCCTTCTCGGTTTCGGCGATGGTCTGCACGACGATCTCCCCCGCGGCCAGCGCGGTCGCGGAGGCGAAGGTCAGTGAAATCACGATGACAAACAATATGGCTCCGAGTGATTGCATGGTGGTTCTCCTAGTTGACGGTTGCACGAAAATCGATGACATGGACGACGGGTGATGCGGTGTTACCAAAATCGACGGTGACGGTGTTGGCCGAGAAGTGGGCGTTGTCGGCATCCACGACATCGGTACGCGTAGCGCCGTTCACCAGTATGCTGCCCGCGACATAGCCGGTAAGCGCGGGCAACGGATCGGTGATGATGAGATTGTTCGCGCTGCCCGGGCCACTCAGCGTGACCGTGATGCGGTAGGTGAGCACGGAACCGGACTCGACATTGGATCCGCCACGAGGATCGAGCACCGACACCACGGTTTTCACAATGCTGAGCGCGACATTGCTCACCAGATAACTGCCGGTGCGAGTGGCCTGGGCCTGGCTGGCCCCCACCACCGCGTCCGCCCCGCCCGTGCCGAGACCGGCGAGCGCGGTTCCGGGCACAGCGCCCGCGGCGCCCGGAGTCGTTGCAGCCGCCGCGAGCGCGGCCAGACCGGTATTGCCGCTGATAAGGCCGGCGGGCGTGTCGCTCACGACATAAACAATCCGGCTCGCATCGGCCGCCAGATCGGGATCGTTCACGCCGACCGCATACAACGTGTCGGTATTCGGGCCACTGGTTTGCAGACCCGACGCGAGACCGCTTTCAAGAAAAATCGCGCCGGCGCCGCCATTGAGCGGATCGTAGTTGTCGCCGGCCAGCAGATTGTTGCGCGTGAGCGCGAAGCGCTCGGTGCCGTTGCCGGTGTTGGTGAGCAGGAAGCTGAGTGCGTCGTTGGTGTCGGGTGAGGCAACGGATACCGGCCCGCCGTCCTGCCAGACCAGAGTCAAATCGATGATCTCATCGACCCGCAGGCTGGCCGGCGCGGAAGCGATAGGTGTTTCGGGGACGCCGCCGATGGAGTAGCTGAGGGTGGCGGTGTTGGCGATGAGCGTTCCGGCCGGGGTACCCGCGGCGCGGGCGAGCGAACCCCAGACCGCGAACACAATGGCGATTAGCAGCAAAAGATTCTTTTGTATTTCCCTATATTTTTTTAACGTCTTCTTCTTTAAGGGCATGCGAAGGACATTCTGGGGCGCAATGAGTAGTGGCCACAGTGACAGTTATTCGGGTGTCGGACAGTTCAAACCAAGCGCCGAGATCGAGAAAACTAGGCAAATACCGTGCCGAAAACTAAACTAAACAGTCAAAATGGCCAAAACCCGCTGCTTTCGTATAACCAACCCTCGTTAAGAAATAATGAACAGAAATTATTCTTAATTTAAACAATGGATTAGAGATATATCAAAATGTTACTCATTATGTATAGATTAAAAATCGAGACCATGCCACCAGGGGCCATTACAAACCAGGGTTTTACTTAACGGGGGGTAATGAGCAAACAGACCGAAAATATAGCGAATTGCGTCACCTGCCGCCCCAGCCTGAACCTGTGCGCACGGAGGAAGAAGTGGATGATCTTTACGAATTCTGCAAACAGATTCTCAGGACCGCTTGCCATAGGTCTCCTCGGCGCGGCGCTGGAAACTCTCCACCAGCCCGTTGGCGATGCTGCTGAACACCGGACCGACCACGACGCCGAGCACACGATTGGAGAACTCGAATTTCAGATCGAGCGACACCTTGCAGGCCTGGTCCTCCAGCGCCTCGAAGCGCCAGTCGCCTTGCAGAAATTTGAACGGCCCGTCCACCAGCTGCAATTCCATCCCGCGTCCGGGCGCAAGCAGGTTACGCGTGGTGAAGGTCTTGTGCACGCCGCTGTAGGCGATGTCGATCGCGGCGGTCACGCTCCCGGCATCGCGCGCCACGATGCGCGCGCCGCCGCACCACGGCAGAAACTTGCCGTACGACTCGATGTCGGCCACGAGTCGGTACATCTCCTCGGCGCTGTACGGAACCAGCGCGGATCGGTGGATCGTTTTCACAGGAACAGGCGCACGCCGAACAGGAGTGCGACCAGCATCAGCGGAATGGCCAGGCGGTTGAGCCACAGCCACACGTCATGGGCGCAGGGCGACTCGATCGCCAGCGCCGCGCGCGTGGTCTCCGGGCGCAGCACCCAACCGGCGAACACGGCCAACCCCAGCCCCACGAGCGGCAGCAGCACGAACGAGGTGAAAACAATCAGGATGTCGAAGAAGCCAAACGTGCGCGCAATGCCGAAGAACGA
>ERZ1292623.3117-Hain-H51-01um-R1-3117-length-14343-cov-5_pt1 | contig 14343 bp, 8 predicted proteins | sample MGYA00564398_ERZ1292623 | MGnify/ENA primary metagenome ERZ1292623 (study PRJEB36523, sample SAMEA6512633) | groundwater metagenome | collected 2019-01-07 | study: AquaDiva: Metagenomics assemblies of 32 groundwater samples
GGTTGGGTCGATAGCCTGGGCTGCCTTCCGGACGATGTTAGGCACCACAGAACCGGCCAAACCGGATATGTATGTGGATGCGAAGCGCTGGGGATCGTTCACGAACGCCGCTGCGTCAGCTAAGCCTCGAAGGTAGGTCTTGGAGGTTAGGTTCTGCATCACGGAACCTAGGGCCTTGTTGAAGAGATCGCCCTCCTTCTTCTCCTTGGAAATCTCGGCTGCATCGGCCGCGAACCCGAACAAGGAAGACGCTGGCTCGAAGCGGTTGAATGGGACGTAGACCTTCTTCCCGCCGACCTCAACCACAAAGGAGTAAGGCTGCCAGCCGGTTTCCCGCAACAGGTTGCGCTGACGGTCATCCACCGGGCCGCTCCCCGTCATCCCGCCGGCCTTTGCGAGCGCATAGAAGGTGCCGAGCAGCACGGTTCCGACCACGGGGCGGGCCAGTTTGTCCACCGCCTCACCCTTGAGTCTGGCTATGGTCTCTGTATCCGCTCCTTCCGCCATCGCCGCCCTGAAGCGCCTCCCCGCCCGTACCCCATCGACAAACCCAACAGGGCTGCGCTGCACGCTGATGCGCAGGATGTTCGATGGAGTCTGGATGAACGGCGCCACCACGTGCAGCCACTTGTGCCGACTCCGCAGATTCACGAGGTTCTGCGCCCACTCATTGGGGTCTTGGTAGGTGCGCTCTTGTCGCGACTTCGCCACTTGATAGAGCAAGGCTTTGTCTGGGTTTTCGATGAGCCGCAGGGCCGCAGCCTTGTCTCCTTTCGCCTGGCGCCAGGCCAGCTTGTAAAGCTCGGCTTCTCCTCCAGATCCCTTCATGAAGTTGTCGCCAGCTTGCAAGAACCGCATCGGAATCCGCACGGCTCGGCCGGTCTTGCCGCCAATGGCTCTTGTCTGGTGCTCGATGGGCTGGCTCAGGTCGATCTTGTCGGGAGCCAACGTGACGATATCATGCAGGTCTTGGCCGAGGCGAGTTAACGCCTTGGCGGCCCCCTTCAGTCCCCCGGCCAGTTCCATCCTGGTCTCCCCTCCGACCCTTATAGAAGGACCACCCAAGAGCTTGTCCAGCACGCCTCCCGTAGCTGTTTCCCCGAGCCTGAGTATCTGCTCACCAACGTTCCCGATCGTGTTGGCGACATGCGTGGGGACCCCGCTCAGTAGCCCGTTCTTCCACAGCTCGATGAGCTTGTCCGCGCGGGATGGGTTCAGCGCCGTGTGCAACGCATCCGCGAGACTACCTGGGTCCTCTCGCATGATGCGCACGAGGCTCGAGGCCTGCCCTTCCGTCAGGTCGGGGATCTGGCGGAACATCGCGCGGAGGAAGGCGTCCGGTGACTCCGCCGACACTGCTGCGTTCATCACCCTCGCCCTGGCAGCTAAAGCCCGCCCTAGGCGCGTACCCGCCTGGATGTCAGATCGCGCAGCCTTCGCCAAGTCAGCGGTAATGGCATCGAGCGCAGCACGGAGGTACTCCACATTCTCCGGTCCAGACTGCCGGCCCTCCGTTTCGGCTTCGAGTAGCCTCGCCCTGGTCGTGTCGTAGGATTCTCTCTTCCCAGCGACAAGGGCATCCAGCGTTTGCACGTCCACGTCGTTGATTCGGCCTGATGACACCCGCTGATAGAAGTCGACCTCTTTCTGAGGCTCAGCTAGCAAGTCTTCCAGCTTCGTGCGGATCTGCGGGTCCAGGCTCTTCCATGTCCTCGGAGCGTCCCTGGCTAACTTGCGTTGTCGGTCCGGGAGTGCTTCGAACGCCTCCACCTTCGCCTCAACGCGCGGAGCCTCCCCGAGCTCCATCGGACGCCCAAGCGGCTCCGGTGGTGGCGGAACGGCACGGGGCCCGGAGCGGGGAGAGATGTCTGGCGGCGTGGAGGGAGCCGTAGCGAAGCGCGGAGCTACCTCGGCGCCACCTCCGCGTAGGGCAGCGCCCTCTCCGGGTACCCGATCTGCGACACCGCCTCCGCGTACAGCGCCTTCGGGTCGATTCCCTCCAGCTTGGCCACTTCCAGCCACGCCTCCAGATCCTTCTTGTCCCGGGCCGAGATCCCTCCCGGTGGGAACACCCCCTGTATCAGGTCCGACAGCAGCTCTCTCACTCCCCCGGTATTGGCCGTGGCCTGCTTCTTTCCACGCTTCATCACTAACCCTCAGCAGCTCTTGCGCCGCGACTCTAGTATGAGACAGTCCGGTTCCGATGTGGCCCCTCACCCTGGACGTGGGCCCGAGGCCAAGCTCTCGGATCATCCGTCGCCAGGTAGCCCCGAACTCTGGTCCGTGGCCTCCCTCCTGCTCCAGGGAGGCCAACGCCTCCGGAGTCATCGCTGCCTTCTCGGCCTCGAGTTTCACATGGACCAACTCGTGGAACAGCTTGGTGGTGGCGATCCGGGCAGCCTTCTGCAACGCCCGGGCTTCGTTCGCCTGCTCGGTCGCTTCCGGGTACATCCGGTGCACCGTGGCGCGAGCCTCGTCCATGACCGCCGGCAGACTGATGCGGACGTTCTTCCCGCCCAGGGTCACAGCGTAGAAGTCGGCATCGGTGCTGAGCCCGGTGAATGTGGCTCCCTTGGCCTGGAGCTTGCCTGCCAGGAACTTGGTGGCGTCGTTCAGCGCCAGCACCAGCGGCTTCAGCTCGGGCGCCAGGCGCTCCACGTCGGCTCGTGCGCCCTCGTAGGGGTTGGCGATGCCCAACTCGCCAGCCACACGTACCGGTGCGCGCTCGGCCTCCTGGACGCGGCGGTCCATGCCGGCGGATCCGGCTTGTCCCCGTGGGCCCTCGGCGAAGAGTGGTTGGCCCTCTTCCATGACGGAGCGCCTCATCTCGGGCGTGATGTCGAGGGAATGGACGCTATACTCTGCTCCCCGAACAGTCCTAAAAGTGGCGCCTCCTGTGTACTTCGAGTAGTCACTGTGAGAAATCCGCGTCTCCCCGACCCTGGCCCCGAACTTCTTCCCGATCTTCCCCGCCACCGCCGGAAGGATCTGGTCGTAGAAGCCCTTCATGCCCTCGCCGCCCACCTTGAGATCGAGGCCGGAGAACTCGCCGCCAGTCTCGCCGGAGGCCATCGAAGACCGGATACGGTCAGCGTGCTCCTTGCCTACGAACTCGTCAAGAGACTCGATAGACATGGGCTTGTTGATGACTTCGTTCTCACCCTTGAGAGCGATGACGCGAACCACCTTGTCTCCAGTCGAACGTGTCTTCTCCACATCCCACTGGAGCGAGTCGATTTGCTTCGAGAGGTCATACCTGCCAGCCTGCATCTCTCCCGTGGTCCACGCGATCTTGTCGAAGCCGTTCTCCGCAGCCCAGCGCACCATGCGCTTCATCGCCAACTCGGTCCAGGCTTCCGTCTTGCCGACGAAGGGGGCTTGTGGGATACCCAACTTCAACGCTCCGTATTCACCGGTTACGCCGAGCGCTTGCAGATCCCCGATTGCGCTTTCATAGCGGTCCACCGCAGCATCGTATCGGGGGAGAAGAGAAGCGTCCGCCCTCGTTTCGTATGGTCGCGTCGGATGGGCAAGGCCGGTTAGTTGGCGCTGTTCACTCTGGACTTCGTGGAGCTCATTCCTGGCTGCTTCAACTTCCGCCTGAGCAGCCTCACGCTTCGTAATGATGTCTGGAGTGTCCTGTCTAGCGAACCCTTCTCGCCGTCCCTTCTGCGCCCAGTCGCTCTGCACCTCCTCGATGAACAGCACGCGCTTCCCGTCTGCGTCTACTCTTTCATTGAAGCGAACGTGGGCAAGGACGTTGGGCTCGTCAAAGTGGCCGCCTCGGAACTCACCAGCCCATGCTTTCGATATATCCTCTCGTTGCCCTAGAAGCTCCAAGGCAAGCGGGTCATCACGGCGGAGAACTCGCACCTCGCGGGCGGGATGGGCCGCATCCGAGCGCTCAACGCTTAGCGCGTCGGACGCGCCCATCGCGTAGTTCCCGCGCGTACCGTCAGCGCGATACGCCACAGCGCCCCCAGGCGACGAGACCAAGTAGGTCACTCCTGGTTCGCGCCGTACGGCCCGCACTGATTCCTTGCTTGGCAGCGTCAGCAGCAGCTCGCGGTAGTTCTCGCCGCCGGGTTCCTGGTACTGGGCGAACTTGGGTTGAGCCTGCGCCCGCTGCATGTCATTACGGAGCGCGTTGCTTCGACTCCATGCGTCGTAGGTGGCCTCGACCATCGGGTGCTGCCCTACTGGACCGTCGTTTCCGAGAAGAGACGAGGCTTCGTCCATCTCGACGGTGCTACCACGGGCGACACCGGCTGCCAGTCGGGACGCCTCTTGGTTCACCCTGAAGCCGCCCGTCCTGGCTTCTGGCGACTGCTTGGCCTTGAGTGCGGCAGCGAGCGCATCCGAGAGTTCGTCCTGTGCGCGACTCGCCTTCTCGTTCGCATCCTGGAACGTCTCCTTAGCTTCCTTTGATCCTTCCCCTCCGAGCGTAACCTCCCGCACGTCCACCTTGTTCTGCGCGATGAAGCCCTGCACCTCCTTGGGCGTGACCTTCGCCTTCCCGGCTAGGAAGTCGTCTAGTCCCGTCCACTTCAACTCCTCAGCCTTGACGCCGCGCTTCGGGTCGCTTAGGTAGCGCAGCATGTCGGCACCGCTCATGGGCTGCGGGATCTTCTCGGCTACACGTTCGAGCTGGGAGTAGAAGCCGAGCGGACTGGGACGCGTAGCGAACAGCGGCTTCTGTGACTCCTCCCGTGCCCTCTCTCGCGCCACCTGCTCCTGCGTGAACAGCGGGCCTTCCGCCTCACGGCCCTCGGTCACGCGAGCCTCGGTAGGCGCTAGCATCTCGGCCTGGCGGAACAGTGTCTGCTGCTCTGGCTTCTTTGTCCGCTCACCAAGACGCTCAACGTCCTCGGCCAGTCCGGGCAGCCCACGCTGGCCGGGCAGGGGTCGAGTGGCGTAGCTGACACCCTGCGACTCCAGGATATCGCTCTCGACCTGGTCGGTCCGCACGTCGTCAGCCACGCGGGAGAGCGCCTCCAGTTCGATGGGATTCCCCTTGTCTCGCTGGAGGGCCGACTGGATTTCCTTCGGACTCGCTAGGCCTTCGAGCGGAGTACCAGCCAGGCCCGAGCGCATCCCAGGATGAATCCCTTCCACCACCCGCTGACCCTGCTCTCCCCAACCCATGATCGGGTGGGCCCGTTGTGGCCTCTCGCTCGCCGCCAGTTGCTTGGCCTCTTCGGCGTAGGACCAGGCTACAGCTCGCATAGCGGCTCGGCGTGCGGGGGTTAGGTCTTCCTGGCCGGGCAGGATGGGACTGCCGAGAGCGTCCTTCTGGATCTCGGCTCGTCGCGTAGGCTTCGCCGTCGGTTCGGCAATCGGTTCGGCTGACCCAGACGGGCGCTCCCGCCACTCTCTGATCGCGGCCTGCTTGGCCAGATCCCAGGACTTCAGGCTCCTGGCCACACGGCGCGGTTCGCCAATCCAGTTGCCCTCAGCGTCCAGCCTCATCGGGCTGTAGTCCCAAACGCTGACTGGATTTTTAATTTTCCCGCCTCGCGAGACGAACCGCGGGTCGCGGTCGTAGGTCAGCCGGTAGGGGGTGCCTTCAAGCCCCATGGACATGTCGTCCACGCGCTTGAACCTGGGGCGGGTAGGTGTGGGGGCAACTACTTCTGGGGCTGGGGGGGGAGGATAATCGCCCCTCGGTCCAGGGCGTCCAGCAACTCCAGGCTCGGCCACAGAACCAGCCTGTCCACCACCGGGAGCCCCAACTGCGGGTCCACGTCCGGTTTCGGCTCTGGAAAGGTTGGCGGCGAGGTCGGCTTCATTCAGTGTCCTCCCGGTACCGATGTGAGCCCGGATGGCGTTGGGGATCTCTCTGACGGTCCCATCAGGATCTTGCACTCTGAGCCTCAGGGATGCAAGCCTTTTCTCGATCTCGGGCCGCAACTGGGCCTCGGTGGTGTGGGTGACGAAGAACTCGTCTCCGGCAATGCCTCCAGTGCGCCGGTACGCATTCTCGGCCCCGACCACCTGGACCAACTGCTCGGCCACCTGCTTGAGCGCCGTATCTCCGACTTCGTGTCCGTAGTTGTCGTTGAGCTTCTTGAACCCATCCAGATCCATGAACGTCACGCCATGGGCGGCTGCGGGTGGCGACTCCTCGTAAGCCCTGAGCGTCCTGAGGCCGGTTAGCTTGTCGATCTTTGGCCCCTTGGCTAAGTCCTCAGTCTCAGCTCGCGCCTTGGCCGCGGTCTCCTCGGCTGTCACCACGCGATCAACCAGCGGGTGATCCTCAGGGATCTGGTACTCGGCAGCCACCTGCGCACGACGTTCGGCCAGCCGTCGATCCTCGGGGATCGGCTGCAACTCTGCCCTGCGATCCGGGCCCCGCTCCAGGATGGAAGGCTCCGAAACGATGGGCTCCGGCGGAGGCTGTGGGGCCCGCTCACGAACCTGTCGCATCCGCTCGGCGTAGTCCGGAGCCGCTCCGGGCTCGACCCCCTCAGCCAGCGGGATCTCGGTCGCTGCTCCGCGACGATAACCGGGGACCCTAGGGAGCGTGGATTCGATGAACTCAACAGCGCGCACTTCCGCCGGCTTCGTCAGGGCGGAGAGGGCCTCGATGGAATCGGGGCCACCTTCGGCCGCGTCATTGACCAGCTTGCGCAGTTCCCCGAAGCGTGGCCAGCCGACGGTGCGGCCCATCTGGGTAGCCTCCCGCTCCATGGCCGCCCGAGCTTTCGGGGACAGCCTGTAAGCCGGTTCTCCAGTTAGCCGAGGCCCTGTGATCGGCGCCCCGATGGCCTCCATTACCGGGGCTAGGGGCGTTCCGCCCGGCTCCATCCCCGACGGGACCCGACCCATCCACACGTCCGGAGGGGTCGGGGGCGGAAGCTCGAACGGCACCTCTGCTGGAAAGAACTCACTGCCTGGGGCAGCCGCCGCTTCCTTGGGCGCTCGTAGGCCAACCGCAGCCTGCCTGGCTAGCTCAGCGGACGCGAAGGCCTCGAGGTCCGGGGTGAATGGCTGTTCGGGAGCCCGGTCGGCCATCCCAGCGGCTTCGGCGGTGGCTGGGGCCGCTGTGGCTACGGGTCGCACCAGCCCACGGACCGTCCTCGCCCCGTGTACGCCAGCCAAGCCCCCCATCCCAAGCGACAGACCGGCCCCTAGGGCCTCTTCCGCCACTGCCGGGGTGAGTCCTTCGGCCTGTGCCCTCTGGTACGCCTGCGCCGCCTCCTGGGCCCCACCAGCCAGCATCGACGGCGCAATCCCGGCCGATACTACTGCCGACGCCACCTTCCCCGCCTTGCCTGCGCCAGAGGCCATGGGGAGCACGTACATCACGGGGTCAAGGCCAAGATCGGCACCGAACTCTACCGTCTTGCCGGCAAGCCTCCCGGCATAGTCTCCGAGACCAGTGCCTTGGAACTCGCTCGGGGACAGGCCAAGGCCTGCGCGCAACATCTGGCCGGCGGTGGTCCCCGGAGCTTGCGGGATTCCCTGAATCTCGGCGCCCTTGCGCGCCAGCCAGTCCACTCCTTGCTTGGCCCAACCGAGCGGGGCCGTGGCCATGTGCAGGTACTTCAGTGGATCTGACTCTGCCTCCAGGCCAGTCGGCTCTTTGTAGAGCATGTCAGCCAGATCGGGGTCGAGCCCGGACTGGACCTTTGACGTAACGAGACCTCTGGGCTCATCGCCGTAAAGCATCCCTGCCAAGTCTGGGTCGAGAGCCATACGCACCTAGCCAAATGGGTCGTATTTGGGGATTCTGGCTTTGATCATGTCGTCTAGTTGCGCCATCTCGTCCGCCGCGCGTTTCTCTGCCAGCGCTAGAACCGCGGCCTTTTTCTCTGCGGGGACGTTCGCAGCGGCAATTTCCTTCCTGGTCTCTTCAAGCTTAGAGGCAATCTGGCCGCGCTGCTTTATCAGGGCATCCACGGGGCCATATCTGGCCGACTCCTCTGCGCCCTTCTTCGCTCCAGCCATGGCCGCTTCCATCTCAGCCTTGCGCCGTTCCCGCCACACCGGATCGGTCTTGTCCCGTTCCAGGGCCGCCTGACGGGCGGCGAACTCGGCGATTGCCAGCTCCTTGGCCTTGTCCTCCCAGTACGAGGGAGGGCGTTGCCCTGGGGGCATTGTCTCGATGTCCATGATGGGCTTCCCGGCGTAGGCGCCGCCAGCCTTAGGAATCTCGGCCTCGTGGACCCCGCCCGCTTCCCCAATCGCGCCCTCGGCGAATGGATCGTACATCCGACGGATGGCTGGCGCAGGAGGACCGCTCATGCCTTCCGGCAACGGCCCTCCGCGGTCCGGGGGTAACAACGCGTCGTGGCCGCTCACCTCTTGCTGGCCCGCGTAACGCGGAGAATCTGCCATGTTCGTGAGCGTGATTTTCCCGGTCACTGGATCGCGGAGAACCACGGCACGAGGCGATGCTGGTGGTGGAGTGGCCTCATACCTCGGCGGACTGGCACCGAGCCCAGCAACGTCCAGAGGGCTCGGCCCCACCGTCTGGTCCGGCGGAGCTGGGGCTGTGAACGGTGGGGGCGCAGGAGGAGGAACGGCCTGGGGTAGCCTCTCCGGTATGACCCACGGCTTGGGCGGACCCGCGGTGCCAGGCGTCTGCAACAGTTCTGGCCCACGTGGGTCCATGGGTGAAAGCCCCCCTAGCGCCCGGGCTTCGTCTAGGAGAGAAGAGCTGTACCCAGAAGCGCTGAGGGACGGAGCAGTGCGTGCAGTGGCGGAGGCGGCCGGGGCAGTCGCCCGGCGGCGATCCTCGATCGCAGCCATGATGCTCTCGATATCGAACTGCTCTGAGGGCTCGGCGTCTGGGGGCAACCTGCCAGCCCAGTAGTCTTCAAAGACTCCCATGGCTCTACCTCATGCCGAAGCGCGTACCAAACTGCCGTGTCGGCGGCCTCCATCTCGGCTTGTAGAACGGTGGCGGTCCGCCAGCGGGCGGTCCAATCAACGTCGGTCCGGGACGACCCCCGGTAGTCGGACCACCACCGAACGTCGGCCCAGGACGGCCCCCCGCCACAGGGGGACCGAGCAGAACTGGGCCAGGCCGACCGCCGGGGATTGGCGGGCCGCCAAGGACTGGGCCTGGGCGACCCGATGGGGGCGGCCCAACCGGAGGTTCGTTCCCACCACCGGTCCCTCCAGGCGGGACGTAACGATCATCGGTTGGCGGCATCGGGACCGGTGGGCGGGTAGACCTGCCGTACTCGCCGGTCCCATCGGTCGTCGGGGGCATCGGGCCAGGAGGTCGCCCAGTGTCTGGGCGGATCGACGACATCGGCTGCGTCTGCATCCCGGAGAGGTATTTCTGCTGCGCAGCGGCCTTGGCCTTTTCTTCGTCGTCAGGTGTCATGTAGCTTGGCATCTTACCCCTCACCCCTCCGGCGTATCCCGGATAGCGCCTGTTCCTTCTGTATTCTCTCCCAATCGATGACCTGGTGTGGTAGCACACCAAACCCGCCAGGTGCCTGGGTTAGGTAGTCATCGGTCTGGCGCCAGCCTTTTGTGGGCGCAGGCGACGGTCGTTCGCGTGGTGCCATGGCCTCTTTGGCCTGTCTCATCTGAAGAGCGAAAGCTTCCTCTCGCCGTCTCTCCTCCGCTGCGCGGCGAGACTCTTCGGCGTCAGCCTTCCGCCGTGCTATTTCCAACAACCACGACATATCCGGCATCCCGCCGCCGCCGAGAGCGCCACCCTGCGTCTGCAAGCGCGCCCCTCCGGGGGTGTAGGTGTAGTCGATCTCAGCCATGTCAGCCTCCGTACCCGGCGAGTTGGAGCATGCGCATCCAATTGGAAATCGCGTTCTGCCGACCTCCCTGGGCCAGTTGTTGCTGCTGGAGGCCCACGTTCTGCTGCGCCTGCCACTGATTCAACCCGATCCCATGCTGCGCCAACAGGTTACCAGCCATCTGCCCCGCTTGCCCGGCCCCCTGGCCCAAGAACGCGTTGAGCGCCCGCTGCCTGGCGAACGCATCTTGCCCAGGAGCAGCCATGATGCCCTGGCCGCCGAGGGTCAGCGCATCGAGCCGGTTCTGCTGGCCAATGTCGATTCCCTGTGCAGCAGCCGCTTGTTGCCTCTGGATCGCCGCCTCGATGTCGGACATGGCCCCACCGGTCGCTTGCCCTGACATCGAGGCGCGAGCCAGCGCCTGCTCCTTCATCGCCGACCCTTGGGCCGCCAAGTCGGTCAGCGCCTTGTTCTTCTGAAGCGCGCTCGTGTCGGATGACATCCGTTGGTTCAGGCGGTCCACCTGCGTCTGTAGGTTCGGATCCGCCTGTCCCTCACGCGCCTGTAGAGCCGCCAGTCGCGCCTGGTACTGCGCCCAGGCCTGGTCTAGGTTGGGGTTGTTCTGCGCGGTGTTAGTCAGCGGAGGCGGAGTTGCGGGCGTGGGTGGGGTGAGGCCCTGTGGAGCGCCCCCCACAGGCTGCGCGCCGAACCCGCTCAGAGGCTGCGCGCCGAACCCGCCGCCTCCGGAACCGCCCATGAATGTCTGAAGCGACGGCAGGCCGGAGCCCCCACTAGATCGGCGTCGCCCACCGCTGTTCAGGTCCCCGATCCCAACACCCAATGCTCCCGGCATGGCTACCTCACGAGAAGGGACGCTCTTGCGGCCCTTCGGTTCTGCTGATTCCTAAGCCACGGTATTCAACACCCACCGGAGACGTGGCGGTGATCTGGACAGTCACGCCCTTGCCGGCTACCTCTGAGAGCGTCCGATGAACCGACGTCCTGGCCACCTTGGCTCTCGGGGTGGTCACCGCGCTGGCCGCCAAGGTCAGCGTGCAGTCGGCGGTGGCTGCACTGGACGCTTGGTCGTCACCACCATAGAAGCGGACGGTAAGAGCGGTGTTCTCATTCTTCACGAACAGGTCGCTGTCCTTGTAGCTGAACCCGTGCGCTTCGTCGCCGGACTGGTCCCCGAAGAAGAAGTGCTTGTGCGTGATGGTCATGGCCTTCTGATACGTGTCCCCATCGTCATCGCCGTTGCTGGCCACGTTTTCCAGCCTGATGTACCCGTCGCACGAGCCAGAGTAGAGTTGCCCCCCGACACCTCCGGAGGTGAGAATGCCCAAGGCAGACAGCTTCCGGGCCTGGCGGTCGAAGACCCACCACGGCTTTTCTCCTCGCCTCACCGGGTCCCAGTGCCCGAAGTAGGCGAAGGTCTTGTTCGTCGCATCGGCAGCCTGCGGGATCACCAGCTTGTACCCACCGGCGATCCAGCGATCCTCGCTCGCGAAGCTCTGCTCGTAGTTCAACTGGTTGGCCTGGTAGTCGGTCCTCCAGTACGTCTTGAGCGTGTCGTCAGCCATCTCATGGAAGGCTCCGTTGTACCGGATTGGACCGTCCTGGCTGGCGAACACGAGGTCACCGTTCGGACCGACGGTGGTCATGGATCGCTGGCTGAGCGCCCCGTAGAACGAGCTGATGCGGACGATCTGGTAGTCCCCGGAGTCGAATCCCTGAAGGGCGTGCATGGACTTCGCGGAACTCACGATGACCATGTCGCCCCAGCGCTTCAGCCCTGTAACCGCCGAACCGTCCTTGGTGCGCAGGTATCTAGGGCTCGTTTCCGAGACGTTCACGGCCTGAGGCTCGAACAGTCGCGACACGTAGACGCGCTCCGGATGTTCCGGATCTCCGGAGTACACCATGGCATCTCCGTAGGGCTCCACATACCGGCAGTAGGGCATCACGCCCCGTGCGTCGTTGTCCTGCACGACCGTTCCATCGGCTCCGGTGGTCACCACCGCCGTCTCTCTGAGTGCGAGCGTGGCGGTAGCTACCGAGTCGGTAACGGTTGTGGTGGTTATCGGCTCCTCCCATGCCAGAAGCGGGACGGACCCGCCGATGCTCCGGTAGCCGCGCATGAAGTTTGCCAGCGTGTACGTCGTGGTCGGAAGCGCACTCCAAGCCAGGGCTTGATCGGTCACCTCCACCGTGGCGGAAGCCGGGGACAGATCCGACTCACACAGGATCTCGTCTCCGTCCTTGATCAGAAACGACACGTACCCAATCTGGAGCCCGGTTGGGCCAGCACCAGCCGTAGTGCCTGCCCCAGGAGTCAGAGTGGGCGCCGTAGTAGGAGCCTCGATTCCGTTCCGCAGCACCTGTGCAAACCGCGTGACCACCAGGTTGGCCGTGTACGCGCCGCAGATATAGATGTGCCCACGGAACGTTGCGAAGGTCGGCCGGGGGGCGCCAGCCACCAAGGAGACACCGGGCGGCAAGGGTGCCGTGGTCCATGAGCCGTCGGCGGCTATGATGTTGATCGCTCCGGTATCGGTGACTGCGATCTTGGGCATTGGTTAGATGGCCACCATGTCAGCCGGGTTGTATTCTCCGTGGGCTTCCGTGATCGGGTGCAGTCTTACGATAGGGGACCAGGTTGCTCCAGTGGACGAACGAATCAGGTAGTGGAAGCAGTTGGGTCCCGTTCCTGGGTTCCCGATTTCCGCTCGGCAACTCCCATGCGAGTACAGGTACCCCCGGAAAGCCACCAACGACTGGCTGCCCGCCCAGCTCCTGATTGCCGCGGGGTCTGGGATCAGCAGGCGAAGGGCCGCCAAGTCCGCGGCTGGCATCGTGATAGTCATCAGCCCCCACTCGCCAGTCCAGGTTGATCCGTCGTACTTCCCCACCCACCACTTGAACTGCGCGTCGGTAGCCAAACGATGGCTCCAGGTGAAGAACAGAGAGCCATTTAGAGCCGCCATCGACCCGGAGGTGTAGAGATAGCCCATCCCCGTCGTGATAGACACCTGGAACGCGGTGGCCACCGTTACTCCATCGCAAGAGAGAATGGTCGGGTAGCGCTCTGCGGCCACCGTGTCGTACCCGGAGACGTACAGCTTACCTCGGTAGGCAGCCCACCCCGATGGGAGGTAGGCGGTGGTGGGCATGACGAGAGAAGTCCACACACCACTCGACGACCGTCGGTATGCGTAGTTGCCGGTGAAAGCGTAGATGTCTCCGTTGTAGTAGGCCACCAAGACCTTGGCGGCCGCGGAGCCTAAGCCGGTGGTCTGGACCACAACTGATCCGTTGCTATCCAACACAGCCACATTCCCACCGGTGATCGATCCCATGTAGATGTCACTCGACGTGCCGAACCTAACTGAAGAGCAGTAGAGGCCTCCGAAGTTGTTACCCATTACCGTCGCCGACCCGTCACGGAGGAACCCTTGAGCGGGTGCCGCCTCGGGCTCGGGGAAGAATCCGCTACTGGCATCACCGGCAGCGACAAGACCCGTGGTGACGGAGTAGGTCTTGATCCCATCGGTCGTGGGCGCCGAGTCAAGCGTGTGCATCAGCAACGCTCGACCAGAGGAATCTTCGTCTGGCCACTCGGTTTCGCTGTCCCACAAACCAAGAATGCATCCATCCATTGGGATACTATTCAGCTTGGCTTGGCCCCCTCTGCAATCCACTCTCCCCCCAACCAACCTAACGTTGACGAGGTCTGTAAATTGGTTGTCGGCAATGGCCCCCGGGTCTCGTTCCTTGTTGATCCCATGGAACTCTGGGAGCGTGATCCCGGACCTGAGGATCAGCGGGTTGCGGAGGCCCTGCTCCTGGCCCTTAGGTCTCGGCACTATCGTCCTCTTCTGCTGGGTATGTCGGTTCTGAGGGTGGCGCTTCTGCTGCGGGGGCAAGCGGCCGCCCGCACGTGGGACACGTGCCGTCAGACACCTTCAGGAACATGCGCGCGCACGGGACGCACCAAGCAAAGTCGCTCACTGCCGAGACTCCAACCGGCCCGCCACCCTGCCCAACTCCTGGGTCATGGTCGCCATCCGCCCATCAAGAGCGCGGATCATGCCCTCGATCCGGGCGAGCGCTTCCGTGAGTGCCTCCTGCGAGGCTTCGAGCCGTGTCACGCGGTCCGTCAGCCGGCGCAGGTCGCGCCCGTGAGAGACTTGGGTGTCTTGCGTGCGCTTGAGCCAGAGCTTGACGATGCCACTGCTTGCGACGATCCCTCCGGCCACAGCGTACGCGACCGTATCAAGCCCTGGAGCCATTCCACCCTCGCGTCCTTGGTAGCCGTCGGTAGGGCACAAGCGCGCCCAGCACGGCACTGAGTTCGTGCGCCAGATCGTCCGTCTCCTCGTGTAACTCTCGGAGTTGGGACTCGATCCGCGCGAGTAGGGCGCGCCACCGCGTGTCCATCAGCCTACCCTCCCCGCCCATCGCGCGTTATGCCTTGCCGCCAGCCCTTGGACACTGATCGCGAGAACGGGCAGCGCCCAGCCGACAATCCGCTCATGCTTCCGCGAAGAGCGTCGCATCTTGTGCGAGAGGACGGCCACGCCGAGGTTCATGGCGCCCTTGACCGCGTAGAGCTGAGCGCGTGAGTCGGCAA
>ERZ1292623.3118-Hain-H51-01um-R1-3118-length-14341-cov-6_pt1 | contig 14341 bp, 16 predicted proteins | sample MGYA00564398_ERZ1292623 | MGnify/ENA primary metagenome ERZ1292623 (study PRJEB36523, sample SAMEA6512633) | groundwater metagenome | collected 2019-01-07 | study: AquaDiva: Metagenomics assemblies of 32 groundwater samples
TTAATTTCTGGAAGACCTTTAGATGAAGCAAACCCTGTTTTAGATACGGAATTAGTCTTGAAAAATGCAAGGGCAAGAGTCGCTGTGATAACAAAACCATTAAACCCTTATGGGCTTGCATTTGCATTAAGAAGGCATAGGGATGAACCTTGGACTTATCCTTTATTCATTAATAATAAAATGATAAATCCTCTAGCAGCGGGATTATTAAGTTTTTTAATTGATGGTGCTAGAACAATATTATTTGCAGGAACAAGAAGCTCTGGAAAAACTTCTCTGCTTGGAAGTACTTTAGTTGAAATAATGAGAAAATATAGAATTATTTCAATTGAAGATACTCAGGAATTGCCTATAGATTCTTTAAGAAAATTGGGATATAATATACAAGGAATGAAGGTGAGAAGCGCTTTAACAAAAACAACTTCTGAGTTAGGGGCTGATGAAGGAATAAGGACTAGTTTAAGATTAGGAGATTCAAGTTTAATTGTTGGAGAGATAAGAAGTTTAGAAGCACAAGCACTATACGAAGCAATGAGAATAGGTGCATTAGCAAATGTTGTTGCAGGAACAATACATGGAGCAGATCCTTATTCTGTTTATGATCGTGTTGTAAATGACTTAAATGTCCCTAAGACAAGTTTTAAGGCTACAGATATTATTGTTGTTAGTAATCCTGTAAGAACAGCAGATGGATTACATAAGAATAGAAGAGTTTTACAAATAACAGAAGTAAGAAAACACTGGCAAGATGATCCTCTAAAAGAAAATGGATTTGTTGATTTAATGAGTTATGATACAAAAGAAGATACATTAAAACCAAGCCAAGATTTGATCAACGGAGATTCTGAGATATTAAAAAGCATTGCGAGTAACATAAAAGAATTTTCTGGAAATTGGGATGCTGTATGGGATAATATTTTATTAAGGGCAAAAATGAAAGAGGTTTTAGTCAATTATTCTGTAAAACTTAAACAATCACAGTTATTGGAAGCAAAGTTTATTGTCCAAAACAATGATGTTTTTCACAGAATTTCAGACAGAGTAAGAGAAGAAGTGGGTTACATAGATAATAAGAGGGTATTTTTTGACTGGAATGAATGGATTAAAGAGATTATAAAGAAGAAAGAATTTTAAAAAGAGGTTATATGGACAAAGAAATCAAAGACATTCTTAGTAAATATCAGAGTAAATTAAATGAGAATATAAAAATTATTGATGAATATAATCCAGAGAGTTATACTATGGATTACAGGATTTTTAGAGATGAAGCACTAAGCAGAACTTTAACAAGCTATGAAGCATTTTGTAATTTCTTTGAAAGAATATTAAAAATAAAAGTCAAGGAAAATGATTATAAAGAATTACAAAAATCAATCGAAGCAAGTCATATAAAAATAAATCCTGAAGGTGCAGCAAGCTTTGGATTTTTCATTACAGGATTTTTGATTTTTATTTCATTAATACTTGGAGCTTATTTTTTTCTATTAGCAAGAACTGAATTGTTATTATTACCTGCTTTATTAATATTAATCAGTGCATTTTTAATTAAACCATTAACAAACATTCCAAACTTTTTAGCCGCAAGATGGAGATTAAGAGCGAGTAACCAAATGGTCTTATGCGTTTTGTACGTTGTTATGTACATGAGACATACCTCAAATTTAGAACATGCAATCAAATTTGCTTCTGATCACATTGGAAATCCTCTTGCACTAGATTTTAGAAAAGTATTTTGGGACATTGAAACAGGGAGATTTAGCACTATAAAAGAAAGTTTAGATTATTATTTGCAATCGTGGAGAGATTATAATTTAGAATTTGTCGAGGCTTTTCATTTAATTGAAGGAAGTTTGTATGAAGCAGGAGAAGATAGAAGAGTTACTTTACTTGAAAAATCTTTAGAAGTAATGTTAAATGGAACTTATGAAAAGATGATGCATTATGCACAGGAACTAAAAGAGCCAATAACAATATTACATATGCTTGGTGTTGTTCTTCCAATCTTAGGATTAGTTATATTGCCTTTATTTGGAAGTTTATTACAAGGATCAAGTTTTATTAAAATAATTGTTTTATTAATCTTATATAATGTCTTGCTTCCAGTATTAGTTTATTTAATTGGAATTAATATTTTATCTAAAAGGCCGACAGGATATTCTGAATCTGATTTAATTAATGATAATCCTGAATTAAGCAAATACAAAAATATTTTATTTTACGTTGGAGATAGAGAAATTCAAATCAGTCCATTCTTTATAAGTTTTTTAATATTTTTTGTAATAAGTATTATCGGAATATTACCTTTATTATTTGGTATAGCAGGAATTGATGATTTTAAATTTTTAAATCTAAACTTTGTTGATTATAAAAATGATAACGGGTTAGCTTGTAAAATAAATGAGTCTTGTTATGGTCCTTTTGGAGTTGGAGCTGTAATCTTAAGTTTATTTATTCCTTTAGGGATTTCTTTAGGACTGGCAACATATTACTCTATCAGAAGTAAGAGATTAATGAAAATAAGGAATGAAACAAAAAAACTTGAATTAGAATTTGCAGGAAGTTTATTCCAGCTTGGAAATAGAATTGGAGATGGAGTTCCTGTAGAAATCGGATTTGGAGATGTTGCTCAGAATATGTCTGGGACACCAACAGGAGATTTCTTTAGAAGGGTTAGTATGAACATACAAAGATTAGGAATGAGCGTTAAAGAAGCTATTTTCAATAAAAAGAATGGGGCTATATGGGACTATCCTAGCAGTTTAATTGAAAGTAGTATGAAAGTATTACTAGAAAGTTCTAGAAAGGGTCCTTTGGTTGTAAGTAAAGCATTAATTAGCGTTTCAACTTATATTGATAGAATACATCAAGTTAATGAAAGACTAAAGGATTTATTATCCGAGGTAATTTCTAGCATGAAATCACAAATTAGTTTTCTTACTCCAATAATAGCAGGAATTGTTGTTGGAATATCGACAATGATAGTTACAATATTAGGAAAATTAACTACACAATTAGCAGAAACAACAATTGTTCAAGGTGAAGGAACTACTGGACCTGCTGCAGGTTTTACAGGACTAGTAGAATTGTTTAGTATACAAAATATTATTCCAAGTTATTATTTACAGGTTATTGTTGGATTATATCTTGTAGAAATCGTAATTGTATTAACAATTTTAGCAAACGGAATTGAAAACGGAGCAGATAATCTTGCTAAGGAAAATAGTTTAGGTAAAAATTTATATAGAAGCAGTATCTTATATATTATAGTTGCACTTTTCATAACATTGATATTCACATTACTCGCAACTAATATTAGTATTGGAGCATGAAAAAAGGAGATTTTAATTGGAGCGTTGAAACGATAATAGTTATAGTTCTAGCAGTCTTATTAATGGTAATGATAGCTTATATTATTTTAAAAGGGGGATTGAATCTTGTTAAATAAAAAAGGAGTTGATTTCGCGACTGTTGCTAAACTTATTTTTGGATTACTTGTTTTATATATCTTATTTAACATTTTTGCTTATGGATATACTAATTTTCTTATTGATGAAGGAAGCAAAGAAGCTTGTAAAAACTGGGTTAACTTGCAAAGTACACCTCTCTTAAAAGAAAGAAACACATTTGAATCAAGTTGTATCACAACAGAGGTAGAAATAAAAAAAGAAAAAACCAAACAAGATATTTACAAAACATTGGCTAATAGTATGTATGATTGTTGGGATCAGTATGGAAGGGGAGAAACTGATTTTTACAGCGATTTTGATTGGGTTTCTTCAGATAACTATTGTAGAATTTGCTCTGAAATAAAGATTAATGAGGACTTAAATCAAAACTTAAGAGATCTTGATTTAGATGATTTTGAAATTTATCTATCAAATAACCATCCTCCTGGAAATGAGAATACTTATGCAGAATTTTTAACTAAAACAGAGAATGCTAATATTGATTTTGGTTCAGGAACATTGAACTTGGATCCTAAAAAAAACATTTACACGAGTTTCGTTGCTTATAAATCTTCTAAGGCTAATGATTTCCAAGAATGGGGTTTTGCCGCCGGTGGTTGTGTTGCTGGAGGAGTTATTGTTGGTGGAGTGGCAGGATTATTTACTGCTGGTCCTGGAGCTATCCCTGGTTATGCACTAGGTTGTAAAATAGGCTTTGTAGCAGGAACGGCAACCGGATTGTTCGGGTTTAAGGACTATTTATATCCTTCAATAACCTTATTCCAATCTGATTCATCTGAAATTAAAGACTCGTGTGATTATGTTTATTACAAACCTGTAGAAAATAATCTTAATTAAATTTAACTTTAAAATTCTTTATTCTAATCTTGCTCTCTCTTAATTCTAGTTGTTTAACACCGTGCTTAGCCTCGTTTATTATTCTTAATTTCCAACTTTTTAGATTAGAAACTTTAAACCCCGCTGAAAAATTTCTTTCATCACTTTTCCCATTAATTACTAATGAATCTGTGTTCCTATTAACATTCACATCTAAATGCAAAGTTCCATTATCTACTCCTCCATGAATTCTATATAAACTTTGATCCTTGAGGTCTCTAGGTGGATTATAATCTACTAAACCGACACGATAACTTCCAACTCCGCCAATTATAGTCTCGACATCAAAACTTATTTGTGCACTTTTATACAATTTGAGGTCATAAGAAAAATCTGCTTTTATCCAATTTGAGTCATATTTATCATCATCAATGTCACAACCTCTTGCATATAGAGTTAATTCATTATCTATAAAGGAATAATCTGTGCAACTACTCTCTCTTTTTTCTATATTTAAATTATTAATCGTAAAATCATCTTTTTTTGTTCTTGTTTTCAAAAACTTACTTGCTAATGAGTTAGGATTCTTTGGATTAAATTGTTCTTCATCGTTTTCTATTTCAGTATTAAAGACTCTAATATTTGTTTGAACACCTTTCTCAATTAATTCTTCTATGCCTTTATTTAAGTTTTCTATGTTTAATCCAACTCTTTTTAATTGACTATAAATTTTCCCCCCATCCTGTATTTTATCAAAAGCTGTTTTTAATATTTGATCGCCAATAAAAGCAGATTTACTTCCTAGTCTATTTGTCAAGATGATATAAGAAGCTTGCGTTGTCCTTAGTTCTATAGCTGTTCTTAAATTATCATACAATCTTTTTCTTAAATCTAAAAATTCATCGTAATTAATATCATTAACTAAACTTATTCTTGTTTGTAAGGTACTTAGGCTATCTAATACATCTAGAACTTTATTAGAACTTTCGTCAAAAAACTGAGAATTGACCAATCTCTCAAAATTTTTCTTATTTTTAACCTTGCCACTCAAAAATTCGTCAGCAAAAGCCTTTGAAAATTCTTTTAATTTTCCTTTCGGTTTTTCACCATACTCACTTTCTATTTTATCAATTAATTTTTCTCTTGTCAAATCTCTTTCCAATGCAGTTTCTGTTCCGAATTTTACTGATTCTAATGTTGCTCGATGTATTGCTTTGTTTAACCTATAAAAATCGTTTATTTGTTTTAATGAGGTTCTAAATTTTGTTACATCATTTATCATATCATATCTATCTAAAATGAAATTTCCATATAAAGCAATCTTGGAATAATCACTGAATTCTTCAATCTCGTCTCCAATCAGATTACCTCTCCCCCCGTTTTCATCTGTAGAATGGATTTCATAAGCGTATTTTCTTTTAGTGCTATCAACGTTATACTGATCAACGAAATATAATTTTCCTTCATACATTACTTTAACACTGTCATCTAATTGAAATGTTTGTGAATTACTCAGACTAAAGAATAAGGGCAATGCTATAATACCTTGTAATTTCTTTTTAACATTCATTTTAATAAGCAGAGTAAAAAATTATTTAAACCTTTGCTAAGAAATCTTTAAATACAAACGAAATAAGTGAATATTGTGGATAAAAAAGGAGATTTAGGCTGGGAAGAGATAGCTAAAATAATTCTTGTAATCGTTTTTTTAATAATCTTAATACTTTTTGCTACACTTTACAGAGAAAAAGGCCTTGAAATTATCGAGAAAATGAAGGAGTTTATCAGATTTGGAAGATGAATAATAAAGCAATGACTGCAGAAACTCTTGGAAAAATGCTTGCTATTCTTGCAGCATTAATTGTGCTTGCTATAGTTGGAACGTCTTTATTACAAGGAGCAGCAAAGTCTCCTTTGAAATTTATTGATTCTTGGCTCGGAACAACTTTTGTCAAAGAAGATCAGGATTTAACAACTTTAAACGAGAAGGCAAAAGTTAATTTTAATAAACTAATCTCTGAGATTAACGAATGTTCTTCTAGCAAAAATAGCGAATGTAAATGTAAAACTGAGTTAGGTTTTAGTGATTTTAATGGAATTCATGAGATACAAATAGAAAATGAGAATATTAAGTTAGTAAGTAAGCAATTAACCTCGGCTAGTATTGGTATGAATGCACCAAAATGCTACACTTCTTCTAATAATTTTAATGATTTGACCCCAGTAATAACCATAAAATTTGATGAAGATGACCCCTATTTAGAAGATTCAAGTAATAATGAAAATTTTTTAGGAAAAGAAGTTTTATATAAAACACAGAATAGATTATGCTGGCTGACTAATCGCGATCCTATTTTGATAAAATCTTGTTAATGCAAAATATAGAAAAGCTTATATAATAAAATTATTAAGTAGATTAAAGGTGAAAATAATGGATAAAAAAGGAGCTGAACTTTCTTTTAATGTTATTATTATTGCGATTTTAGTTATTCTTGTTTTAGTTATTGTTGGAGCGTTTTTTGCAGGAAGTTTCTCCAATTTAGTAAAAATATTGACTGGACAAGGAATAGATAGTGTAGATGCTGCTTCAAATGCCTGCAGTTCTAAATGTTTGACGGCACAAAATTATGGAACACAAAAAGCAAAAGAAACCTCTTCATATTGCAGAAGTGCGTGGAATTTTGATACAGACGGGGATGGAAATGTAGAAAAAGATGCAGAAGGTAATTTAAGAAAATATCATTGTTACGAGTCTCCTATAGGCCAGTCTTGCCCTGGAGTTCAGGAATTTTGCCCAACTCTTTAAAAATGAATAAATCTGGAGCAGAGCTAAGTTTCCAGGTAATCGCTGTTTTAATTCTAGTTATTTTAGTCATCATTCTTTTAATTGTGGCTTTTCAATCTCAAATATCTAATTTGGCAAACATACTAAGAGGATTTATTGAGTAAAATGGACAAAAAAGGCTTAGAGACACAGATGCTCAAAACTATTGGAGGATTAATTATAGGAGTCTTAGTTGTTGTAGCTTTAATCTCGATTATTTACATTATAATCCCAAAATCTTCAAACGAGGGTGCAGAAGTTCCAATATTTTATTACAAGACCTTAGTAAATAAAATTTCTGAATTAAATGTTAATGAGGTTAAAGAATTCCCATTTTTTTCAACTGAAGATTATGCTCTTGTAGGGTTTGGCAAGGGTCTTAATGAGGTAAGCAGTTTAAACGAGGCTTGCGGTAAAATGGATTTAGACGGAGTTATTATTAAACCAAGTTCTTGCAACGGAAATGCTTGTTTATGCATTTGTGAAATTGAATCTGGACTAATTTCATTAGGAGGAGATTTAATTGTAAAATGCTATACTGAAAAATCTTTATGCAAGGAATTTAGAGAAGATGTTGTTGGCGGATTAATCTGCAATTATTACTTATATTATGATGCCACAGAAAAAATAAAGAATCTTGAAGTCACTAGGACACCAGATAAGATTACAATAAAAACTAAGTAAACCTTATAAATTACCTTTCTATTTATTTATTATGGATAAAAAAGGGGTAGATACAAGAACTTTATTTTGGATGTTCTATGTCTTGCTTGTGTTAATAATAACTTATTTTTTGTATAGTTTTGTCAATGATTTTGAAACTGGAAAAGGTTTTTCAAAAAGATATTTTGTAAATGACATTGGTTTGATGATGGATGCTGTATCAAGTTCTAATCATGATCTAGAAATAAAATATTCTAATCTTGGAGAATATAATCTAAGATTCACAAAAGGCAAAATTGAATTAGTGAATGAAAATATTAGATATAATTATGCTTCTGATGATAATTTTGAAATATCTGCTGGAGAAATTTCAACAAAAGACAATTCAAGCTTAACAATTTTAAAAAGCGGAAATATAATCTTAATAAGTTCAGAAAATGGATAGAAAAGGAGATTTCGACTTAACAAAAGAATGGTTAATATGGATAGTAAGGGCGATAGTTTTTTTCGTTGTTATCTCAATTGTTATAATTATAATCTACATTCCCATAAGCCTTTCATATAATTTAGACGGATTGCAGCATTCTTTATTAAGGCAGCATTTAATCTCCGATAAAGATTGTTTGGCATATGAAGATTCAAGAGTTTATCCCGGAACTATAGACGCTAATAAATTTACACAGACTAACCTGGGAAAATGTTTTGACTCAACAAGATATGGTGTTAGATTAAGTTTGACTACTAATTTAATAAATACTCTTACTTTAAATGAAAAACTAGCAAAGTTTGAATTTTGTTTTGATGATAAAAATTTTTACTGTACAAATAGGACATTTTACGTTTTAATAAAAAATGATGAAGCAGAACAGGGATTATTAAACATAGAAATATTAAATCAAAAATGAAAAAGGGACAAGAAGAACTAATGTTTGTATTCAGCCTGATTCTAATTGTATTAGTTTTAACTTTATTCTTTATTGTCGTAAGCGTTGTTGGAAATAATAGAGTTGAAGAAAAAATTACTTCTATGAAAAGCAATGAGGTTAATATTGACTTGCTAAATTACTTAAAAACTAAAACAAGTTTTAATGATTTAACATTCTCTGAGCTGATAGCATATTCTTATTCAAAAAAGGATTACAATGAAATTGAGAAATTAACTAAGAAGCAATTTGATAAATATTATTCTCAAGAAACATGCAATCAATGGATATTAAAGGCAGAAGTTAATAATGAAGAGCTATTTGACTCTGCTTCTGATTTTAGTTTGAGTTCTTCAATAGAAAATCAGAGAAACCCTTTTAGCATCTTTACAAAAAAGAAAATAAATTATGCAAGCTCAAGCGCCTTTATTCCCGGATTTAATTCAGAAAAAATCATTGCCATATTAATTTTGGGGTGCGAAAATGAATAAGAAAGGGATATTCATGCCAACTTTAGCAATAGCAATCTTATTTATTTTGACTTACGCATTTTATGTGTTTGTTGTGAAAGATCCTGAACTAAATTACGAAGCAAATATAGGACAAAATGTTATCGAGCTAGTAGACTCTTATAAAAAATCTGAAAATGATTTGTTTTACAATGAACAAGCTATAAAATATTCCTTGATAAAGGCTACTGAAAAGTTTGCAAATAACGGAGGAGTAAAGGAGGAATGTAATAAAGTATGGGTTCTTAATAGTATTAACTGTAGTCCTAACTTAGAAGATAATTTTGAAGAAATTTTAAAGCAAGAATTAACAAATTATAACCTAGAATTACAAGAGTTTAGCATGAATGACAATATAATAAACATAGAACTTTCAGATAATACTTATTCTAGTAAGAAAAGAAATTTTGAGTTTAGATACACTGTAAAGCATGAATTTAAGTACGATTCATTAATCGATTTTGGGAAAATTAATGCTTTAAAAAATAGTATAGAAAGTTGCCCTGTTGACAAGAGAATTAACCAATGTTTATTAGAGGGATCTCTTGAAGGTTCTAATACTATATACTTTACAATAGAAAACAATAAAAACACTTTCACTTTATCACCATTGCCTGAATTTAAGAAAATAAATTTTAAGTTTGGAATAAACAACGAAAATCGAGGGGAAGTGAAATTTTAAATGATGAATTTAAGTTATTACCAAATTTTAGAGAAAATACAAGCTGAGAAAGGCTTGACACCAGCCGAAGTCGAAGCAAGGATAAGAAAAAAGCTTAATGATCTTAATGATTTAATTAGCAAGGAAGGAGCAGCTTATATTGTTGCTAATGAACTTGGAGTTAAGATATATGAAGATTTTACAAAAAAAAGCTTAAAGATTAATCAAGTTGTTGCCGGAATGGGTTCTGTTAATCTTGTTGGAAAGGTATTACAAATTTATTCCGTAAGAGAATTTGACAATGGAACAAGACAAGGTAAGATAGGATCATTATTAATCGGAGATGAGACAGGAACTATAAGAGTAGTTATGTGGGATACTAATCACATTAAAGAAATCGAGAACGATAATATTGGACTAGACAAGATAATTAAAATAAAAAATGTTTATGTTAAAGAAAATAATGGTTTTAAGGAAATCCATATGGGAAATCGTTCTTTACTTGAAATAAATCCTGAGGAGACTATTGGAGAGGTCAAACTTAAGAATGAATTTAACAAAAAACAGATTAAAGATTTGAATCCTGGAGAGAATGTAAGCATTGCAGGAACAATTGTACAGATTTTTGAACCAAGATATTATGATGCGTGTTCTCAATGCAATAAAAAAGTAAATCCAGAAATGGGAAAATGTGGGTTTCATCCAAATGCAAGCGTTGTCAAGAATCCGATATTAAATTTATATTTAGATGACGGGACGGATAGTATAAGAGTAGTTGCTTTTAGGAATGTTGCTGAAAAGATATTAAACGGAAATGCAGAAAACTTTGAGGAAGTAAGGACGAATTTTTTAGGAACTCAATATAGATTCAACGGAAAAGTAACTAAGAATGATATGTTTGAGAGAAAAGAATTCATTGTTAATGATCTTGAAGAATTAAAATCTGAGGAAGTTGCAAAACAGATTGTAGAAGAAATTGATGTTTAAAACCCATTTATTATTTGCATTCTTAATTTCGTTATTAACTTTTAGATATTTTGATTTAAATTCTTTAATTTTTATTATGATATTAGTATTTTCCGGAATTTTGCCAGATATTGATCACGGGAAAAGTTACATCGGAAGAAAATTATTTATTTTTTCTTGGATAATAAATCTTGTTTTTGGACATAGAAAATTAATTCATAGTGTCTTATTTGCAACTATTGTTGCAATATTAATAAGAACTTTTTTTGGATTGTACTGGATTCCCTTTTATCTAGGATATTTAAGCCATTTATTGTTGGATGGATTAACAAAGCAAGGAGTTTATATTTTTTATCCAAGTAGCTTTAGAATAAAAGGATTTGTTAAGACTAATGGAATTTTTGAGAAAGTTTTTTTATTGATTTTAACCGTTGTTAATATATTTTACTTGTTCTATTATATGCTCTAAAATATATATCCTACAGGTGGACATGAGGACAAACACGCACATAACCTTTATAAATTCTTTTACTATATTTATCTTAAGTCTTAAACAAAACCCGAAAGGAAGACTAATTTTTAATTTGAAAAAAATGCGAAAGCAAAGGAGGAATTAAAATGGCAAATCGCCCAATAAAAAAATTTAGATCTGGTAATATAGAAACTGCTATATGGAGCAATGAAAAAGAGTTTAACGGAGGATTAGTTGAATTTAAAACAATCACATTAAGCAGAGGATACAAGAAAAAAGATGAGGATATCTGGCGTTCTGATGTTATAAACTTAAGAAGGAATGATATCCAAAAATGTATATTAGTTTTACAAAAAGCTCAAGAAGAATTATTGTTAAACCAAGAACAAAAGGAAGAAGAGGAAGAAGGTGAATAAAAATGGCAGAAAAAACTGAGAAAAAAGAATTTAAAATTACAGACTTACCTGGAGTTGGGGCAGCAACAGCAGAAAAATTAGAAGAAGCTGGTTTTAATACATTAATGAGTATAGCAGTAGCAAGCCCTGCTGATATGGTTGAAATTGCAGGGGTAACAGAAGCAACTGCTAGAAAAATAATTAATACTGCGAGAAATAAATTAGATATTGGATTTCAAACAGGTAATGAATTATTAGAAAAAAGGCAAAACATAGATAGAATAACTACTGGAAGTAAAGCCTTTGATAATCTGCTTGCTGGTGGTGTAGAAACAAACGGGATAACAGAGGCATATGGTGAATTTGGAGTTTCAAAGTGCGTAAGTAAAGATACGCCGGTTTTTTACTTTAATCCAAATCAAACACATCTAGAAAATATAGAGGACGTATATCGTAAATATAAAGAAATAAATAAAGAAGAAGAATATGAAAATGGTCATATCGTAAAAACTCCCCCAATTTCCGTTCTTGGTTTAACTAAAGAAGGAATAAGAAAGACAAAAGCAGAGGCTATATTTAAAATGCATGCAAATAAAATATTAATAATTAAAACAGTAAGAGGAAGAACCATTAAAATAACAAAACCCCATAAACTTTTAACTTTTGATAATGGAATTAAATGGAAACCCGCAGGAGCTTTTCTAAAAGGTGATTTAATTGCTACACCTTATTTAATTGACTACGAGGATCTTAACATAGAGAGCGACATAGATGAAGATGATGCATATTTTCTTGGACTTTATGTTGCAGAAGGTTCTAATTGTTTTAGTATTTCAAATAGCTCAGAGTTGATAAAGGATTGGATCTTGGAATATCTTTATAAAAAAGATAACTACAAGGCTAGAATCGGTGTTAAAATAAACGAAAAAACAAAAACTCCCTGTTACCATATTAGTGTAAGGCATAAATCTGCAGAAAGACTTTCCTGCAAAGAATTATTTAAAAGTAACTCTGCTAATAAATTTATTCCGGAATTTATTTTTTCATTATCCCCTAAATTAAAAAAGCATTTTCTTGCTGGTTATTTAGATGGAGACGGGTTTTTACCAAAGAGAGAGGTTAGTATGACTACAAAAAGTAAAAAACTTTCTGTTGGTTTGAGTTATTTATTATTAACTTTAGGTATCCCAGCAACATCGACTAGAGATTATAATAAAAAATACAAAACTTATTACTATAATCTTGGAGTTGGTGGGGAGTATAAAGAATTATTTAACCAATTTCCATTTAAAATTAAAAAAGTAGATTATTATAAATATAAGAACAGTAAATATGGTTTTAAGGGAAATATCATCAAGTACATAAGAAAAATGTATAAAGAGACTTTAGGAGGCAATAGAAGGAATACAAGAAAGCTTATCGGAAAAAGAAATTTTGATTCAAAAATACTTTACACCTATTTAATGACACCTTCCTATATAAATAAGTCAATGAATCTAAAAACATCTTTAAAACTACTCGGATTGCTGGCTAAGAGTTTAAATTATTTTGATGAATCAATAGAACTTGCTAATAACTTTGAAAACCTGAATAAAGAACAAGTCCTAAGGTTACATGATTTATTGCCTTTTGCCTTTAACAAATTTAAGGATAAGCTAGATTTAAGTGGATCTTGTTTTACAAATTATACTCAAAGAGGTATTCCAAAGAGAAATAAACAAACAATTTACAAAATAAAACCTTTATTAGTCGAGGAATTAAAGTTAAGAAGGAAAGCTACAGTAGAGTTCATGAATAATATAATGAACATACTTTATTTTAATTGGGATGAAATAGTTTCCCTAGAAGAGATTGAATACAACGATTATATTTATGACTTTATTGTTCCAGAAGGACACAATTTCTTAGGCGGAGAAATGCCAACTATACTACATAATACACAACTTGGACATCAACTAGCAGTCAATGTGCAATTACCTAAAGAAAAAGGCGGAGCTGAAGGGATGGCCGTGTATATTGATTCAGAAATTACAGCTCGTCCAGAGAGAATAAAACAAATGGCAGAAGCAATCGGATTAGATCCGATTAAAACTTTAGAAAATATTAAATTTATAAGAGCATTTAATTCGGACCATCAAATGCTGATTGTTAGTAAAATAGAAGAGTTAATTAAAAATGAAAATCTCCCTATAAAATTAGTTGTCGTAGATTCTTTAATGAGTCATTTTAGAAGTGAGTTTATCGGAAGAGGAAGTTTAAGCGATAGACAACAAAAATTAAACAAACATCTTCATGAGTTGCTTAAATTGGCAGAGACTTATAATCTAGCTGTTTATATAACAAATCAGGTTATGGCCAATCCAGCAGTTTTCTTTGGAGATCCGACTACTCCTATTGGTGGTCACATATTGGCCCACGCCTCAAATACAAGACTGTATTTAAGAAAAGGTAAAAAAGGTACTAGGGTTGCGAGAGTTATTGATTCTCCGAGTTTGCCGGATTCAGAATGCGTATTTAAGGTAACAGAAGAAGGAATAAGAGATGTTGATGAAAAATAATTTTTCTTTTTTTAATTTAAAATGGATCTGCAAGAATTAATGAAAAAAGAAATGCTGAGAAGAAATTACAGCTTAAGAACAATTAAA
>ERZ1292623.2906-Hain-H51-01um-R1-2906-length-14952-cov-5_pt1 | contig 14339 bp, 10 predicted proteins | sample MGYA00564398_ERZ1292623 | MGnify/ENA primary metagenome ERZ1292623 (study PRJEB36523, sample SAMEA6512633) | groundwater metagenome | collected 2019-01-07 | study: AquaDiva: Metagenomics assemblies of 32 groundwater samples
CGAGTTTACCGGCCGCATGCAGCCGGGGCGGCGCTGGAGCGAGGGCCTGCACCAGGCCATAGAGTCTAAAGAGGGCGTTGCGGTGCAAAAGGAGAGCCGCACCTTTGCGAGCATAACTTACCAAAACTACTTCAGACTCTACGACAAGCTGGCCGGCATGACCGGTACGGCCAAGACCTCCAGCGAGGAGTTTTATAAGGTGTACGGGCTGGAGGTCATCGAGGTCCCCACCAACAAGCCGGTGGTCCGCAAGGACCAAAACGACCTTATCTTCCAAACAGAGCAGGGCAAATTTAGCGCGCTCGCCCGCCATGTAAAGGAGTTGCACCAAAAAGGCCAGCCGGTGCTCATCGGCACCGTGTCTATAGAAAAAAACGAACTGTTCTCTAACTTTTTGCGGCGCGAGGGAGTCCCGCACGAGATGCTCAACGCAAAGAACCACGAGCGCGAGGGAGAGATAGTCGCCGGCGCAGGGCAGCGCGGCCGCGTCACCGTGGCGACAAACATGGCCGGCCGCGGCGTGGACATCAAGCTCGGCGGAACGCTTGCAACTCCCGCACTTGCGCAGGAGGTCAAAGACCTCGGCGGCCTGTATGTGCTCGGCACCGAGCGGCACGAGGCGCGCCGAATCGACAACCAGCTGCGCGGCCGCTCCGGCCGGCAGGGCGACCCGGGGGAAACGCAGTTTTTTGTGTCGCTGGAGGACAGCCTTATGCGCATCTTTGCGCCTGACTCGCTCAAGGGTCTGATGGGGCGTTTCGGCATAGCGGAGGACGAGCCGATACAAAACTCGATGGTGAGCCGCGCGCTCGAGAGCGCGCAGACAAAAATAGAGGGGTTCAACTTTGACTCGCGCAAGCACGTGCTCGAGTTCGACAATGTGCTCGACAAGCAGCGGCGCGCAATATATGAGCGGCGCCGGAAGATTTTGGTCGGCAAGCAAGAAGATGTCGCCGGCGTGCTTGCAGAATTGGCAGGGGAGAGCGAGGAGGCCAAGAAGCTGCTTGCGCAAAAAGAAGAGGAGCTCGGCACGGAACAGTTTCTCAACCAGGCACGCGGCGTGCTCCTGCAGACGCTCGACCTATTGTGGGTGGAGCACCTGGAGTCGATGGAGTACTTGCGCGGTTCGGTCAACTTGCGCGCCTACGGCCAGCGGGACCCGCTGACCGAGTACCGCAAAGAGGGGACTCATATATATAAGCAGATGGAGGAGTCCTTCCGCGGAAATGTGTTTGAGATGCTTGAGAGGCTCAACGGCACTGGTGCGGGCGGACAGACTTCCGCCGCCGCGCCTGTTATTACACTTTCGGTTCCGGAGGGCACGGACTTGGGCGAAATAGGCCGCAACGACCCCTGCCCGTGTGGCTCCGGCAAAAAATGGAAAAATTGCGGGCTCAAAAATACCCCCGAGCACCAAACGAACATAGTGGGGAAGAAATAGTTTTTAGAAACGCGTTACAATAGGAAGATGGATATACCGTTGTTTGTGGGGGCGTTTGTGGCGGGGATGCTTATGTTTTTGGCACCCTGCACTCTCCCCGTTGTGCCCGGGTATTTGGCTTTTATCGCCGGCATTCCGCTCTCGGCGCTTAGCAACCCCGCCGCCAAGCGCAGCGCCCGCAAAGTTGTCTTCCATAATGCGCTCGCGTTTGTCTTGGGCTTCTCCGTTGCCTTTATACTGCTCGGCGCCTCTGCCGGATTATTGGGCGTTTTTATAGGGCCGTGGCGCTACTTTTTGGCGAAGTTAGGCGGCATCGTGCTTATATTCTTCGGTCTCACTATGCTCGGCGCGGTGCGCCTGCCGGTGCTCTCCGGCGAGCGGCATGTGAAGTTGCCGTCTTTTTTGAAGCTCGGGCACCTCTCCAGCTCGGCGCTCATCGGCGTGCTCTTTGCGCTCGGGTGGAGCCCGTGCATCGGGCCCATACTTGGCACCGTTCTGCTCATTGCCTCCAGCTCCTCCACTGCGTACTACGGCGCTACGCTTTTGGCGGTGTTTTCCCTCGGTCTTGCGCTGCCGTTCCTGCTGACAGCGCTCATTGTCACGGAATCCACGGTATTTCTCTCCCGTATCAGCGGTTTTACCAAGTGGCTTTCCATTGTCGGCGGCATCGGGCTTCTTGTCGGGGGAGTCCTGATGCTCACCGGCACCACGCAGCTTATGGTCGAGCGGTTTTACGGGCTCTTCGGCGTCACCGGATACGGCGCGTTGCTCAACTACTTTTAATGAAGTAGCATACCAGTATGTCGTGGTGGGGAATTCTTATACTACTAGTGGCGGGATATTTTATTTTTAAATTTCTCGTTAAACCATTTTTTAAAATACTGGCGTTTGCGGCGCTCTGTATAGCCGTATACTTTTTGTTCTTCCACTAGTATGTCTCTTGTCGATGAAATGAGGATTCTGGCCCGTGGCGGCAAAGGGGGGAACGGCGTCGTGCGTTGGCTGCATCTTAAGGGCCAGGAGTACTCGGGCCCCTCTGGCGGGAACGGCGGCAACGGCGGCGATGTGTACATCCGCGGAGTGCGCGACATCTCCTTGCTTGGCCGGTACCGCGGAGAAAAAAAATTCGAGGCGCAAAGCGGCCGTGACGGCGAGGGCCAGAACCGCGACGGCAAAGGGGGCGATGACTTGGTTATCGACCTGCCTGTCGGTTCTATCGTGCGCAACGAGTCTACCGAAGAGGTGCATGAGCTTCTTAAAGAAGGGCAAGTGCAGTTGGTGCTCAAAGGGGGCAGGGGCGGAGCAGGCAACGCGGTTTTTAAATCGTCGGTCAACCGCTCGCCGATGGAAAGCACTCCGGGGGCTCCCGGCGAGGAAGCGTATCTCCATATAGAGCTGCGGCTTATTGCCAGCGCGGGGCTAATCGGGCTCCCGAACGCCGGCAAATCGTCTTTGCTTAACGCGCTTACAGGCTCGTCGGCCAAGATAGGCGCGTACGCTTTTACCACGCTGGACCCGAACCTCGGCGCCCTGTACGGCTTTGTACTTGCCGACATCCCCGGGCTTATAGAGGGCGCCTCGGCGGGGAAGGGTTTGGGTTCCAAGTTCCTCCGGCACATCGCCCGCACCTCGGTACTCCTCCATTGCGTGTCTCTGGAATCCGAGAAACCCTTACAGGACTACAAAACTGTCCGTGACGAGATATCCCGTTTCGGGGAGGGCGAGCTGGCAGTAAAGCCCGAGCTCATTATTTTGACCAAGTCGGACACCCGCACGCAAGCGCAGATAACAGCGGTTAAAAAGCAGTTTGTTAAAAAAGGGATAGGGGTGGAAGTTGTCTCGGTGCTCGACGACGTGCAGGTAAAGGACCTCAGCGACAGCATAGTTGCCGCATTGAGAAAGAACGAAGGGTAGGGTATTCTCTCTCTATGTATACGGTTACCGTAGGGCTCGAGATACACGCAGAGCTCAAGACGCAAACCAAGATGTTTTGCGGGTGCCGGAACGACGCAGACGAAAAAACGCCGAACAAAAATATTTGCCCCGTATGCATGGCACATCCGGGTTCTTTGCCGGTCATAAACAAAGAAGCGGTCCGCAAAGTTCTTTTGGTAGGAAGTGCGGTGGGCGGTACCATCCCAGATTATACGGAGTTTGACCGCAAGAATTATTTTTATCCCGACATCCCCAAGGGCTACCAAATAAGCCAGTACAAGCATCCGCTCGTAAGCGCCGGTGTGCTTGCCGGAGTTGCGCTGACCCGCATACATCTTGAGGAGGACACTGCCCGCTCGCAACATACCGGAGAGAGCAGTTTAGTTGACTACAACCGCGCAGGCGTGCCGCTCATGGAACTCGTGACGGAGCCTGTTATACATAGTGCGAAAGAAGCAGGAACCTTTGCTAAAGAACTGCAGCTGCTTTTGCGTACGCTTGGAGCCGGCGATGCCAACATGGAAAAAGGGGAGATGCGGGTAGAGGCTAACATCTCAGTCATGCCGGCCACCCGTGAGTCTGACTTACTGGGGAAGTCAGACTCACGGGAGCTCGGCACCAAGGTAGAAGTCAAAAACCTGAACTCATTTCGCAGCGTCGAGAGGGCTATTGCTTATGAAATAGAGCGCCAGAGCAAAGTGCTCGAGAGCGGTGGGTCGGTAGAGCAGGAGACCCGCGGATGGGATGAAATAAAAGGTGTCACGTATCTGCAGCGAAAAAAAGAAGGCTCCGCGGATTACCGGTACTTCCCCGACCCCGACCTGCCGAGCCTGCGGCTCGGCGAAATTTCAATATGTAAAGATTTACAGTTGCCCGAACTGCCGTGGCAACAAAGGGAGCGCCTGCGGGGCTTAGAGTTTTTACAGGAGCAGGATATCGAGCAGTTGCTTACTGACGCACCGCTTGCAGGTTTTTTTAACCTGATAACAACACAGATAATAAGCCTAGATCTTTATAAATGTGCAGCAAATTATATTCTTAACGATGTCGCCGGCGTAAGAAAGAACAATCCGGATTGGCTCCCTGACGAGGCGGTATTTATTAAGGCGCTCACTCTGCCCTCGCCGCAAGCTAAGAGTTCTATCATAAGCGGGGTTTTGGCGCCGGTTGCCGATGACAGCGCGCTCCCCGATATTGTACAAAAAGTAATTGACGCGCACCCGCAAGTCGTTGCCGACTATAAAGCGGGGAAGGGGGCCGCTCTCCAATTCCTTATAGGACAAGGCATGAAAGCAAGCAAAGGCTCCGCTAATCCACAGGCGCTCAAAGAGGCTATACAAAAAGTTCTCGGCTAGGAGTATACTTCTGTGCATGGATGAGCTCCAAATATCGGGCAAGCGATTTATCTCGTCACGGCGGATTGCGAGAGATAACGGCTATACGCCGGATTATATCGGACAGCTGATACGCGGCGGCAAAGTGATAGGGCAAAAAGTCGGCAGAGCGTGGTATGTCGATGCGGTATCTTTTAATGTTTTTCTCGGCGGAGAAGGACAAGTACAACAAGTACAACCAGTACAACAAGTACAACCGGAAAAAATTCCGGAGCCAGTGCAAATAAAAATAGAAGAAAAAAAAGCAGAGCCGCAACATGTTCCGCTTCATATAATAAAAGCCGAAGCCCCCGCGGGGCTGCGCTACTACGCAGATGACCGTCCGGTCCTGCCGGAGATACGGGAGATACATGTAGAAAATAATGAACCTTGGGTTGCCTATCCGGCAGAAGAAATGAAAAGCATATCAAATGATATTTTTGCGCCGTATATTGACCGTCGCGTGAGGCCTATGCACATTGCAGGGCTCGCGGTGCTTGGAGTTTCCGTTCTTATTTTTACCGCAGCTATATCAAGCCTTATATCTTTAAACTTGAGTGTCGAGGAGGGAAACGCGGCATCAGCGTATTATAGCCTCCATTGGTAGTAGTCGGCATCACTTGCAGGATTTGTCAAAATCAATCAAAAAAGTGATTTTTTTGTTTTAAAAAAATAATTCTCTGCTATCCGATTTAATATGCACGGGCGAAAAAACTTTCGTAAATAATGATATTTCGGAATAATTAGTTTTTCTCGCCTGTTTTATGGCATTTTTTGCATTTTCTAGGCGAGATAATGACGAGATAGTTCCGTAGTATATGGATATATCGGCTTTATAGGCGTGTTTTTTTGTTTGTGTTTTAGTTACATATTCCCAATATCCACATATTTGTAAGTGTTTTTTTGCTGTTATGAAATTTTTCGCCTGTATAATTATCTTAAGAATTCCTCCGAAATTACTTTGCAAACAAAAGACTTTTCGACCAAATGAAACAAGCAAAAAAAATACTTTCAGAAAACGGGTTACCCATGCTTTCGGTGCGCGCCGCCGCCGCGCGCTTGGCTTGCGCTCCGGATTATATCGGCAAACTCTGCCGCGAAGGCAAGCTCTCTGGGGTTTTGTTCAACGGTGCGTGGTTTGTTTATGAATCGTCTTTAGACTATTTTGAGTCCACGCGGGATGAAGCGCGCTTTGCGCGCTCCGAAGAACTTTCTACCTTGCGCAAACAGGAGTTATCCAGAAACGGATTTGTGCCAAAAAACGCCGCGTCCGTAAGATTTTTTAGGTTTAACACGCCGGTTGTTAAGACAGCTTTATTATCGGCCGCCATCGGTTTTATTTTTGTCGCTTCGGTTTCTGCAACTAAGATGGCGCCGCTTGTGCAGCAGGAAGACCTCAGCGCCGCTCTAGGGCAGCTGCGCTCGCCGTTTTTTGGCACAGGAGAGCGGGTATCAATACCCGTCTCTATGAGTAGTTTTGGAGATTATTTTCTCAACTTATTTGCATCCGATATACGCGTACAGGTTACTGTCCGCGGACAAGCAGAAACGGAAGAGCCCGCCGGTCCGTGGATTACTGCGACCACTTCTGTTGCCGCAGCGCCTGCTCCTGATAACGCACATACGGAAACCGCATCAAACCAACAACAGCAGATAATCATCAACCCGGTAATCGAACGCACGGTAGAGCGGGTAGTTGTGGAAAACGGCATCTCTCCCGCTCTGTTAAGCAGTATTGTAAAAGAACTCGCAATAGGCAGCGACGGCGCTCTGCAATACAGCCGCGGCGGCTCGTTTGCCGCAAGCTCTACCGCTCTTGTGTGGGATAATAAACTAGGCACGCTTACCGTCTCAGGCGAGTTGCATGCAAACGAGTTGTGCATACAGGGCGTATGCATCAGCAAAGAACAGCTGCAAAGCATACTCTCCGCCGCAACATCAACACCATGAAAAAGATGATTACTATATCAATACGCGCGGTTTTTGCACTGCTCCTTCTTGCGGGAGCGCATGCAACAATCGCGGACACGTTTACCTCTTCGAACTACCAGATGCAAACGCCCGTTATACTGCCCGGTGGCTACGGTTCGTCGGCCAGTTTTAAACTGCTCGGGGTGATAGATATCGCAGGCCTCGCGTCGTCGAGCTCATCCTCTTTTGCCCTGCGGCCCGGCTTTCTTGCGTATCCTTTTGTATCCTCTCCGGTGGTAAGCGCAACAGCGGGGAGCAGCCAAGTTGCGCTTAGTTGGACAGCCGCGACAGGGTATGTCGGATGGACCGCGTCCGGCTACTCTGTGGGAAAGTCGACAACCTCCGGAGGTCCATACACCTTTACCAATGTCGGCAACGTTCTTTCATCTACGCAGAGCAGTCTCACAAACGGCACTACCTACTATTTTGTAGTGCGCGTCCTCGACGCGTTTAGCAACGTGATAGCCACCTCATCGCAGGCCTCGGCGGCTCCCGCAGCCGCAGCAGCCGCTTCAAGCGGCGGTGGCGGCGGAGGAGGAGGCGGAGGCGCTATCGGCATCGGCGGCTCTACCGTATTTTTCTCCGGCCGCGCGTATCCCAACAGCGCCGTAACATTGCTCAAAGACGCGCAGGTGGCCGGCTCGATTACTACGGGCGCAGACGCGAGCTTTAGCCTGTCCGTAGCCAACATATCGGCGGGTAACTACATATTCTCCGTGTACGGCGAGGATAAAAAAGGCAACCGCTCGAGCCTGCAGTCATTCCCCGTGAGCGTGATAGCTTACACCAACACCAACGTGACCGGTATTTTTATCGCGCCGACGATTGATGTCGACAAATCCGAAGTGCGCCGCGGCGACAACCTCTCAATCTTCGGGTCGAGCGCGCCGAGCAGCACGGTGGTTATCATGGTCAACTCGGAGACTGAATTGTTTTTGCAGACGAAATCCGGCGCATCCGGCGACTATCTATATACCTTCGACACCTCGCCCTTGGAGATAGGTTCCCACTCCGCCAAGTCTAAGGCGGCCGTGCAGAACACCATCAGCTCCTTCGGGGCGGCGGCGGTCTTTAGCGTAGGGTCTCAAAACAAGTCCAAGACCGCAGGCTCGTGCAAGCGCGGAGACCTTAATTGCGACAGCAGGATAAACCTCGTCGACTTCTCCATCATGGCGTACTGGTACAAGAAACCGCTCTCCGGCACCGGCATCAAATCGGACCTCAACGGCGACAGCAAGGTCGACCTTATCGACTTCTCCATCCTTGTGTTCAACTGGACAGGCTGACACAGTATGAAAAAATATATTATTATTCCGCTTTTGTTTTTGTTTCTGCCGTACGCGGCCGGCGCGGCGACGGCGCGCATCGTGCAGGAGCCTGCAGAGGTTGGAGCCGGCGATACGGTTGTTGTTTCTTTGCAGGTAGACGCTTCAAATCCTATAAACACGTTCTCCGGCGAGCTTGGTTTTTCGCGGGAGAAGCTCCAGTTGCTGAAAGTAAGCAACGGCGGTTCTATTATAAATATTTGGATTACGGATCCGCGCGAGAAAGACGGCTCCATACCGTTTGAGGGCCTTGTGCCGGGAGGATATGCAGGCAGGGGCGGCTTGCTCTTTACGGCTTTTTTTAAAGCAAAGGCTGCCGGAGAAGCGTCGGTGTCGCTCAATGACGCCGTATTTTTGCGCAACGACGGCTCCGGCTCCGCGGAAGATGTTTCAATCAAGTCTTTGGTAATACATATAGCAGCTCAGCCACTCGGCGGGTTTAAAGAAATCGCCGATACAGACCCGCCGGAGCCGTTCTACATACAACTCGGCCAGAGTACAGACTTTTTTGACGGCCGTTTTTATATAGCGTTTACCGCGGCAGACAAACTCTCCGGTATAAGCCATTACGAGGCGGCGGAGCGGAGGATACCGTTTATGCCTCTGCGGTGGAGCCGGGTCGGGAGCCCGTCGGAGCTCAAAGACCAATATCTTACCGGTGGAGTGTACGTTAAAGCGGTGGACAATGCAGGCAATGAGCGTATTGCCGAATATCCACGCACGCATGTGCTCCGGCCGTACGAGTGGCTGATACTTGGTATACTTATAGTAGCAGCGCTTTTTGTATATGTTAAAAAAAGGAGCATATAAAATATTTTTAGGCCTCTGCCTCTTTGCGCTTCCGGCCGCGGCGCATGCTGCGACTATGGAAGTTTCTCCGGAGTTTACACAGGTGAGGGAAGGGCAGAACATAACGCTTACTATTGTCACGCAGAGCAGTGAGTCGGTTAATGCGGTAACCGCTACGCTGTCGTTCCCGCCGGACATACTCTCTGTTACTTCTATAGCAAAGGACAACTCGGCATTTACCCTGTGGGTGCAGGAGCCGAAGTTCTCCAACACGTCGGGGACTATCAGCTTCAGCGGCATCGTGCCGGACCCCGGCGTAAGCGACCGCGCGCTGGTGCTGGTGGTAAATATGCGCGCCAAGCGCGCCGGCACCGCAGTGCTGCGTTTCAACTCCGCCGCGGTGCTTGCCAACGACGGCCAAGGAACAAACATTCTCACGGGGACAGTGCCCGCTACAATAACCGCGACGCCAGCTCCGGCTCCTGCGGTTAAGCCGGCACCGGCAGATTCCGTCGCTCCTTCAGAGCAAGAGGAGCCGGCTGCTATAAAGCCGCTGTTTGAACCGCCGGTTATTACTCAATATCAAAATGTCGCACGCGAGTACGGAGCGGTGTCGGTCACCGGAACAAGCAAGTATGTCGGCTCGTCAATCGCGGTTCATTTTGTATCGGGTGATACAAAAATAAAAGGAGTCGTACCGGTTGATCCTTCCGGGAATTTTAAATACGTTCATACCGACGGATTGCCGGCGGGGGATTACACGATATACGCGATAGTGCAGGACTGGAACGGCTCAAGCGCCAACAGCAATACTGTATATATGGAGGTGTTGCAGGTAAACCGCGTGATGATAATCGGATTTTCCATACCGATTTGGTATCTTCTGCTTATTATCGTCATTCTGTCAGGAGCGCTTGTATCGCTCGGGGCATATACGTATATCAGGGTCAGGCGCCTAAACCATCACGTAGCTTTGCACGCTCATAGGCGGTAAACGTATCTCGTCTTTCCGATATACGTTGTTTTTAAAGCGTATCTCGGATAAAAATATAGAATCAAGAAAAAACTAAGCAGCAAGACCGGCAAGAATTCTTGCCGGTCTTGCTTTTTTAAAATATAGAGCTATCCACATGCGGAGCGCTTGCTGTGCCCTGTCGCGGCAACCGCCTGCCGTATAATTGTAAACACAGGGTATCTCGCTTGGCGAACTGGCAATCTATTTGGGCGTCCTCCTTCCGGCATGAGTCCTGATCTTAAAAAAATTTTCGGCAAAGACGTCGTACCCTCTACCGAAGCGTCGAAGGTTTTTGGCGTTACCAATGACTACATAACGCAGTTGTGCCGCCGCGGAAAAGTAAGCGGTTTTTTGATAGGAAGGCTTTGGTTCGTGGAAAAAAAATCTCTAAAGTTGTTTTTGCGGGAGTCGCAGATAGCGCGCGCCGCTCAGCGGCGCGCGCTATCGCAACAATGGCGCGAGTCCTACCGCGTTGCGCGCAGGCCTGCATCCATATGAAGCGCTTTAACTACATATCATACGCGCTGCTCCTGCTCGTGCTCTTGCTCGGGCAATATGCCGCGCCTGCGCTTGCCGCAAACGCGCCTCCGACTATTTTGTCGTATCAAGGCCGGCTCACCAACAGCGCCGGCGACCTGCTCGGGAGCAGCAGCGGCACGACTTACTATTTTAAATTTTCAATCTGGGACAATGCCACGGTGGACAGCGGCTCGCGCGTCTGGCCCGCCTCAGCGCCGACAGCTACAACATCTATTGTGCGGTCGGGAGTCTTCAACGTCGACATAGGCGACACCGCGAACAGTTATCCGAACGCGCTCAATATCGACTTTTCAAAACACAGCTCGCTGTATCTGCAGGTCGAGGTATCGAGCGACAATGCAACGTACGAGACGCTCTCGCCGCGTCAGCAGATTACTTCTGCCGCGTATGCGTCGCTTTCCGGCGGAGTTGTCGGCACCACCACGCAGTCGGCAATCGGCACGACGACGCCGTACCAAAGCTCTGCGCTGACCTTGGCCGCGACCACCAGCAGCGCCGTCCCGCTGTCTATCTTCGGCGCGGCTTCGCAGTCAAGCAACCTCCTGCAGATTTTTAATAACTCGCTCTCGCATCTCTTTTCGGTAAACTCATCAGGCGCCCTGTTTGCCTCCTCTACGGCCACCTCCACCTTTACCGGCGGCCTCTCCGCCAGCTATCTCAACTTAACCGGCTCATCCGCGTCATCCACCCTTGCAGGCGGACTCATCATCAACGGCGGAGGGCTCAAAGTTTCCACGCTCACCTCTGGCTCATGCGACCTCAAATCCGATACCAGCGGCAATATCTATTGCGGTACCGACCAAACCAGCGCCGGACAGGCAAACCCATTTGCATGGGACCTCAACTACAATGTAATTTCCGCCGCGACATCATCGCCACTCTGGGCGCAGTCGGGGGTCTTTGCCTCCTCAACATCGCACTTTGCCGCTCTCGATATCGCCACCGCGCTCGCTGTAGCCTCCGGCGGCACCGGCTCTACCACTCTTGCAGGTGTGTTGGTGGGGAACGGCACGAGCCAAGTACAGACCGCCACCATCTCTGCTCCTCTTAGCTTCTCCGGCTCCACTCTTTCTATCACTCAGTCGGGCCTCGCGGCTAACGGCTATCTGTCGTCGGCCGACTACACTATCTTCAATAACAAAATTTCTTCCTCATCGCTTTCGCAAATATTCCCGTTCACCCAACAAACGCAGTACGGCCTCAACACCTCCGCCACGACCACGCTCCTCCAGCTCACCAACGGCTTTACCGCCTCATCCACATCGCATCTTACCGACTTTGATTTCCGCCACGCGACAGGCACCACGCTCTATGTCAGCGGCACCACGACGCTCAGCTCCCTTTCTCTCACTACCGCCCTGCCCAACGCCCAGCTCGCCAACTCCTCCGTCACCATCAATACCGCCGGCGGGCTAAGCGGCGGCGGTTCGCTCACGCTCGGCGGCACGCTCAGCCTCAGCACGTTCTCTTGGCCTTACACCTCCGACCTCAACTTCGGCGCGCTCGCCAACTCCACCACCACCGCACTTTGGTTTAAGTCCGGCCTGCAGGCGTCATCTACATCGCAAATCGCCTACGCATCCACAACCGCGCTCTCTATATCAGGCGCCGGATATCTCACCAATACAAAAAACGCCGCACTATCCACTGATGCAAACGGCCTAATCATCGCCTCGACCACGGGCATCGTCACCGCGGGCACCGGCATATCGCTCGACAACTCGACGCGGCAAATCTTCGGCGGACCGCTTGCCATTACCAACTCCGGCGTTACCTCCAACGTAGCCGGCAACGGCATCAGCGTCTCCGGCGCCACAGGCGCAGTTACTATCACCAACACTATCGGCTATCCGTTCCTCTCCAACGCAACCACCACGCAGATAGCGTTCAACGGCGGGGCGACTTTCGCGGGCGCCACCACTACATCGCTCTCCGTCTCCGCCTCTTCCACCATCGCGGGAGTATTGAACGCATACGGCGGAGCAAACTTCGGTTCTATCACCGTCTCATCCTGCACCGGCTGCAGCAGCGCAAGCTTTGCATGGACGCCGACCACCTTCGGCGGAACCGCCGCCAACTCAACCTCAACACTCATCGGGTTTACCGCGGGAATTTACTCGCTCGCGTCTTCCACAATCGGCAACGGCGCGCAGGCTGGCGGGCTCACCGTATCGGGCGGCGCGACGACAACGGGCAATCTAGTTGTCCAAGGCGCTGCAACGTCCACGTTCCAGAACGGGCTGTCGGCGACCTACCTCAGCCTGACAGGCTCCTCGGCTACCTCAACTTTCTCCGGCGGGCTCATCATAAGCGGAGGCGGTCTCAAAGTTTCTACTCTTACCTCCGCAAGTTGTGATATTAAATCCGACACCAACGGCAATATCTACTGCGGTACCGACTCTACCGCGGCCGGCTCGCAGGACCCGTTTACATTCGCATCCAATTACGCCTCGGTGGTCGCGGCAACATCATCAGTAGTTTGGTTCCAAAACGGCCTACATGCCTCCTCCACCTCCCAAATTGCGTACGCATCCACCACAGCACTCAGCGCCCTGACGCTCTACTCGACCACCGCCTCCACCACCAACCTCACCGTCAATCTGCCGTCCAGTATTCTCTCTACCAACTCCGCCGGAGCGGCACAGCTGACCACCATCTCCGCTCCTCTTTCATTCTCCGGCTCGACTCTTAGCATCAGCCAAGCGGGCCTCGCGGCTAATGGCTATCTCTCTTCCACCGACTACACTATCTTCAACAACAAAATTTCTTCCTCATCATTACCGCAAATATTCCCGTTCACCCCCGACCTCAACTACGGCGCGGCGTCCAACTCCACCTCCACTGCTCTCTGGTTCAAGTCCGGCCTGCAGGCGTCATCCACCTCCAACTTCGTATACGCATCATCAACCGCGCTCACAGTATCCGGCAACTTTTACGGCGCGAGCCTCTCCACTTGCGCCAGCGCCTCTGACAAACTTTTGTGGACGGAGGGCACCTTCTCCTGCGGTTCTGATGCGGGAGCTGCGGGTACCGACCTCAACTGGACATACTTTAATGGGAACGGTATCCGATTGGCGACCACTACCAACCAGGTGATTATAGGGGCTACCGCTACCTCCTCCGGTGTCGTACCTCTCGCGGCCTTCAACGTAATAGGTGGAGCAGGATTCGACAACGCGACCACCACTAACCTTTACAGCACAAATATTGTCGCAAACACCAAACTCGGCATCGGCACTTCCAGCCCAACCGCCAAACTCACCTTAAGCGGAGGCAACTTCTATCAGGAAGCATCAAGCTCGCCGACGCTCGCCTCCACGGTGGCAACCGCCGGCAGCACCTACGCCACCGCAATAGCCGGCCGCTACGCGTATACCGCGGAAGACACAATAGGACTGCGCATCATCGACATCAGCACGCCAAGAACCCCGACCGTCGTCGGCACCTACGCGCTCGGCGGCGCAAAGACAGTCGCCGTGGCGGGCAAGTACGCCTATGTCGGCGACACTTCGACCGGCCTCAATATTATCGATGTCAGCAACCCTGTTGCGCCCACGCTGGTCGGCACCTACACGATGGCGGGCACGTTCGGACTCGCACTCTCAGGCAAATACGCCTATGTATCCGACTTTACCGCAGCCGCGGTGCGCATCATTGATGTCAGCAACCCTACTGCGCCATCACTCGCAGGCTCGGTCAGCGTCGCCAGCAGCAAGCCCTACGGGCTCGCGGTCAGCGGCAAGTATCTCTACATCGCCGACCAATGGCAAAGCAAGATATATATAGTAGACATCAGCAACCCTGCCGCGCCCGCGCAATTGGGGACATACACCGGCACCGGAGGGCCTTCCGCGCTCTACGCATCGGGGAAATATCTCTATGTCGCCGACGATGGCAAGGGCTTTTACATCCTTGATGTCAGCAACCCCGCCGCGACGCCCTCTGTAGTC
>ERZ1292623.514-Hain-H51-01um-R1-514-length-42025-cov-16_pt5 | contig 14334 bp, 18 predicted proteins | sample MGYA00564398_ERZ1292623 | MGnify/ENA primary metagenome ERZ1292623 (study PRJEB36523, sample SAMEA6512633) | groundwater metagenome | collected 2019-01-07 | study: AquaDiva: Metagenomics assemblies of 32 groundwater samples
TAACAAGAAAGGCCTTCTTGTGCTACATATATTTCATCTAGAGGAATACCACTGAAAATTTCCGTTAATTTGCCAGAGTGTAAGTTTAATTCCCTGCCCGTGTAAGGAAGATAGTATTCTTTATGGGGGTGACCTGGTTTAGCCGGACAACTTGGCTTTTTGGGTGGTTTAGGCTTAGGAAACCCCGCTAAGTCATCTCCGCCTAAATTTATTAAAATTGGTTCTTTATTACTCATACGCGATACTTAATTTCTACGTAATTCTACCAGTATTCTTTAGGAATGTAATATATGCTTCTGCATATTCCCTACGAGCTTCACCGAATCCATAGTGTCCATCTATAGCTACGGTAAAATCCTGCTGAATCATATCTAAAAAGGCAAACTTGATCTTTTTCTTATCTGTGACATCGATTACCGCTGGAAATCTAAGCGTGATATTTTGCTTAGAATGATTGATGTCTGTCTTACGTCCTATGACATGACTTTTACTAGTCTTAGACAAAACGACGTAGACATCTGTAGGTGTTACACTATTGTAGACACTACCTGACACATAAGAGGACCCAGAGCTGTAGGCAGTAGATGTCCCTGGCTTATCAATTGTTGCGGAACCCATTGTTTAATCTCCTTAGGTAAAAAGAAAGGGTTCAGTCTTAATCTTAGAGAAACCACAGCAATTTCTTACTGCATTGGTCTAGATCAGACTGAACCCAGATAGTAGCAATCGAAGTTAGCTCTTTCCGAGTACCCAGTTTCGCAAACCCGCATCTGTGGTCAGACTGGGCACACTAACTAAAAATACCCGTATTCAAGCTAACAACAATCACCATAGCACGGCCACTGGCGTGGTCGGCTTTGGAAGACGTTGGCCTGTCATTACTTATTAACAACGTAACCTACATCTTCGATTTCTTATGCCATAAATATCAGCAAGCTTTCGAGCCTTAACCTACGAGTTCTTGCTCTAGATATTTCTCGTAGGGCATTTTCTCTCCGTAATTAGGTCCCACTTCGAGGTCATATAGCCATTCAACGGGAAGCCACGCACATTCTTCTTTGGTTGCGTCTCTAACGTACTTGTCGCAGAAAGCCTTTAATTCCCACAGTCTAGATTTTTTGATAGTACCTGCGATAGAATCATGTACTGTTAACTTGACCTTAACTCCGATTTCATGTGCATGCAGAGCTATTCTGAAGAGTGACAATAACACTAGGTCTGAACTAGTAGATTGTATTTTACAGTTTACTGCTTCACGGATAGCCTTAGATCTTAAAGCTCTAGAGATTACAGCGAGCCAAAATCTACGGCGTCGTCCGAATACTGATACAACTTCTCCGAACTGATCCACTTCTTTCTCAGTACGATCGATATAATCCTTAATCGTAGGAAAAGCTTTAAAAATGGCTTTTCGAATCTCTTCAGCGAACGCAATTCCCGCTTCAGACTCGTCTCCAAGTTGTTGAGCAATTTTACGGGATCCAGCTCCGTAAAGTGTTCCGAATACGGTTCGCTTAATAGCGGTACGGAACTTATTAATGTCTGGATCACCCGATTTATATAGTCGGAGGTATACTGCATACTGTGCCTTAAATAACGGGTCGTTTAAGTCTGCATTGAGTTCTGGATGTTTGACCTTAGTTAAGAATACGGTATGTATATCGGCGCCAGCATTGACAGCCGAGATTAATGTCGGGTCTTTAGATTCATAGCAGAGAACCCTGATCTCCGCAGCCTTGATGTCTAGATTCCAGAACACCTCATCGTCATCATCAGGAATGAACAACGCCTTGACGTTGAAACCTTTGAATATAGTATGAGGATTCTCCTGGCCTTTTATAGGTCGTGTTATACGACACATATACAGGGGTATGTTCTGCAGGTTTAGATTGCTAGAAGATAATCTACCTGTAGAGGTGCCAGCCAAGTTAAAGCTAGTATGAATCCTACCATCAATTTGAGACAGTTCGCGTATCTTTTTGATGAAGCGGCTTTGCATACCATCTGCTGCGCGAAACAGCATTAGGGTCTCGACAAAGCACAGTTTCCCCGCGTCTGTTAGTCTGCGATTAGCATCAGTAAGAGGGTAGTCTTTTGCTAAATCGTCAATAGACTGGTACAACACACCAGAAAGCTCTTGCTGATACAAAGCAAGGACTTCCTTAGTCAATGCCATTTTTTTATCTTTAGCTGTAAGCTTAATGGCTTTAAATCCGCAGGTTCGCATTACTGCACTGAGTTCATCATTAGATCTAATGTTGAAATCTTGAAGAGCTAACTCGTGCAATTTATCTTGGCATTCCGCCACGATCTGTGTTAGCTGCTCTGCGTAATTAGCAGCTAACGCCAAATCAATCTTTGTCCCGTCATACTCCATTTGTCCCAAGGTAAAGGATCCTGGAATATACAGACTGGACATAACGTTCTTGGCGTCTTCGGTGTCACCTAGTAGATGGATTTTACGAAGCTGTCGTTTTTGTATCTGTCGAGTGACATCCGTGTCTATTGCGGCATAGGGTAGTAAAGTTTCGATACTTATCTCTGCGAATCCGCCGTCTTTCTTAGACTTCTTTGACTTCTTTGGATTTGGTGCAGGGACGTTTAGAAGGAGAGCTACCTTCTTCCACTTCCTAAGTGTTTTTCCGCGCTCCTTACTATTTCCTTCTTCATCATACTGTTTCCATAATGCTCTATAGTCAAGATAGCTCTGTACTAATCCTTCCGGTGAATTCTCCGGAAATACTACTAGGTCTTCTGGGTCGACGAATTGTTCTACGAACTCAGCCACTTCCACTGAATCTTCATAAGTTTCCTCTTCTGCTTCAGTGTTATCAATAACAGGCTTTTCATTTTGACGTAGAGCATTGTGCAGATCTTCATCATATCCTTGGTACTCTTCTAGATAAAGAGGAGTCATGGTTTTTAGCCCGTAAGTTCCTTTACGGTCTTCGTCTAACCAATGCTCTGCTAACATTGTGTCCCAAACAATGTTATTTACTTGGATGCCGTATTTACACCTAAGGAATTGAAGATCGAATTTAGCATTGTGGAAACTCTTAGGTTTGGGGGATTCAAGTACTCTTCTAACTTCCGCCCAAGCTTCCTCTTTATTATACGGGGTCAGGGGGTGGTCTAGTAAGATTGCTGTGGAGCGACCATCATCCCAGCCGAAAGAGATCATTAATACTTGAGCATCGGGCCTGTAGGGTTTAAGAGTATTCGTTTCTGTGTCTACTGATATAGGCCAGGTCCAAGGGTTTGCCTGCTTAGACGGGTCATAATACTCTAGGATCGTATTACAAACCTGACGCACCTCTTCTATTGTTTTAGGAAAGAGGTATCCCTTGGCTAATTCCTCTACTGTCTTTGGCGCTGTGATTTTATTGAAGTAAGCTAAATTAATCGCCTGTTTTATGTCTCGTTGGACAACACGAGTTAGTCCTGGTTTAGCTGCTAAGTGATTTAATGAGAAAGTCGGTAGTACTTTTACTGCAGTGTTACCGATAGTGGTTTCTAATACCTTCCCACGAATATCGCTAATCTTCTTAGCCGTTATCCCTGTGGACTTAGTAGCTAGCAGGCCCAATGGGACAATAACGTTCGTCCACATTTGCTGACCAAAGTTACCACACCATTGCGTTTGCCATATCTGCTTACATTGCTCTACTACATTGATTAAAGGTTTGCCCTCAGCTCCAGCAGCATAAGCTGTATTGTAATGACAAATGAAGTCATCAGCGTAATTTTCGCTAACGGTAGCTCGTATTAATTTATGAAGCAGTAATCCATTCTTGCCCATCATAGGAGATTGAGCACTAATAGAGGTCCAAGATGGGCTTTCACCCAGAAACGTTATCCGAGCACGGGTATCCCAATTCCCAGTAGTAACACATTTATTTTCGTAATTTGTACAACCTTTACATAATTGAGGCTTTGGTTCAACGATATTTAACCGATATTTATATTCCGTCATTTTCTATTCTAAATGTTGTCGGTACCTGACATCTGTATCTTATCCGAATCTACTACTTTTAGGTTTTTAATCCCCATAGAAGTTTCTACTAAATTATCAGATGTACTTTGATTTAAGGTATGATCTGTTAAGAATTCCTTAATTGGAATGAAGGTAATGTCTTTCCACGCTACACGTCCTACATATGCGGATAATTTTGCTAAAAGCCCTCTATAGTTGTTCCTGGCTTTATCATCCACTATACGATTGTCATAGGACATGATATTTCTAATTTTATCTGGCCCACCATAGTTATAAAACTTAGTAGACTTAAGTAATGGACCGTTCATTGCTGTAGTCCATACAACAGCTAATAATTCTTCTTCTTGAAGATAGTAAACACCAGAGTTCATGGAATTCAGCATTCCACGCTTATGAACGTCTTCTATGATTTGTGCCAATGTAAACGTTCGTTTATGTGCGATTTCATCTGGTAGTACGAGTGCACTAGTGTGCATTAACAGTTGCCAAATTTCATCGTGTTTAAACTGTGTTGTAATTTCTAATGAACGATGCGATTTAGCTGCAGTATACTGTAAAGCAAAATTCTTATACTGACGCCCAGCAGCTTTTTGTACGGCAAAAATTGGTAATAGTTGTTCTCTAAATCTGGCGTGTGTGTCCGAATCTGTAAACTGTCCTGAAGCAAACTCCTGCTTTATTTCCTGATACGCTTGTTTGATAGCAACAATATTTCTTATCACACACAGTGTGGATGCTTCACGAATTGCTTGAATAACATCGACGGGAAATTTCTTAAGAATTAAATGTTTAGGACTACTAATCTTAATCTTACTAACTAGTGGGTCCTTTACCGCCATCTCGACGGTATTAAACCTATTGATATCCTCAGGTTTATGAAAAGGATATATGCCGCTGGCAACAAAAGGAAATCTTAAAGTCCAATAAATTGGAGTACCACCAGCTGAGCCTAATGAAATCTTGGCTCCTCTACCCATACTACCCCGTACAAGCTCCAGAATCTCTCGACATTTGATATGTTTATTTTCATAGCTATTTTCCGGTCCTACCTCAAACTCGTCTAGTGCTAGTGTAAGTGTAGTCCCGCGCATCGATTGCTTTATGCCGGCCGGAGTAGCACTGTCCATAGAAATAGCGTGCTCATAAGTAGTAACTTGGCGTTTATTTAATTCCTGTCCAGCTAAGACCTGGTTCAAAGAAGATTTGCCCGTACTTGTAGGCCCGTTTATGAAGATCCAAGGTACGTGGTCAAATAGGTCTATAACAGGAGCCGTAAGTAAAAAGGTAGATAAATACAAACATTCTAGCTCATGATTGACGAATCTGAAGCCCGTATCAAAGACATTGTAGTACGAGCTTAACAGTTGGTCTAAGGAAAATGGTACATCTTTGACTAAGTCTTCTACGGAATTAATAGAGGTAGACCACTTTCTAAGGGGGTCCGCCTCAAATAGATACTCTTCATCCTGCGGAACCGTCAATTCCACCCATTTAACTTCTTGATTAGTATCAATAATACCCTTGAAAACTTGATTCCCATTAACGATATAAATTCTTTTATCGTCTGGAATGTGAATGCCTTGGCTGAAAGAAGTCATATCTGAGCGCATACGGATAGGTTTACGTTGAAGTAACCGAGGAATAACATCATTCTCAAAGCAAGTTTCGTAGTAAAGATGTTTCCTATCCCTAGGCTTGGGAATCATGTTTCCTTCCTCATCCATATGGGGTTGACAATCAGGAGGGATTCCTATTTTCTCTTCAATCCAGTCGACGAGCGAACCTAAGTCTACGCGCAGAATAGATAAGATAGAACTTGTTCTAGAAATATCAAAATGTACATAAGCCGCTTTTGCTTTATTCCAAGCAACTACTTTTTTACCACCATGTACATTTTCTTGATAAACAAATTCATAAATGCTCTCTAGGTAGTTACAAGCTAATTCGATAAAACCCTCATCTGTATCAGGTGAAGCATACCGTTTTAGTAATTCTTCGTCTAGTCCTAGAGTATTAGAAATAGCCTTTAGATATAAGTCACGCTCTGCGTAGTCCTTTAGCAGTTTCGTGTAATTGTTGACCAGTTGGGTTTTAGATTTAATGTCGCCTTCGGCGATCGTTTCTGATGTTTCTTCGCTTCTGGCAATGGCCCATTGATGGAGGAATAAGTAATTCTTCTCGTTGAAGATCTCTTGTAGAAGAACCTCATCTCCTAAAGCCATGTAAGAATCGTGAAGATCTTTGCCGAGTTGTTTAAAAGAATCTGGTGGACTAAAAACCCTAAAGCTCAAATCATCCGTAGCACGAAGTTTGGATTGTAAAACAGTTAAACCAGCCTCATCCCAATCGGGGATGTAGTTAACGGTCTCAAATCCGGAAATAGCTAGGGAATTAAGATTAACATTGACGTTACCACCTGCGGACACCACTAATGACCTTAGGTCACTGGTGGTGAGCTGTGGAATAATTGCGGCTAACGCGTCGAATTCACCTTCAACGACTGTAATAACTTTTGATTGCTGATTATCTTGCCCCAATAAGGGCTGGAAACCTGCAGTCCCCAAACCAAAAAATCCTACAGGGTTACCTTCAGGCTCAGGGGCGTTAATAGCAATAATTGCTTTGGCCCCATCCATGGAGGGCTCACGAATTCTAAACGTCCCTAACGTATTTGGAGATATATGGTTTACGAAAACTAGCCAACCTTCGAAGTTGGACCTTTCTGAACTCGAACCTTTTGGGACCACCATTTCAAGATAAGACTGTACCGCGTGCCCAACCTTCTCGTTATTGTATTTCTCGTATTCCTTAATACGGTCATACAAGTTCCCGGGAGGGCACACAATTCCAAGGGGAAGAGCATGTAACATGTCAAGAGGTATATTACGATTTCTGAGATATACGAGGCATCCACGTGCATATTCATATTTTTGGTCTAGGTTTTCTGTTAATAAGGATGCCGCAGCATCCACTAATTCAGTATTAAGTAGTTTAAATACAACATCTTTAGTGTGTTGTAATTCTGCGTAGTCGTGTACATGTTGTAAAGATTTAGCTGTAAATCCTGGAAGCGGACCGTATTGATTTACAACGAAGGAAAAGGACTCAGAGTAAGTCTGCTTAGATATCCTAGAAACTAATTTAATCGGGTCTGATACATGGATATTACATCCAAAGCAAAAAGCATATCCTTTCCAAGGAACAATGTGAAATGACGCGGTATCTTCGCCGTGGAATGGACATGCTCCCCAGATATCTCCGGGGGCCTTTTCGGTCCAATTGTTAGAAGCAGAATACTTATTTAAGATCTCAAACCACGTAGGAATAGACAAACTCTTCCAGATGGTGTGAATTTTAGAAAAGTTTAACTTGATAGAAGGAGTCTTCTGATTTCTTTTCTTTCCAGCCATATTTTATTTATTCCACGCAGGACATCTGTTTTTAAACCCACAAAACGAGCACCACCAACCTTCAACCGGAACTGGACCTGCAGCTACTTTAGCTGTGGCTTCATTAAGTCGATTTATTAACCACGGACGAAGGTTCTCTTCAATATAAGCCTTGTCTATGTAGTCAGACCAAGAAATTTTACCAGTTTTAACATAGTGGATAGCTGCTTGAGTTCCTTTAATCGTAGGTCGAATAATAGTGGCTGCGACCGCATAAATATCTAGTTGTTTAGCGTACTCTCTTATGTCCTTCTCTTCACCGCTCTTGTGGTCTAGGATAATAAGCGCATCCGCTTTTAGATGTAAACCCAAATCGAATACACCTCGTAATAACCCTTTCTTATCCCAGAATGAAGTTGGCTGAAAATCTGGTGTAAATCCGAATTTATATTCTACTAAACGTTCTTCAGTCGGATTCCGTTTCTCATAGGATTCTATCCGTTTAATGAATTCTGCAACCTTACCTCTATATGCAATAAAATCATCAACTTCTGGAGTAGTAAGTTTATTGTCAATGGCTGCTTTCTTGAAGGCTAGTTTTTCATCTGAACCATTCAATATTAGTTCCAAGGCCTTATGCGCAGCAGAGCCGATTCGTCCTCTAGAGTCTATTACTCCAGGCTCTTTTATATTTTCAACAAATTTGTAGTGAAAGCGCTGAGTACATTGCTCGGCAACGTCTATTTTAGATGCAGCCCAAGGCGCGTATTTCATCACCTCCGGATTTAATACTAATGTCTTCATATTAAGTGACAAAAAAAGAATCCGATTTTAGATATATTAGTTCGGGATTACTTAATTTACTCTCCTACATCTCGTCTGAAAAGTCTTGCTCTTTGCTGGTCTTTCCGCCACGAGGCACGTCTAATGTATCCATGTCAACTTTATCATTAACCATAGACGCACGCTCTAGGACTCTTGCCCTGTTATTTTGACGGAAAGTCTTAAAGTGTTCTGAAAGCATCCCACAGAATTTCTGAAGATGGTCAGGAACGGCTAGTTCTTTCTCGTCAATAGCAGAGATATTGGGAATGGCGAATTGTCCACCACCGCCCTTACGTTTCTCCACTGTAGTATCAATAGAGAAGAAACGGCTCCATGGTGGTCTCTTCGCTGAAGCTAGAGTAACGATTTGCCTGCCAGCGGAGTATGCAGTCTTCGAGAACGGCATGACGAAAATGTTACTCAAGTCCTCCGGGACCAGCAAAACATTCATCACGTCATTACACGGAGTTGGCTTACCGTGTCTAAAAGGCTGATCGTCAAACGGACACTTAGCGCAAGCATCACCATAAATAGAAATGCTCTTATCTAATGCGCCTTTGCCCTTTGAGTCCACGTTCTCTGACGAGCAAGAGGGTACCTTGTCTTCATTGGTAAAACGAACTCTGGTCGGCCATCCATATACAACAGCCGCATGGAATGGCCGTTTTATTAGCCCACCCTTGTAGTACAAGTCACCAATTTTAGCGGACTCTGGTTTACCAGAGGCCGTGGACGACATTGCCTGTACGACACGGATAATAGCGGGACGCCATTCCGTATCCACCTCTTCAAAACCCTCGTTCACACCAGCTATAGTATTTGCTAGTGATACATACAGTTCTTTGACTTCGTCGGAAATACCGACTAGTCCTTCTTCTCCGAACGCTTTAGTTAAAAAATTTTCTGTAGTTACTAAGTTATTTTCCATTTTAATTCCAATGTTTACAATTGCTTAAGTTGCCAGTCTACAATATTACTTTGTATATTATAGCATGGCTTCAAATCTAACCAGTATCGATCCCACCGTCAAGAATTATGCTTATGCACTCTCTAAAGTTGAGATTGTTAATAAAGAAACTGAGTTAAAACTATATCATCAATATAAGCAAAATAATGATATAGCGGCTAGAAATAAATTAGTTGAATCTGGCCTTAGATTTGTTGTTAAAGTAGCCCAAAACTTCTCAAAAGATTTAGACCACCAAAAATGTTTGATATCTGCTGGTAACGAGGGACTCCTGATTGCAGTGGATAGATTTGATCCTAATAGAGGGACTAGATTTTTATCCTACGCGACTTGGTGGGTCGTTTTATATATACGTGAAGAGCTACACCGCCAGACCGTCGTATCTGTACCTATATGGCGAAAAAAGTCCGCACGGAAGGTAGCAAATGTTCAGGAGAAATTACGCGAAAAGTTAGGAAGAGAGGCTGAAATCTCTGAGATCCAGCAAGAGACTGGATTCTCTCAAAATCAAATTAAAGACGTACTTAACGATCAACACCAAATCATCCCCATAGAACAAGACGATGCGATTCCCTCTGAAGAAGATTTAGGAACCAAAGTCATGAACCGCTCTGCTGACCATATGGTTTCTTATCTTCTAAGTCATATGCCAGTGCGAGAGAGATTTATTCTTCAAGCCTACTATGGATTCATTACTGAACCTCCAATGTCATTAAAACAAATTGCAGGGATTTTGTGTATATCATCAGAGAGGGTACGCCAAATTAAGATTGAAGCTCTGAATATGTTGAAGAGATCTTTAGAGGGATTTCAGATTACTCAATTAGATGATATCTATTAGGAAGAGACACGCTTCGTGCGTTCGGAAGCTCTTACTCTCGCAGCCTTTATATGACTGTTTATTCCATTGATAAACACGTCCAGTCTTGTACCAGGATTATTAATTAATCTTAAACTGCGATAGTAGTCAGCACCAGTCGCGGCAAAATGAGGAGTGAGTCCATTACCATCTTCAAAGTTAACTTCTATGTTATTTGTGAATAAGTTCACGCTAAACATTACAGAGCCGTCTGAAACATTTTCACTGCAACGGAACACCAAATCTCCATTTACACAAATACCATCCTCCGGCAGGAGTAAACGTGCTTTGTGTTCATAGATAGTTGCAATGAAAGAATACGGGTCTATAGAAATTGACGCTAGACACTCTAATACAATCCTCGGGTCTAACAAGCCTAAACGGTCTAACCTTTTAAGGGTGTCAACTGCTCCGTAATTCTTAGGTGCACTAACAGTAAGAACGGAATAGTTATCAATATTGATGTAGTGCTTAAGTGATTGGTTTTCTATTGTAACGGGCGAGGATCCCATAAGGTTATTGTTCTTCCTTGTATAAAACGCGCCAATGGAAGTCATAATCATAACCATCTAGTCCGGTATACCGCGGTAGTGGTCCTGTTTTACGTACTAGCGGCTGGTTTGCGACCTCTGCCCTTAATTTAAGATTTTGACGTCGACACACATAAATAATACCGTATAGGTCGTTCAATTCAGCATCAATTATATCACGCTGCTCTTTTGTTAGTGTTGCGTCTTCAATTATTGTGAGGAGTTGGGTTTTGATATCCATAGGCTTGTTGGTAGCGCTTTCGTTTGTGGATTATATTAACAATGCCCACACGCCATTTGTACATGATGTGTTCATATTCATAAGCTAACTCTGCTATTTTTTTAAGGTCATCCGTTGTTAATACGTTAAAGTCTTCTGGTGCTGGTAGTGTATTCTTCTCTACGAGTAGGCTATTGTCCATGTAAAACCTCCCAGTGGTCCCACGTGGCGTCATATTTGTATCGTGCGTATACACGATCGTCATACCCACGGTCTATAACACCTGTAATACCTTGTGCGTATGAAAAGTCAAGTAGTAAGCTTTTATTACGATTCTTTAACTCAATAACGAGAGTCTCTAATTTTGACAGCGTATCTTGGATAACTTTTCTCTGATCTAAAGTTAGGTTTGGGTTATCTATCAGGTTAGAAATTGAGGTCAGCATGGTGTCCATTGTAGGGGTCTAGTTGCCTAGCCTCCAGCTCTTGTTTAGAACATTTCAGCTTAAAGATGTTTGTTCTAAACGCATAGAGGTTAGTTTCATATGTTATAACTAACTTCTCGATTTCTTCTAATTCAGCTATAGACAGGTGTTGAAAGTTTTCTGGGGAGGGTAGTATTTGATTGTGCATTTTTTGTCAGTGTTAAGGGTTTTAGGGTGTCATCCAGTACTTTTTAGACCAATTATCGTGTTGTTGGACATTGGGATCATCAATATACTCTATCCAATAGTTTAACAGATGTATCGTGTCACGCCAAACACGTTTTGCGTCATCTGTGTGCTGATTATATAGTGCGGTTTGTGATAGCCGCAAATCTCCAATAAGGTCTTCTATGGCTTGTACACGGTCAGTCACCCAAAACGGTAAGACTATTCTGTATTTGGCAAATGAATCTTTTTCTGTCATATTTTTACCGAGGTAGAGTTATCCCAATTTGATTTTGATATTTACCACCACGTCTTGCATAGCTTGTAATACAGTTCTCGCCTTTGAAGAATAATACCTGTACTATGCCTTCTCCAGCATAAAGCTTAGCTGGGAGCGGAGTTGTATTTGAGATTTCTAAGGTCACATTGCCTCGCCAGCCTGCTTCTAGAGGAGTAATATTTGCGATAAGTCCGCAACGTGCGTACGTCGATTTTCCCATACAAATACCAGTAACATTTTCTGGCATTTTTAAATATTCTAACGAGTGTGTCAGTACGAATGAGTTAGGCGGAATTATACACTCATCTCCAACATGTTTCTTAAAACAGCGGGAATCAAAATTTTTTGGGTCTATTACAGTTGGTGTTAAATTATTGAAGACTAAAAATTCATTAGCACATCTCAGATCGTAACCATAACTGCTGAGGCCATAGCTTATTACTTTCTTTTTGGCTTCAACTGCGATTAGAGGACCACAGTCCACGTCCTCATAAGAAACTGATTCGTCTACAAATGGAATAATTAAATCATTATTTCTTGCCAGCTCTGTTATTTCTCTGTCGCTTAAAATTGTCATTACTCTTCTTCTCGAATGGTTCGGTCCCATGGATGCTACAAAAAAAGACGTTTGCAGATCTATCTACAGGCGCACCACACTCGGGGCAGGACCCCTTATCCCAAGCCGTCTTATGCTTCTCTAGAATTTGAACCGTGTCTACTGCGTATTTAATCATCACCAGTACTCCTCATTAATCTTTCAATTTTATTACGATAAGCGTCCATTTTCACATCTGGACACGTTTTACCCTGTTTAGCACCGGATTCGCATTCATAATGCCCAATAAGGTTGCTAACGTGAATTTTATATTTACGGAGGAGTGCCAGAACTAAAGACTCTAAAGATTCTAATTGAAGTTTAGTGTACTCGCCATGCTTACCAATTAAGCACACACCAATACTTTTATCATTATACCCAAGAGCGTGTGACCCAATTTCTGTGTCCTTGCGTCCCTTTTCTATTTTGCCATCAAAGGCAAGATCATAGACTTTAACCGATTTCTTACGGCCATTTAACAAAACATAGTGATAACCTATGCCTGAGAATCCTCTTTCGAGGTGCCATTTATTTATTTCTTCAGCATCGCCCCATGTCGAGTCTGAAGTATGAAGAATTAGATATCTGGGATTATTTTTTTTCGCCACAATTAATTATAGCGGCTTACATACAAGAATTAAACTCCGGTGGCGAATTCATTCTGGAACACCATACGAGAGAAGACCTGCTTCGCAACTGATGGTGTTAGAGTACCAGAAATAGTAACCCCTGCGATATTAAGGGTAACCGTTGGGGTTGAATTTAACGCTGCATCCCGCAAATCACGATGCCGTAACCGCAGACGCCGCTTCTTTACTCCACCAACAGTTCGTTCCGTCTTCATGATCTTGTTAAGAGCACTAGTAGTCTCTTCTAGAGGTAGACCGTCATATTCCCGGAGGAATTGGTCTTCTTCGTTAGTCCACGGACGGATTTCAATTCTTTGTGTACGTGTTCTTCTATTGCGCATTTATGTTTCCTTTTTATTTATATACTACCCCGACATTGTGACCAATTGGCACAAAAATTCGGGTTGCAAACCCAGCTACCTGGAGCACAAGGAGGGAATATTCCCGAGGAGATCGCTTGCGCAATCCTCTCTATTATTTTACCTGCCCATATAAAATCTTTCTGACTACGTAAAGTAGTGATTTCTTCTATACGTGGAGGCTTTGTTCTCTTTGAATTCTCTAAGATAGTTTTAGGATTGCCTTTGATGAATACATCAAATCGCTGTTCAGTAATTCCTGTAACGCCTGCATACACAGACATCTGTAAAGAATTGTCAGCATCCGCTTGAGACATCATTTTCGATAGAACTTTGTTATCCACCAACTTATCGCCAATGGGCGAAAATCTATTATTAATAGGTGGTTGAATATCCAAAACTCGGTCGATTAAATCTATGACGCCAACAACGGGAATGCCGTTAATTTCAACTACAAATTTCTGTTCAACGGCTACAGGATTAACTTTACCAAGCTTGTTCTTATACCACGAGTTTAAAAGTAATTCGGCTTGTTTGTGAATGAAGTCATCAGTTTCATGCTCTTCTCTAATTACTTCATCTGTAAAATGATATTTAAACGCGTCACTATAACTATCCAAAACAAATTCTAATGGTGGTACTTCACCAGACATTCTTTTATAATTATACCCTAATTCAACAACTTTGTGCATTGCTGAACCCTGAGCCATAGAAGAGTGTGCCGGCGATTTAACCCCGGTTACGTATCGAAATTCATACTGTAATGGACACTTTAAGAAAGTCTCAATCTGCGATATAGATACGTAAGGAACCGGCAGCTCGTATTTAGGACGATTAAGCTCTCCCGACGCTATAGCTTGCCGTACAATCTCATTAAAGGATAATTCATCGTTATCAACCCAAAGGGTTTTACCGACGGTTAATTGATGCTCTGCAACTAAGTCTTCAAACACACAACACCATTAACCTGGAAAGTCAAAGCTCTCTTTAGCTCGTAGTCTACGAGTAGACTTTTCTCCGGTTATAGGGTGTTCCAT
>ERZ1292623.3120-Hain-H51-01um-R1-3120-length-14328-cov-5_pt1 | contig 14328 bp, 13 predicted proteins | sample MGYA00564398_ERZ1292623 | MGnify/ENA primary metagenome ERZ1292623 (study PRJEB36523, sample SAMEA6512633) | groundwater metagenome | collected 2019-01-07 | study: AquaDiva: Metagenomics assemblies of 32 groundwater samples
AGGCCTGACAACAGGTGGAATCGTGACAACGGGTTCGCGTTCGCCGTGTCGCAAGTCTCTTCATTTCTCTCCGGCTTTCGTCGGAGAGTTTTGTTTTGTGAGCTGGCCGTTCCAACCGCCGAGCATTTTTCCTGCTTCATCCAACTTTACGGAAAGAGCGATGTATTTTTTATCGTCCAGAGATTTCGTTTCCCAAAGCACCAAAAGAAGCACGCGCAGAGTATCCGCTTTTTTGATCGCAAGGCGGACGTACGGATGTTTCTCCTCGCGTGAAAGAAAACTGGCGGCCGAGATCGCTTCTATTATTTCGACAAACAAAGTATCGATGCGTTGACCGAGAGAGTACCGATGCGCTTTAGGTAAATCTTTGTAAAACTTATACCACAAAAGGTATGACTCCTTGACTTTATATAAAACCGGCAGAATCTTTAATGGCTGTTGGCTACCGTTATGTCCAAAATTAGATTTCAACATACATATAATAATATCATCTCGCTCGAAAATCTCCTCGATGCGTGGAAAGAATTTGTCCGCGGCAAGCAATCGCGTAAAGACGTGCAGGAGTTCGAGCGAAATTTAATGACGAATCTGATCGCGCTCCATCGCGAGCTTGTCGCGAAAAAATATTCTCATTCGGCATATCAACATTTCAAAATCGCTGACCCCAAACCCCGCGACATCCATAAGGCGACCGTAAGAGATCGCTTACTTCACCATGCGATTTGTCGGGTTCTTTATCCGTTTTTCAACAGGGTGCTTATAGCAGATTCATATTCATGTCGATTAGATAAAGGCACACACAAAGCTCTAGATAGATTTCGAGAGTTTGGCTACAAAGTGAGTCAAAACAACACCAGAACCTGTTGGGTACTGAAGTGTGACATCAAAAAGTTTTTTGCGAACATTGATCAATTCATTCTTGTAGAGATTATTAAAAAATACATACCGGAAAAGGACACCTTCGATTTATTGAAGGAGATTATCGGTAGTTTTTCCTCAGCTCGACGAGGAGTTGGTTTACCACTCGGCAATCTCACCTCGCAGTTACTAGTGAATATCTATATGAATGAGTTTGATCAGTTCGTGAAACACAAATTGAAAATGAAATATTACATCAGATATGCTGATGATTTTGTTATCTTTTCTCCAGACAAAAAATATCTGGAAGAGGTTTTGAATATTGTAGGGGAGTTCTTATTAGAGAGACTAAAATTGGAACTTCATCCCGACAAAATTTCCATTAAAATTTTTTCCTCAGGAGTTGATTTTCTCGGATGGATACATTTTCCCGGTTACAGGGTTTTACGAACGGCCACCAAAAAGAGAATGATGAGAAGGTTAAAAATGAAAGCGGTGCCGGAAACATTGGCTTCATATAAAGGTTTACTGAAACACGGGAATGCAGAAAAACTTTTATCGGATATCTGTTTAGAGTATCTCCGTGTTCGGGATAATTGAAAATTAAGGTCTTTTCCGCTACGATGAAGCAATCATACTACTCCTATGTTTCTCGAAAAAGGTAAACAATTCAAGCTGGCCGAGGTGGAGGAGGAGGTTTTAAAGTTCTGGGAGAAAGAGCAGATTTTTCAAAAATCGCTGGCTCGCCGGAACCCGTTCGGCAAAGCCACTTCGGCAAAGCTCAGCGCAAGTCAGAGCAAGGGGCAAAAGAATAAATCCTTTGTATTCTACGAGGGACCACCGTACGCCAATGGCCGGCCGGGGATTCATCACGTTTTAGCGCGGGTCTATAAGGACATCATTTTGCGGTTTCGCTCGATGCAGGGATACTCGGTGCCGCGTCGGGCTGGTTGGGATACCCATGGTTTGCCGGTCGAGATCGCCGCGGAAAAAGCACTGGGTCTGAAGTCAAAAAAAGATATTGAGCAGTTCGGCATCGAGCGATTTAACGAAGAAGCCAAGAAAGCCGTCTGGCTTTTTAAAGACGAGTGGGAGAATTTAACCAGTCGCATCGGCTACTGGCTGGATTTAAAAAATGCCTACATTACCTATGAAAACGAATATATTGAAAGTCTGTGGTGGATTCTGAAAAAACTTTCGGATAAGAAGTTATTATTTCAAGGACACAAAGTTGTGCCGTGGTGCATGCGATGTGGTACCGCGCTTTCTTCGCATGAATTAGCACAGGGGTATAAGGAAGTGACCGATAAGACGGCGTATGTGAAGTTCAAACTGAAACCGGGACAAAAATTTGGGAAATATGAGACACAAAACTCAGCATTTATTCTGGCCTGGACAACCACGCCATGGACGTTGCCGGGGAATGTCGCGTTAGCAGTTGGCGAGAGAATTTCGTACAGCGCGGTCCGAATGAAGGGGGTGAAGGAGTTATATATTGTAGCGAGCGATCTCATTCAATCTGTTTTTAAGGACAAAGAAATCGAAATTGCTCATAACGACGTTAAGGGAAGAGATCTTGTCGGTTTGGAGTACGAGCCGTTGTTTGATGTGGAAAAACTGCAGAACGAAAACTCGCATAAAATTTATAGCGCCAGTTTTGTGACCACAACTGATGGTACCGGCGTGGTGCACATCGCGCCGATGTATGGCGAGGATGATTACAAACTTGGCGTGGCCATGGAACTGCCCCAGTATCATACCGTGTCCGAGGACGGACATTTTACGAATGACGTGAAAGAGTTGAAGGGGATGATGGCGAGAGACCATGTTGATTCCGCGAAGGAAACGGAAAACAAGATTTTTGAGATTTTAGAAAAGAATAATACTCTTTTGCGTCCGGATAGCTACACGCACGAGTATCCGTTCTGTTGGCGGTGCGGCACGGCGGTTATTTATTACGCGCGCACCTCCTGGTTTATCGGGATGAGTACGCTGCGTCGGGAACTCTTGTCACGGAACAAGAAAATAAACTGGATTCCCGGCCATATCCAGGAAGGCCGGTTCGGCGAGTGGTTGCGCGAAGCCAAGGACTGGAATCTGTCGCGCGAGCGATACTGGGGAGTTCCCTTGCCCATCTGGCAGTGTAAGAAATGCCACGAAACAAAAGTCATCGGTAGCGCCGAGGAGTTGAGTGCGGCGCAGGGCGGTAGTAAGAATACCTATGTCCTTATACGCCATGGTCAATCTGATATTCAGATCAAGAACACCATTGACTCGGGAGATCACGCTGTGCATCTCACCAAAAAAGGACGAGCTGAAGCTTTGGCTACGGCTAAAAAACTAAAGAAGGAAAAGTTTGACCTGATTTTTGCTTCGCCGGTCATGCGCGCACAGGAAACTGCCGAGATTGTCTCGGAGACGATTGGTGTTCCGGTAAAAACTGACGAGCGAATTAAGGAGTTGCAACTGGCCGGACTATCCGGAAAACCAGTCTCAGCCTATGATCGCGATTTCCCAACGTACGAATCACGATTTGAGGGCGCGCCGCCAAAAGCAGAAACACTTCGTGATCTTCGCAATCGCTCAGCCGACTTTTTGGCCGACATGGAAGAGAGGTACCGAGGAAAAAAGATTTTGATTGTTACACATGAGTATCCTTCTTGGTTACTTCAGTCAGTTGGTCAGGGTTGGGGTGAGAAAGAAGCAATTCGACAAAAAGAAGCGATGGATACGAAGAAAGATGGCGATTTCATTCGAACCGCCGAAACAATGTCCTTAGAGTACCGTGTTTTGCCGCGAGATAAAAATAATCTTGCCGATTTCCACCGACCGTTTATTGATGGGGTAAAGTTCTCGTGTGAGAAGTGTCACGGTGAAATGAAGCGTGTTCCCGAAGTGGCGGATGTTTGGTTCGATTCCGGGGCGATGCCATTCGCTTCCGCTCATTTTCCATTTGCGGAAGCAAAAAATTCGAAATTCGAAATTCGAAATTCGAAATTGAACTCGAAGAGTTTGGCTTATCCGGCCGATTATATTTCAGAAGGCATGGATCAGACGCGCGGTTGGTTTTACACCTTACTTGCTGTTGCTACTGCTCTGGGCTATCCGGCCCCGTATAAAAATGTTATTTCACTCGGCTTGATTAATGATAAGAACGGCCAGAAGATGTCGAAGTCCAAGGGGAATATTGTAGAACCGCGATCAGTGATTGATGCCCACGGCGTAGATGCCGTTCGTTGGTATTTCTATACGGCCACACCGCCAGGCGAGCCAAAGAATTTTGATGAGCAGGAAGTGATAAAAGCCGCTCGTCGGTATCATCTTGTCCTTTTGAACTCCTGGGTTTTCTATGACACGTACGGTCCGAAGACGCGGCAACCATCGAAGAAAATTAGAAAAAAGAAATCTGTTTTGGATCAGTGGATTATTAGTCGTCTCATGGAGACGACTGAACTCGTAACAAAGAAACTTGAAACGTATGACGTTCGCGAAGCCGCTCTATCGCTCGAAAGTTTTCTCGATGATTTTTCCCGTTGGTACATTCGTCGTTCCCGTCGCCGGCTACAAAAGCCAGAATCACCGTCTGATTACAAAGAAGCTTCAGAAACGTTGGGGCAGGTGCTCTACACGCTCACACTTTTGACTTCGCCATTCACGCCGTTTTTCGGAGAGTTTCTGTACCACGAGCTTGAACCAAAGAAGGAAAAAGATTCTGTGCACTTTGTGGATTGGCCGAAAACTGATAAGAAGCTGATCAATAAAAAACTAATAACCGAAATGGCCGAGGTGCGGAAAATTGCTGCTCTGGTTTTAGCCAAACGTGCTGAGCTGGGAATCAAGGTTCGCCAGCCCTTGAGCAAGTTAAAAGTTAAAAAATCAAAAATCAAAATTAAAGAAGATTTATTAGAGATTCTTGCGGATGAAGTAAATGTAAAGGAAATAATGTTCGACAAAAACCTGGAAGAAGAAATCTGGCTCGATTTAAAGATCACAAAAGAACTACGCGAAGAAGGATTCCTTCGAGAATTAGTTCGCCAGATTCAGGATCTGCGTCAGAAAGCTAATACGAAACCAAGTGATAAGATTCATCTTGTCCTCGAAGCATCTGAAGAGATGAGAGTAGTTATCCAGAAAAACGAGAAGTTTTTAAAGCAAGAAGTGGGAGCAAAAATAATAACATTTGAACGACTCACAAAGACACGCGCCAAATGTGAGGTTAAGCTAGACGGGGAATTGATCTGGCTGGGGATTCGGTAGATGAACTGTTGTTTTTAGTACAGTTTGATGACTTACAACATTCCAACATTCTGCAGAATGTTGGAATGTTTTTGGCTGGTTAGTCGAGATATCGTTTGTGTAGTATACTTACTGAAAATATATCAACCATGGAACAAGAACATTATGTGTGCACGGGAACGTGTGGCGGGGTGGCGGGCGAAGCGAAAATATGTGCCACCGGAGGCTGCTCAAAAGAAGGGGAACCGCTTATGGCTTGCACTTGTCAGGATATGAGCCACGAAGATCGTTTAGGCAAGGGGGAGGAAAAAGAAGAATCCCCGAAAGAATAAAAAACTCCGCGCGTTCGCCGGAGTTATTGAACCGTTGAGGTGCTGGGGGAAACCACTCCGCAATCTGCGACAAGAATTGAGAAATGTGGATCTCCCTCCTCGAATTTTGCTTTGAGGAATTGCCCGTGTTTCCAGGCCGCTTCCACACTCTCGAAGAGCATGGGAGTCGTCCCTTCCTTCTTATCGCCGCAACTGCCGCAGGTTGCTGTTTCTGTAGTGCGGAGAATATGCTGCTTATCGTCGATGACGACCACTATTCCCGCCGGCGCCTGACGGATGAGATGTCCGCATTTCGCGCACTTCCAATTGATTGGTTGTTGAACGACCTGAAAATCGATGTGTTGCATACACCATCCTTTTCTGTGAGCTTTTGATTTTATACAAAATCAAAGTTTAGTAGTCAAATTAGTGTTTGGGTTAACAAGAAATTACAATAAAGGTAATGAAAGCGGCTAACCTTAAAATTGTGTTGGAATACTTGAGTCAGAATCGTCTCATGGCTTTAAGTACGGTTTCGAATGGGCGGCCGTGGAGTGCGACCGTCTTTTTTGCTTTCGACTCGAAGGGAAATATTTATTTTTACTCCCGGCCTGACACGAAGCACGCCAAGCATATTTTGAAAAACAGTTTCGTTTCTGTTGCCATTAACCATTATCAAAAGAAGAGCAATGTGATGGGTTTGCAGATGGTGGGACGCGTCAAACGCGTTTTAGAGAAAAACTTTAAGAAAGATTATGCCTTATATCGCAAAAGGTTTCCCTGGGCGGATGATTTTAAAAACGATCACGAACTTTTTATGATCACGCCAACCGAAATCCACTACGTCGACGAAAAACGTTTCAGACACTTCTTTCGCGTCAGAATGAAATGAACAAGAATATTTTCTTTATCGGTCCCGCGAGTGTCGGGAAAACCACCATCGGCAGATTACTCGCAGAAGAGATTGAATGGGCACATATTGATGTCGATAAGGAGTTTTGTGAGCAGATTGCTTTAATTCCTGACTATATCCAAAAGTATAGTTATGCTGGGTATGCAGAGGCAAACTCTCAACTCGTCGATCGTTTAATCGAAGTTCATCCAGAAAAAACAGTTTTTAGTACGCCGTCCGGCTATCTTGTTCACGAAGACTCATCGCACCTAATCGAAAAACACCTCGATCTCATTAGGAGAGGAGTATCAATCTTGTTATTACCATCAGAAAATCCTCAAGTGGGAGTGGAAGTAGTAGTGCGGCGTCAGCTCGATCGTTGGAACGATACGTTTGCTGATAAGGAGAGGAGAAGATTTTTAAGTCGATTCGAAAAGTATAAAAACTATGGCGATATTAAGATATTCTCTATGGCAGAACCAGAACTTGTAGTGAAAACTATTATAAAGAAACTGGAAGGATTCATTTAAGCTCGCACGTAAAGGCACAAACTGCAGGGCATAGTCCATCCTCGCTTTCGCAGATACTTCCGCATTCGTTGAATCTTCCCTTAAGCGATTGACAGTGTTTTTTTTAGTTTTTCAATAGTGGGACGATCTTGGCCGCTCGAAGTGTAAACAATCTTATTTGGGAACCTTATCTCTATTGGTATCGAATAACTTTCCTTAAGATACAGTCCCACTAACAAGAGCAAAATAAAAGTAAGTATAATTACTAGTTTTTGGTATTTAGTTATTTTCCGCCAAGCGATAGTCATAAGATAAGTATACAAGAAAAAGAGGATGAACTAAAAACCTCCGGTGAAGGAGGTTTTCTGTTTGTCATTGCGAACGAAGTCGAGTTTAGCTCGACGAAGCGTACAATCCAGAATTCTAGAGAGATTGCCACGCTCCTACTGGAGCTCGCAATGACAAAAATGTAAGGATCGCCACGTCAAGTTGTGCTCGACTCCCGCCTACGCCCAGGCTTCGGACGGGCAGGTGCAATGACAAGCAAATAAGGCAACTACAACAAACGAAGTGATCGAACGTCTACAACAATTAGAACGGTTAGGACCAAGATTATACCTTTTAAATTGTTGCTATTATAAACGCATATGCGTTTATAAATGAAACAATTTTGAGGAAGGATTTTTTATACCTCAATGATGACGGGCAGGATCATCGGGCGGCGGTGTGTTCGTTGGTAGATAAACTGACCAAGCTGATCGCGGACTAAGCCTTTGACGTAGTCGCTATCAAGCGGCTGGTTGGCCGGAATGCGGGCGAAAAGATTCCGCACTTTCTTCCGCATCTCCTCAAGAATGGTTTGATTCTCTTTGAGGAAGATGAAACCGCGGGAGATGATGTCCGGACTCTTCAGGAGTTTTCCATGGCGACGGTCAATCGTGAGAACGACGACAGCCATACCTTCCTGAGCGAGAGCTCGGCGATCACGCAAGACAACTTCTTCGACATCGCCCACGCCCAGACCATCAACCATGATGTAGTAGCAAGGAATGGTCCAGTCGAGAACCTTCACGGCATCTTTTTTCATCGAGAGAACCTGGCCGTTGTCCATCAAGACTACTTTTTCTCGCTTGAGGCCAGCCATCTCGGCAATTTTTTGGTACATCTTACGCTTGAAGTAGTAGCCGTGAATAGGGACGATAAACTGCGGTTTCAGTTTTTCCAAAACTAGTTTGGCATCTTCGGTGTGAACGTGGCCGCTCACGTGAATATCCAAGAGTTTGGAGTTGTAGACCTGATCCACCTGTCGGGCGATGTTGTCCGTTAAAGTTTGGACACTCCGTTCGTTGCCCGGCACAACTGACGAGGAGAAGATGACAGTATCGGTTGGTTTCAGAGAAACCACGCGATGCTCGCCATTCACAATGCGCATTAAGCCGGCGTTTGCTTCGCCTTGTGTGCCCGTTGTGAGGAGCAAGACTTTATCGTCTTTGTATTTGTTGATTTCCTCAAGCGGGAAGAGAATTCCCTTGGTATCTTTCAAGTAGCCAAGCTGTTTCGCGATCTCCAAGTTGGATTTCATCGAACGGCCGTTTACGGTCACGCGACGGCCAAGTTTGTCGGCGATCTTGATGATCTCGAGGATGCGATCAACAAGCGAAGCGAAGGCGGCGATAATGACGCGACCCTTGGCGCCCTTGATCAAGGCTTCCAGGTTTTCCTCAACCGTATCTTCCGAAGCGCCTCGGCCGGTAATATCGGCGTTGGTTGAATCAATGAAAACGGTGTGGATATTTTTCTCGCTCAAGCGATCGAAGATATCAATGTTGCGCGGTTTGCCGTGTTTGTCGAAATCCAAACGGAAGTCGCCGAAGCTAACCATATTTCCGACCGGTGTCTCGAGAATAAATCCGAGAGCTTCCGGAATGGTGTGCTCCACTTCAAAAAACTCGGCGGTGAAATCTTCGGAAACTTTTACTTTCTTTCCCGGCTCGACATTAATAAAGCGAAGCTTGGGAGCGTTCGGGAAATCTTCGTGACGTTTCTCCACGATCGCCCGGGTGAAGGGCGAGGCGTAGATGATCGGATTGCCGAGTTTCTCAATCAAATAGTGAATCGCGGCAATGTGATCGTAGTGACCGTGGGTCAGGATGATGCCCTGCACATTCGCTTTTCTTTGTTCAAGATAGCTGACGTTCGGGATGATGTAGTCCACGCCCGGGGTATTTTCCTCCGGGAACTGGATACCGACATCAATGACCACGATCTGATTTTTGTACTCGAAAAACGAGCAGTTGCGACCAATCTCCTCAAATCCGCCGAGCGGCACGAACTTAACCGTGTCATCAGGCGGGTGCGAGGTTTGCTGTGGTGCTGCACTCGGGCGAGGCGGGTAGTTTCGTCTTGGTCCGCCGTCCGCCGGTCGGCGGAGACGGGGAGCGGGACGTCGCATGCGCGGTCGCGCCGGTGTTGTTATTGTTTCTGACATACTAATTTTTATTTTTTACTATTTGTTTAGAAAATACATGAGACGAACTCTGATCGACCAGAAGACTTTATTAATTGCTTCTCTACGAACGCTCACGATTTTGTGCCGAGAGGGAGATTTGAACTCCCACACCCTTATGGGTACAGCGCCCTGAACGCTGCGTGTCTGCCAATTTCACCATCTCGGCTTTTATAAAGAACTCAGGCCGTCCCGCTGAGCGGGATGCGTCTGCTTGCCCCGCTGAAGCCTTGCTCGCCCGGCGAAGCCTTGTCGAAGCGGGGGCGGAAGGGGGCCAGCCTGCCCGCCTCTGGCGGGTTCCACCACCTCAGCGATATTGTTTATTCAAAAGAACTTTATATCTCGTTTCCGTTTTCTTCGTGCGTTGGCCTACTCATCGGCAACCAAAAACCACCTAATGAGTGGTAGCTGTAGCGGGGGAGAAGTGACGCATAAAGCAAAAAGGAGATTTCAAACGTTATTGAGATAGTATTCCGATATGAGGAATTAGTCAAGTTTTTGCTATAAAATAAGAGAATGTTTGACTTTTCTACCCCTTCATATATTTTAAGCATAGGAGAGAGATTCGTATGTCCTTAACAGAGGCTGAAAGACGTGCTTGCGAGTGGTTGCAGAAACTGGTCGAAGAAGTTGAACAGTCGGGACGAGAGCTGACGACAGATGAGCTACAGAACATAGGTGTACACTTGAACCTATGTCCGGTGCATAGTTCGGTCACTATTAACGGAATAGCATTTGCCAAGCCCCCACCTGTTCCAAGACGTTCATCTCGCAGAGTTACTCACTAGTAAGAGTGTTACCTTATCGGAGACACTCTTTTTTATTTTCATTGAACGTCTATATGACAAACTCAAATTCTGAAACTACTAACTAGTACTAATCTCAGAATTTGAGCCCAACCCACTTTATAAAAAAGTAAGATGGGCAAGGACAGGAGTCGGGTTGGGTACCGACTCCTGCCTCGGGTGACTGTCGAAGTTTGGTCAGCAGGTGAGATTGATTACCGGTCCCAACCCACGTTCCTCCACTTCTTTTTTCGCCATGGATTCAAGGCCTTGGAGATTTTCACCTTCTACGGAGACGGTGAAAATCTCAGTTGCCCCAAGCATTGAAAGCAACTTCTTCCGCATCTCTTCTTCAAAGAAACGAGAAGCACCGTGTTTTCCATCGGAGCTCTTATAGACCATCAAGTAGATCATACGCCTCCTATAGGTGTTGTTGTCAGAGTGTCCTAGGGTTGCTGGTTACATTATACCACACTATATATAAATGTCAAGGTACGGCTCTAGAATAGAGATTGCCACGTCCCGATTTCCTTTTTAAGGAAAATGTGATCGGGACTCGCAATGACAACCTGGTTCAAGTTGGAAAGGGGCAGGCCTGCCTGCCGGTAGACAGGCGCAATGACAGGTTTTAAATACGAGATTATTACTTCAACACTCGTTTGGTGCGGATATACCAATTTTCGATGTCGAGGAAACGGTCTTCGGGGAAGAGGAAGGTGCTGGTGGCTTCGATGCCATGAAGGGATTTCGTGGTGAGGTAGACGTACGAGGGCGAGTAGAGGAAGATGGCGGGTTGGGTGTTTTCGAGCGTGTTGTTGATTGAGTTTGCAATAGTCGCGCGTTCTCCGGTTGAGGTCGTGAGGCGCATTCGCTGTAATAAGCTATCGAGATCAGAATTTTTATAAAGACTCAAGTTCAAGCCGGGATGAAAAACTTGAGAGGAGTGCCAGAAGGGATAGAGATCCTCGCGAGGTTGGGGAATGTTTCCGAAAAGAAGCATCTGGTAATCGCGGCGGGGGACGATCTCTTCGATAACTGTTTTTTGGGGCAACAGTTTGATCGTGACGCTAAAACCGATCTTCTCCCAGGCGGTTTTGAGAATCTGGGCCGTGTGTTCCAAAAATGGCAGATCGGGGACGGTCAGCTCAAGTGTTTTTGGCTGAACTGATTCTCCGGCCTCCGTTCGTTCGAGTTTTCCGATGCTATTTACGACCCAGCCGGAAGCGGCGAGAAGATCGGAGATGCTTGATGTTGTTTGTGTATGTGTAGAATTACTCGGTCCAGTCATTGCTTTCCCGTAGTTATTCAAGACTGTTCCCAAGAGTTCGTTCCGAGGAACTGCAAGGCTTAAGGCCTGGCGGATATTTCGATCGTGGAGGATTTCGTTCTGACTTTGATTCAAGAAGACGGCGTAGTATCCCGGCGAGTCGTAGAGAACGACATTCGAGGGACGGTTGATCGATTTCGCTTCATAGGGATCAAGACCGCCCAAGCCGTCGATTGTGCCGTAGCGAAAAGCAGTTTCGGCTTCCTCCTTGTCTTTAAAAAATCGGACGACGATGGTTTGAATGTAAGGAGCGTGTTCGGTACTCCCCTGGGCAAAACTTGAGAAGGTGTAGCTATCCAAAAAACCGTCGTTCTGGAGCACCAGTTTTTGGAAACGATACGGACCGTTGCCAATCGGTTTCAGGTTATAGTCGGAGAGCGACCAGTTCTGGGGTGGAATCGAAACGAAAATATGTTTCGGAATAAAAAGAAGATTTTTAATATAGTTTTCAAAGAGAAGCGGCGCGGAGCGGGCGGGCGCCGTGATTTTTATTTCGCGCTCGCTCAAACGCTCGGCTTTGACGCCCTGCCAAAAAGGGAAGAGCGGAGAATGAGTGCTCGGATCCTGGATCTCTTCGATCGTGAAAACAATGTCATCGCTCGTGACTGGTTCGCCGTCGTGCCAGATGAGATTTTCCTTGAGCCGGATGGTCCAGCCATCGGATTTTTTCGTGGGCTGGATGGTTTCCGTAAGTTCGGAAAGCGGGGAGAACAGGAGATGGGAGAGGTCTTTTTCCGCCTGACCATTCGCAAGAAGCGGATTCAAGCTTGTTGGCTGTCCGATAAGACCGATGCGGAAGGTGCCGCCGCGCGCAGCCGTTTCAACCGTGGCCGTGAGGACGAAGATCCAAATGATGCCGATAAGGGCGACGCAAAAGACGGCCGTGAGCCCGATTGCATACTGCCGTTCAGTCTCGTTAAAGGCGAGCCAGATTTTTTGGAAACGGTGAATCAAGGAAGTAGAAATTAGCCCCTCTTATAAAAGTTCAAACGCAATTTTGCGAGAGAAACTTTGTGTATTTGTGAAACCTCTATGCGGACAGTTGGAAAACCGAGAGGAGAGCAAAGATGACCACAAGCGCGATTGTGGCTCGGAAGACCATGCGCTCGGCGCCGCGGCGAGCCTGGTAAAAACTGTTCGTGGAGTCGCCGCCGCCCAAAAGACCGGAGGCGCCGCTCGAGCGTTCCTGAAGCAAAATGAGCCCGACGATGCAGGCGGCGATAATGAGTTGCAATAAGCTGAAAATCATAGTTTTTTTCCTTTAGCGTGGACGATCGTGTTCACCACTCCAACGATCAGAGAAACCAAGAAGAGTGTGAGCACAAGATTCCCTTGAATCGTAATCCCTTTGGAGAGAATGTCAAGAATATAGATGATGAGCATGTTGATAATAATGATGCCGAAACCAAGGGTGAGAATGATAATTGGACCGAAGATGAGGGTGAGGATCGGTTTCAGGAAAAAATTAAGCGCGGTCAAGATGAGGGCGATCAGAAGAACATCAAAAAAGTTCGAGGAAAGCTCGACGTTCGGGATGAGGGCTTGAGCTAAGAGAAGAGCAAAGGCATTTCCGATTAATGCAACTAAAATTCGCATATTCGTATTCTACACTGAATCACAAAACGATGAAATACGAGGCTTTGACGAGCATCGTAACCGAGGTGTATAGCATACAGCGAGGGCGAAGCGCAGTCAGTAACAAAGTAGTTCGCGTTTTGTGATTCAGTGTCAGACGAGTTTTTCGAGAAGATTATGCCCCGTCATGTCCGGCGGAGGTACGATGCCAAGAATGCGGAGAATGGTCGGTGCGACATCAGAAAGAATACCAAGCGTTTCTTTTTCGTAGGTGTCCTGGTTGATAAATTTTTTTCCTTCGAGGCCGGGGCCGAAAATATAACATGGAACGGGATTGGGATCGTGTTGGGTTTCGTACCGACCGGTTAAGGGATTGTACATCTCTTCCAAGTTGCCGTGATCAGCGGTAATAAGGACGGTGGCCGGCGTGGCCAAGGCAACTTTTAAAATTCGGCCGATCTCGCGATCGATAATTTCGGCCGCCTTCACGCCCGCATTGAAATTTCCGGTGTGGGCGATCATGTCGCCATTCGCGTAATTAATGAGAATGAAGTCAAAGGAGTGGTCTTGGATGGCGGCGATGGCGCGATCGGTAATGGCGGTTGCCATCATCTCCGGATTATCCGCCAAGTGAGGAATAGTGAGGGAGGGAATCAGAATGCGGTATTCGTTGGGATAGGGTTTTTCTTCATAGCCGTTAAAAAAATAAGTAACGTGCGCGTATTTATAGGTTTCGGCGAGGCGGAGCTGGCTCACATTATTGTCCGAGAGTACTTTTCCCAGAGGATTTTTTACTTCATCAGGCGGATAGGCCACGGGCACGGTGAAATGATCTTCGTACCGAGTCATGGTGACGATGTGCAGATTCTCAAATTTTTTGACCGGAAACATGGAGAAGTCCGGAATGAGAAACGCTTCAGTCAACTGACGAACGCCATCTTCGCGGAAGTTCCAAAAAATAATTGCTTCGTTATCCTGGATTGGCGCGCCCGGACCAAAACGGAGCGGCGGAATAAATTCTTCAGAAAGTTTTTGTTCGCGCAAATTATCGAGCGTCGGTTGTACGTCGGTCACGAGCTCGGCCGCTTCGCTCGTGAAGCCCTGGTAGGCTCGTTCGGTGTTCCGCCAATTCTTAGCGTGATCCATGGCGTAGTAGCGCCCGGTTATGCTCGCCAGTTTATCTTTAGGCACCGCTTTGAAAAATTCAGTAAACGTACCCGGCGGACTGTCTTTGCCGTCCGACCAGATGTGCACTTTGTATTTTACTTTCTGATCTTCGACGAGCTTGATTAAGGCCAGCATGTGCTCAAGCGAAGCATGGACATTTCC
>ERZ1292623.301-Hain-H51-01um-R1-301-length-55676-cov-7_pt1 | contig 14324 bp, 9 predicted proteins | sample MGYA00564398_ERZ1292623 | MGnify/ENA primary metagenome ERZ1292623 (study PRJEB36523, sample SAMEA6512633) | groundwater metagenome | collected 2019-01-07 | study: AquaDiva: Metagenomics assemblies of 32 groundwater samples
CCTGGAGCATATCCGCAGTCAGGATTTAACCAAATTCTTTCAGGATCAATATAATCTGAAATCTTTCTTACTTTTGTTATTATACCGTCTACTGTCTCAATTTTTTTATTTCTTACATCAATCACACCATAACCAATTTGTAAGTTTTGGGGATAATGCTTTACAAGCTCTATTGGATCACCAGAACCAGGAGTCGCATATTCTAAAACCAATTGATTAACATTGATGTCAAATAAACCGTCTAAAAATCTTTCGACTCCTACTCCATAAAAAGGAGAATCCGCGTTAGGCCAATGGCAAATATGCATTGATATGTGCAAATCCTTGATACCTTCAACAGCTTTATTCACCATATCTATCGCAAGTTCTAATTCTTCTTTGAAGCCACGGTATTCTTGTTCATTAAGAATTCCAAAAATTCTTCTATACCTATCAGGCTCTTTGGGAGTAGCTTCCAATAAATTTCCTATCATTGGTTCATCTATTTGGACAGTACTCACACCTTTGTCACGTAAGCGGACAAGTTCCTGCCTAATAAGTTTTGCATATACATACCCCAATTCTTCTGGTTCGCGATAAACCGGCCCAGACAATTTCTTATGCCACGTTTCCCACATTAGCAGATACGGAGAAGGCAGAGTTATCTTTACTGGTTTTGAAGAATATTTTCTTATTCTCTCAAGTTCATCAATAGTAAGCACTACGTCGTCAGGTAAGCGTTCTACTGGAATAGCTCTTGTGTACGGAATATGTGTATTGAGTTGCCTTAAAATTTTCAATGCATCTGGGTGCACTTCCCTTATGTGCTTCATTTGCATGCCTGGGATTTTTTGACCAACAAAAGTAACAAAACTTACTCTTCCCTGTTCTCCATCGGTTATTACATCCAGACCAATTTTCTCTTCCTCTTCTATGGTTTCTTGGATAGCATGATCAATTTGTAAATCTAATTCGTCTTTAGGGGCTTGACCCTTATTATATCTATTAAATGTATCTATCAACGTCTTGGAACGAGGAAAGCTACCAACGACGGAAGTTGTAAATTTCATAGATTAAACAGTTTCACGATTATATTTAAATTCTTCCTTAATTGCAGGATAATTCCTTGTTTTATTTAGCCTAATAAAAAGTCCATACAACGCAACAAATCACAACCCCCAAAACCCTTATAAATAAGACACTTGTCTTGAGCACCATGAAACAAAAGCAACCCGATCAAAAAAAACTTGAACTAATCCTAAAAACACTAAAAGCACACCCACAAGGACTTTGGATAAGAGAAATAGCAAGAAAAACAAACCTTGACAAATCTTTAGTATCCAGATACATAAATGAACACCTAAAAAACCATGTAAACCTATCTACAAACCTACCAATTAAACTGGTGAAACTAAAATGACCCAACTAATAATCTGTGAAAAACCATCAGCAGCAGAAAGAATTGCAAACGCACTTGCAGAAGGAAAAATAGAAAAGAAAACCATAGAAAAAGTATCATACTATATCATCAACAGAAATAAAAAAAAGATAATCATTGGATGCGCAGTAGGCCATTTATACAATATCGCAGAAAAAGACAAAAAAGGATGGACATATCCTGTGTTCTCTGTAGAATGGAAACCATCATCTGAAGTATCAAAAACAGCAGCATTTTCAAAGAAATATTTAGATTTAATATTAAAACTCGCAAAAGAAGCAGACTCCTTCATCGTGGCCAGCGTTGATTATAATGAACCAACCCCTATACTCGAAAATGGAGTCATGAAGATAGTAAGAATTGGGGAAATAATAGAAAATATAATCGACAACAAGAAAAACATCGAAGACTATTGGGTACCAGCATTTGGTGATGATGGAATAATTTCTTTCAGGCCTTTGAAACGTGCGATAAGGCATAAAATCAAAGAAGATTTATATGAGGTAAAACTAAATTACGGAAGAACGATCAAGCTGACCTCTTCTCACAATGTGTTTATTCTAGAAAATGGCAGAATAAAGAATGTCAAAACTACTGATCTAAAACATGGCATGAAAGTACTCTGCCCATCAATCATCCCTGCATTTTCTAGTACAAATAAAGAGCTTAATTTCTTGGAACTTTTGGACCACAATAGTTCAAGAGATATTTTTGTTGAAGGCCAAGATATCGCAAAAATCATTAAAGAAAGGACGTTCAATAAAGAACGATCTAAATCCCCGCTTAGTGAGGAAAGACTTGCATTAACAGAAGCAGGAGCCATGAAATTAAAAAGATCAAGGCTGTCAAAAGGATTCCCAACAAGCGTTGTTGCTAGATTAGCAGGTGTTTCACAGCCAACAATAGTCTGCTGGGAGAATCATAGAAACAACCCGACAATCTCGAATCTATCAAGGTATCTCCCGGTTATTGGAATTAGTTCTGAAGGATTTTTAGAGAATAAGGATTACTGCAGACGCTTACTACCATCTTTTACTAATTTACTTCAACATGTTTATAATACCCAATTCAAAAATTACAGTAATTTTTCTAGAGCCACAATCCAATTAAAAGACTTGAAGCAAGAGGATTTGGCAAGGATAAAAAATGCCTATATTTATGGTTCAAAAAATAAGAGAAACAAATTACCGATAAAGATCTCATTCGATATGAACCTAGTTAGAATTTTAGGATATTATTTAGCTGAAGGAGACATTAATCAAAACTATCGTATTAGGTTTAGTTTAGGGCTCCCAGGATTTGGGCATGAAAGCAGGATAATTAAAGACGTGAAAAACTTTTGTAACTTTTACAACATTCATTATAACGAGTACCTGAACAAAGGAAGTGGCAGTCAAATCATCACCGTTGACAACTCTGTTCTTGCTGCATCTTTCAAATTGTTACTAAATTTTGGCGGAGAGAATGCAAGAGAAAAAAGAATACCATCGATTATATATGGGTTGCCAGAAAAACTAAAGTTAGAGTTCTTACAAGCTTATTTTCTTGGAGATGGTTCAGTTTCAGAGAGTGGAATTAGTTTTAATACATCTAGTGAATGGTTAGCATATGATTTAAGGTATCTGCTCCTTCAATTTGGAATTTCTACTTCAATTTATACAGCAGAAAAGTCAGGCAAGAGTGACAAACCATCTTGGCAAATTATCGTTACCGGCTCAAGTGATTTAGCAAAACTTAGAAAAGTATGGCAATATCATCACAAGAGTAACTTATTAAACATTTCTGCGCATCCAAAAGAAAAAAAATATATTAGCAACAAATTTGGGAATCTCATCCAGTTACCTATCAAAGAAATAAAAAAAATTAAGCCATCTAGCAGATATGTTTATGATTTTTCTGTTGACGGAGAGAACTTTATCGCGGGAAATGGTGGTATCTGTTGCCATAATACAGATTATGATCTAGAAGGAGAAGTAATTGGACTAAATGTAATACGCTTTGCTTGCAAGAAGAACGATGCAGACCGCATGAAATTTTCCACCTTAACAAAAGATGAGCTAATTGATGCTTATGAAAATCGTCAAAAACACCTTGACTGGCAACAAGCTGAAGCAGGAGAAACACGGCATATACTTGACTGGTTTTATGGAATGAACCTATCAAGAGCATTATCACTTTCAATAAAAGCAGCAGGGTCATTCAAAATCATGTCCTCTGGAAGAGTTCAAGGACCAACATTAAACATTCTTGCTGAAAGAGAAAATGAAATCAAAATATTTAAACCAGAACCTTTCTGGCAAATTGAACTAAATACTACCAATAAAATTAATGCTTGGCATGTTGAAGATAAATTCTGGGATAAAGATAAAGCTACAAAAATATTCCAAAATACAAAAAATCATCCAGCTATTGTAAGCAAGATTTCAAAAAATGAATTTAGCCAACCACCACCTAACCCATTTGATCTTACAAGTTTACAGCTTGAAGCATATAAAACTTTAAAGATTTCTCCAAAAAACACATTACAGTTAGCTCAAAACCTATACTCTGCAGGTTGTATTTCATATCCACGAACAAGTTCTAACCAGCTTCCACCTTCCTTAAACTATAAAAAAATTATTTCATCTTTGAAAAAACAAAAAGCTTATTCAAAAATTTGTGAAGATTTACTAAAACAAACTAACTTAATGCCTAATAACGGCAAGAAAACAGATCCTGCTCATCCAGCAATATACCCTAGTGGAGAAACACCAAAAACCTCATCTCAAAAACAAAAACAACTTTATGACTTAATTGTTAGAAGAACCTTATCATCCTTTAGCACGCCTGCCTTTAGGGAAACTATCACTTTAGAAATTGATGTAAACAAAGAACTGTTTAAAGCTAAAGGAACAATCACAAAAATTCCAGGATGGCATTCTATTTATGCTCATTTTGTTAAATTAAAAGAAGAAGAACTTCCTAAGGTAGAAGAAGGACAAAAATTAAATGTAAAATCCATTGACTTACACGAAAAAGAAACTCAACCACCAAAAAGATTTACTCCGGCTTCAATTATAAAAGAACTCGAAACTAAAAATTTGGGAACCAAATCAACGCGCGCATCAGTAGTAGACTCCTTATTTCAACGTAATTATCTAACTGGAGAATCTTCAATTGAAGTAACTGATCTTGGGCTAAAAACAATTGATACCCTTAAAAAATACTGCCCTGAAATTCTTGATGAAGAACTTACTCGACATTTTGAACAAGAGATGGAACAAATTCGTGATAAAAAGAAAAAAGGTACAGAAGTTATACAAGAAGCTGAGATAGTACTTAAAAAATTATTAAAACATTTTAAACAAAATGAACTACAGATTGGCACCGCTTTACTAAAAGCAAATAGAGAAACTCAGGATAATGCAAGTATTCTCGGTAAATGTTATGTTTGTAATAAAGGAGAGCTCCGCCTTATGTCTTCAAGAAAAAGCAGAAAGAAGTTTGCGGCATGCAACCAATATCCTAAATGCAAAACAACTTATAGCATTCCTACTGGAAAGATTTTACCTAGCTCTAAAGAATGCGAATTCTGTAAAACCCCTATAATCAAAGTTATACGTGAAGGTAAACGCCCATTCAATATGTGCCTAACTTATGATTGTAAGTCTAAAGAAACTTGGGGCAAGAAAGATGACACTAAAAACCAACCCCAGACTGAAGAATCTTAAAAGGAATTTGTTTCTCTTCGGGTCTTTCTCTAAAAATCTTTCTTGGTTCTTTTTGTAAAAAAAAAATACTATCCGCCCAAGGTTTTAATATCTTTTCAGCAGTCATGTGCAACTTTCCTGTTTTCAAATCTTGATACACTTGATTTGTTAAAATTATTGGCAACTGTTTTGATATCTTCCTTAATGTTCTTATCTGCCAATCTAATAATTGTTGTAGTTTTTTTGGATCTTTCTTAACCTCCATTCTAAAATGCACCCCGATTGTATCAATTACTATCAGACTGATATCTTTTAATTCAGATATTTTTTTAACAACCTTAACCTGCTGATAATAGTTTTTTGGAGAAAAAATTATCAAGTTGTCTATAAACTTATCATGATCGGGAGCAAGCTGTTTTATACGTTCAATAGACAAACTGTTTTCTGCATCAACAAATACTACCTTTTTTTCTTTTCTTGCTTGTTCAAGCGCTGCAATTACTGCAAGAGTAGTCTTACCAGTAGCTGCCTCTCCGTAAACTATATTTAACCCATCATACTTAAAAAAAGAATCAAGATACCTGCTACCTGTACTTATCATAAACTAGGGGTATAAATGCCACTTTTTAAGGACTATTATCCCGCTTAAACTCCACACAAAACTTTTTATACACCCCCTAGTTTATTTTAACATGCCATCTGAAGCCAATCTAAAAGTTATGGAAGCCCTCCAAGAAGAAGCATATAAAGGAATTATCCGCATAGATGCAGAAACAATGAACCTAATAGGTGTAAGACCCGGAGAAATAGTAGAAATTGAAGGAGCAAGAATAACAGCAGGGATTGTAGACAGAGCATACCCCACTGATGTCGGCCAATCAGTAATAAGAATGGATGGAATCATCAGAAGGAACGCCAAAACAGGGATTGGAGAATATGTCAAAGTAAGAAGAGCAGACGTAAAAGAAGCAAAAACAGTTCAAGTTGCACCTGCACAAAAAGGAGTAATGATTCAAGCTGATCCTGAACTATTCAAAAGATCACTACTTGGAAGAGCCGTTCTTAAAGGAGATATCATAAGCCCTGGCGGAACAAAAAGAAGAAGAAGAACAATGAGTGACTCACCATACGGAGATATCTTTGAAGTTTTTGAACATGGATTTATGGGAAGCTTTGGTTTTGGCGGATTAAAATTTGTTATAGTCAACTCAAATCCCAAAGGGGTGGTAATTATATCTGATCAAACAGAGATTACTCTATCATCTAAAGCTATTGAAGTATACGAAGAAAAAGTTCCAGATGTAACCTATGAAGATATTGGAGGATTAGATGATGAAATTAAAAAGATAAGAGAAATGGTTGAACTGCCCTTAAGACATCCTGAAATATTTGAAAGACTTGGTGTCCAGCCTCCAGGCGGTGTTTTATTACATGGGCTTCCGGGATCTGGAAAAACCTTACTTGCAAAAGCAGTTGCAAATGAATCTGACGCAAACTTCTTACTAATCAATGGTCCAGAAATTGTAAATAAATTCTACGGGGAGAGCGAACGAAAACTTCGCGACATCTTTGAAGACGCCGAAAAAAACTCACCAAGTATTATTTTTATTGACGAGATAGATGCAATAGCACCAAAAAGAGAAGACACACATGGAGAAGTAGAAAGAAGAATTGTTTCAACATTGCTAGTATTATTGGACGGACTTAAGTCACGCGGAAAAATTATTGTAATCGCTGCAACAAACAGACCTAATTCAATTGATCCAGCATTAAGACGCCCAGGAAGATTTGATAGAGAAATAGTGATAGGCGCACCAAACAGAAAAGGCAGATTAGAAGTTTTAAACGTTCATACAAGAAACATGCCTTTAGAAGGTGTTAGCCTTGAAGAACTTGCAGACATTACCCACGGATTTGTTGGAGCAGACTTACTTGCTTTATGTAAAGAAGCAGCACTGAGCGTGTTAAGAAGATTAATTGTTGAACTACGACTTGAACAAAAAGAAAAAATACCTCAAGAAACTCTTGAAAAAATTAAAGTCACAAAAAATGATTTCATGGAAGCACTGCGCCTTGTAAGACCTTCTGGATTAAGAGAAATACTAATTGAAACACCAAATGTTGGATGGAAAGATATTGGAGGTTTAGAAAAACAAAAACAGGAATTAATTGAAGCTGTTGAATGGCCAATAAAAAATCCTGAAGCATTCAAAAGAATTGGTATTAAAGCACCTAAAGGCATACTACTGTACGGCCCACCAGGCACTGGTAAAACCATGATAGCTAAAGCAGCTGCTAAGGAATCAGATGCAAACTTTATTTTAGTAAAGGGCCCTGAACTATTAGACATGTGGGTTGGACAGTCTTTACCTTATAATGAAGAGATTCTTATAAGAAAAAATGGTAATGTCATGCATAAAAAAATTGGCGATATTGTTGAAGGTAAAGAGGAAGTTGACGTGCTATGTTTTGACAAAGATCTTCGAGTTAATTTCTCACCTATTGAGGACTTTATCAAACACAAAACAAAATCTCAACTTGTAGAAGTAACAACAAAAACAGGCAGAAAAATTAAGGTTACCATGGATCATTCACTATTTTCTTTTGTAAATGGTAAGATTGTAAGTACTCCTACTGGGTATCTTATCCCTTATGAAAGTTACATAGCAATACCAAGACGTTTAAATTTACCAAGAGAGCAGCTTAACCACCTTAATCTTTATAATGGGTTTAAGGAAGATCGTTCTGTTTTTATTGTAGGAGCATCTGACCACCTTAAAAGAGCTAAAAAACTCCTTGGAAATGATACTGTTGCAAAACTTCTTAACATTAGTAAAAAATACCTTAGCGATATTCTTTCTAGAGATCTTCCAGTTTCACTCCCTTGTTTTATTGATCTAATGACCAGAGCTAAGCTGGCAGTTGATCATGCTGAAATGAGAGTCAAGCTCAAAGGGAGCACTCACACATACCCAGCAAATTTTGCTATTGATAGTAACTTTTGGAGGCTTATAGGGGTTTGGGTTGCTGAGGGGGATTTTGAAGAATATATGGTGAGAATTCACAATAAACATCCAGAGATTCGTTCTGATGTAAAACAAATATGTAACCAATACCATTTCAACTTTTCTGAAAATGAAGATGGTATTTTCATTACGTCTAAGCTTGTGAAAAAGATCTTCCAGGAAATATTATGTTTAGGCACTGGGGCATATGCAAAAAAAATACCAACATGCATGTTTACACTTGATAAAAAGAGTAAAGCTAATTTTCTCAAAGGATATTTTAGTGGAGATGGAGCAAATTATCCAAAAGCTGATGGAAAATTTGGCATAGAATCTAGTACAATAAGCAAAACTCTTGCAAATGATCTTCTGTATATCCTTCTTGATTTTGGTATTATTGCAACTAACTATCTTGTTAATAAAGAACCTCACAACCAACAATATAGGCTTTCTATTTTAGGTGTAGAACACTTTAAACGTTTCTTAGAAATTGGGTTTATTGACACATTACGGAATGAAAGGATAACTCAATATATCAAGTCAAGAAAATGGAGCCGTTCTGATTTGATACCCTTATCGGGGGGGGTTCTATCACTAGCGACAATATGTAATAATCCTATCAATAATGTAACAATTGGAAAGGACAGAATGAAGCAGATGTTGCAGATCTGTGATGCTGACCACTCGAAGTATAAAGAATATTGGGATATTGTAGAAGGAGATATATACTTTGATTTAGTAAAAGAAATAAAGACTATTGACAAAGAAGAGTTTGTTTATGATATATCTGTGCCTGATGGACAAAACTTTGTTGCTGGTTTTGGGGGAATATTCGCACATAACTCTGAGAAAGGAGTGCGCAAGATTTTTGAGAAAGCAAGACAAGTTGCTCCAACTATTATCTTCTTTGATGAAGTTGATGCAATTGCCCCAAGAAGAGGAATTGAAGTTGGAAATAAAGTTACTGAAAGAATGGTTAATACCTTGTTAGTTGAGATGGATGGTCTTGAAGAGCTAAATGATGTGGTGATTATTGCCGCATCAAACAGACCCGACATTATTGATCCTGCATTATTAAGACCTGGCAGGTTTGACAGACTGCTTTTATTAGGTCCGCCAGATACTCCAGCTAGAGAACAAATATTCAAGTTACACACTAAGAACATGCCTCTTGCAAAAGATGTTGATTTGCTAAACATGGCAGAACAAACTGAAGGATACGTTGGAGCAGATATTGAAGCTATTTGCAGAGAAGCAGGATTGCTATCATTACGAGCAGATATTAATACTAAAGAAGTTACCAAGAAATTTTTTGACGAAGCTTTGACAAGAGTAACACCATCCGTTACTGAAGAAGCCATGAGCGCATACACTGAAATAGAAGGAGAATACTTGAAAAAAGCACGCGCTGGACTAGTCAAAGATATTCCTAGTTATCTGGGATAAACCACAGACTGTTCTTCCTAAAAACAAAATATTCTAGTCATCAGTCTTTGTGGTAACTATAGGCTTATCTTTTATTAGAATAGTATGCTCTGCTTGACTTACTAATCCTTTTGATCTTTCCACTAACTGGGGGTATTGACTTATTATTTTTTCTTTTTCCAAAACACTAAACGCATATTCCACCATCGGCATGTTTACTGCACGCATAGAAAATGGCAATGTCTTGTACTCTTTTTCTAAGTATTCTAGTATTTTTTTTACTTGAAGGTTTCTTACTGGCTTTTTTTTATCGATTCTAAAAATTCCTGATCCTTTCCCTTCCATTATTATGCCTTCTCCTGTTGTTGCAAATGGCTCTATTGCTATCAACATCCCTTCTTCTAATATTCTTGGATCTTTGTTGTCATAATTTGGTATTGTTATTCCTGCATGCACTACATACCTCTCTATCAAATGTCCTGATAAATTTTTTATTGGAGAAAATCCAGCACGCGTTATTGTTTCTTGTATTACTCTTCCTATCTCTCTTACCTGTATGCCTGGTTTTAAAATTTTTATTGCAGAATTTAATGCGTTCCTTGAAGCGTTTACTAAATCCTTATGTTTATCACCAATACTAACCGTTAGAGCATTGTCTGCTATCCATCCGTCTATATGTACTCCTACATCTAACTTAACTACATCACCATCTTCAAATGTAGTTGTGTCTTTTAATAATGCAACATTATGTGCAGCTACATGATTTCTGCTTATGTTTACTGGAAAACCTAACTTTCCGCCCATGCTGTATATTTTTTCTTCAACTTTCTTTGTAACTTCAAGTATACTTTTTCCTTCTTTGATTAATGGTTTCCCTTGTTGTAAGGCCGCTTCGGCGATTTTCCCTGCTAATAATACTTTTTCTTCATCCATGATTCCATCACAAATAAGCTACACTATTTAAGTATTTTTATGAACAAGATTTATTGTAATGGCAATGATTGTACTGCTTTCCAGTATTCAAATGCTTTTTTTTGTGTTCCATCATTGTTTAATAAACTAATATGATTAAATGTATCTGCAGCTTCCCCGAATTCAAAGTCGTGAGGAGCTACCCATATAATCCCTTCCACTTTAATATCATTTGCTTGCTTTGTTATTTTCTTAATGTAATCAACCTGCTCTTGTTCACTTCCTTTTACCCCGATTAATATTGATTGCGATGGCCATCCTGTTTCGGTTATAAACACCGGTTTGTTTGTATACTTTCTGATCTCTAGCAAGTAGTCTTCTGGTATTTCTTCCACAGTTTTATAATTTAAGTATGGGTAAACAGTAAACGATACTGCATCAAGTTTTTCTTCAAACATTTTTAATAAGTGCCAGTTAGGCTCAAAATTTTGCCCGGTAAATGCTGTTTCGCCTTTCATTCTGTCTAATTGAAAATTACTCATTACTTTGGTGTTTGGACTTACCTCTTTTATTGCGTCATATATCTCTTTGTAATAATTTACAACTATCTCAAAACTTGCTGGCTCGAAAAGATAAAATGAATTAAGTTCTACTCCAATGGACATATAACCTGGTTTGTACTTTTTCGCGATTGAAACCGCAGCTTTTTTTAAATCATCCCCTTTTGTATTTGTGAATGGTCCATCTTTATAATCAATTATTAATGCTACATAGGGCTCTATATCATTTATTGCTTGGTACGCAACATTTACCTGTTCTGGAATGCCATCAATATCAGGAGCTGCATCAATTCTTGTGTGTACCCCATAATATTTTCCGTATGAAGCAATCTCTTTTTTAAAAAAGTCTATCCAGTCATCTTGAGAAGGATTAGGAAAGTTTCGTGGGATGAACCCTGCTGTTCCTGTTTCAAAGCTCCTGCTTGTGATAAGAAGCTCTTTTGTTAATGGGTTTTGTTCGTTTGTTTTGTTGCATGAAGTAAGAATTAAGAGAGTGAGCATGATCATTACTATATGTCTAGCCGCCATCTTATTTGTTAGAAATAAGTGTTTATAAGCTCTTGCGATTATTAAAATTGAACTAAAAAATTAACAGCAAGAATATTTAAGCATAAATTAATTATTTTAAGCCATACTAAGATTAAAAGTTTTAATCAGTAGCTAATAATTATACCAATAATGATAGCTATATATATTAATCAAAAATTAAAATATTTAGTGTTATATCTGTTTTAATAAAAAGTCTTAATTAGTCAGTTTATAGGTAACCAAAAATATTTAGTGATAGGTTTATTCAGAAATCATTAAAAAATTAATTTAATTTATGAATGCGCTCATTAGAGTATACATCAAAATATGTTCAATTTTAAAGTAGAATGGAAGATTTTATCATAAAAGATCTAGGGTTTATGAGCTCCATAATAAAAGTAACAAATAAGTTCGCATAAGTTAGCTAATGGTTCGCATAATGTATCTTATGCGAACTATTAGTCTGATCTTTGAAAAAGACATTATATAACCAAGAAACCAATGAGTTATCAAGATTTTTACCAACTAATTTATAAGTCATCACCTATACTAAAAGCAAATGACCGAGGTGATGCTAAATAATCTTGAAACAGAGCTACAATTAAGAGGATTTTCTGAAAATACCATAAAAACTTATAAAAATCATGTGAAACAGTTTATTAAAACTTATAAGCAAGAACTAGAACATTTAGGTGAAGATGATATTAAATCATACTTTGCAGAACAAATTCGTAATAAAGTAGCACCTAGAACAATAATAGTTAAGCAAGCTGCATTAAAATTTTTTTATAGAGAAGTAATTAAGAAAGACATTGTAAAACTTAAAGCCCCAAAAATCCCAAAAACTTTCTTTGAAGTTCTTACCAAAGATGAAATAAAAAAGATTATTGCATCAACAGGAAGCAGAAAAACAAGGTTAATAACAAAATTTCTTTATTCCACTGGTTTACGCGTGTCAGAATTAGTAAACTTAAAAATTAAAGATTTAGACCTAAATGAAAAAGCGGGGTGGGTAAGAATGGGAAAGGGGGCTAAAGATAGATTTTTTCCTTTATCTGATATAATTGCCGTAGAACTAAAACAATATATACAACATTTGCCGTTGAATCAAGATTACTTATTTATGGGAAGGAATGGAAAATTAAGCGTGCGAAGTGTTCAAAAATTTGTTAAAAATTCTGCAAAACGGGCCGGAATAACCAAACAGGTAACACCCCATAAGCTACGACATTCTTATGCAACCCACCTTATGGATAGTGGAATTGATGTAGTGATTATACAAGAACTTTTAGGACATAGCAATTTAAACACTACACAGATATACACTCATGTTAGCAAAGAACATCTAAAACGAGTAAAAAATCCATTAGATACTTTAGAGTTGTAGACTACGCTCAAACAAGATAACATAAAACTTATTAAGCTCTTACTCTATTTTAAATTATGCCATTTTGGATATTTAAAAAGAGGGATGAATTATCTAAACATATGGATGGAATTCAAACTTCTCTTAAGATTTCTTTTAAACACATTAAAAGTGATATAAAGATTTTAACTGAATGGATTGACCATTTTAATAATAAGCATGATAAACACGAAGAAGAAGTCGAAAAGATAAATCTTAATGTGCTAAGCTTAAATAAACGGATAATTGATATTGAGAAGGTTATTAGCAGCCTGTCCAAACAACAAACAGCTGTCCAAACACCTGTCCGTTTTAAACAGCCTCAAACGGACAACCGTTTTAAACAGCTGTTTGAACCTGTCCAAATCAAACAAGCGGGAGATACTTTTACGAAGAATATGACCCCAATGGAAAGGGCAATAATAAGTGTACTTCTCAATACAGACCTAAAGTTGAGTTATGATGATTTAAGAGTAGCTATTGGGAGAGATAAGAGCACGATACGGGGTCAAGTAAATAATATCAAACAAAAAAACAGCAAACTCTTAAAAGAAGTTGCTGAGTCAACAGGTAGAAAACGATTTTATATTGATGAACCAACCAAAAATAGTATACTAAAAGAGCGGAACAGCCTAATAATTAATGCGGAGAACAAAAAAGGCGCATAATCCTATAAATTATCAGATAACATTTTTTGAGTTGGGTCTATCTTGTAGAAATGATTTACTAGCAAATGTTTAATATTAAGCTCTCTAAAATCTCTGGAGATATGTAAAAAGACTGTTTTGTGATGAGCCTCTTTTGATAATGGCGCCCCTTTTTTGATAAGCGAAGAAAGGTATGATCTTACGCCCCCTTCTGATATACCAAGCTTCTTCGAGATGATAGGGTATGTAACTACCTCTTTTTCATCTTCTAACTGATATACTGTTAGTAAAATAAGCAGTTCTTTGCGAGTCAGTATTTCTAGCCAATTTGCTAATTGATTGTGAGTGAGTGAGTGAGTGAATGAGTGAGTGAGTGAGTGAGTGAGTGAATGAGTGAGTGAATGGTCCCCATTATTGCTTATGGAAACTGTTGATTTTGGTTGTAATTGGCTGTTACTGCTTATTACATCGCTTTCTGATTTGATTTGACCCTTAACCTCAATAATAAGATTATTAAGCTCAATAATCCTGTTTTGTAAGGCAGATATATCCTCTTTTACTTTTTTAAAGGCATTTTTTACGTTTTCTTCTATTTGATCTGTGTTTTCGGGCATTTTATACAAGAAGGTTAAAGATATTTAATGATTATTGTGTTAAAATACTCAACAAGGAGTGAGAAGTGAGTGAGAAGTGAGTGAGAAGTGAGTGAGAAGTGAGTGAGAAGTGAGTGAGAAGT
>ERZ1292623.785-Hain-H51-01um-R1-785-length-32286-cov-7_pt1 | contig 14317 bp, 13 predicted proteins | sample MGYA00564398_ERZ1292623 | MGnify/ENA primary metagenome ERZ1292623 (study PRJEB36523, sample SAMEA6512633) | groundwater metagenome | collected 2019-01-07 | study: AquaDiva: Metagenomics assemblies of 32 groundwater samples
GGGCAGAGCTTCCGCCAGGCAGATATTCCTCATTGCTTCCTCTGATTATATCATAGTCTAAAGACTTGAGGATTTGTAAGACGTTCTCTTCAACGTGCTCTTCAGTTATGAGGTGTTTCATTGTTTCACTTTCTGCTTCAGCAGAAGATACATCCTCTCTGTAAATTCTGTAACTTTTTCTGCGTATTCAACCGTTAGCTGCTTCCCATAATAAGTAACCGAATTTCTAAAATATCTTAACTCATTAGCCAATGAAACATCTTTTTCCGAGAATCCTAATATTTTAAGGTAAGAAACTTCTGCTTCGTGAGCAAATTGCCCAGAGGAATTGTATCCATCAAGTAGAAGTCTAGCACGTATTAATTCCATGATTATGTCATGACAATCTTTTACAATAGAATTTGCATTATATTCATTAATAATCATAGCCACCAGTCTTTCTTTCAAACCCCTAAATGATTTTTCTGACTCACTAATAAGAAATCTTGCTCTGGATGAGTCTGGAGAACATCTTTTTATTATTCCTGCGTCGAGATATTCATTGAAATTTTTAGGCATCATTACAATTCAACCCCCCCCGTAAGAATAATTCCATTAAGTATATTTTCATTCAAATTTTTGTGTATTGCAGTCCAGGATTCATAAAAATTAATATTGATGGCTCTCTCAAGCAATGTATCAAATTTAGCCGTTTCAACCTTTTTTTCTTTGGTTCCAACAATAGCAATATCAATATCGGAACGATTCTCTTCTTTCTCAGTATAAACATCTTCCCCTCTTGAATAACTACCAAAAAGGACGATCGTACAACCTGGAAATTCATTATAAAGGAAATTAAAGAGCCCCGATTCGTAGATTAATTTTAGATTTTCTGCTCTTTTTAGTTGGATTGCCCGGGGATTATCTCTATTAAATGTTATTAAGGTAAGGTTGATCTTTCCTTGTTTTTTTATTGTGATAATTTCTTCTTTTTTTAGATTCGGCAATGCCTTTGAGACAGCCGTTGGCGTTACTTTGAGGTTACGGGCAATTTCTCTCATATTAAGAGATATCCCTGATTTGATGCAAAACAATCTAAATATTTCTGATTGCAGCTTAGTCCATTTTAATTTGTATATATCCATTTTAGTTATTACGTGAATACTTTAGTTTATATGTCTTTCGGTTCTCTTTGGATCTCAACTGGAACTCTTATCTTTCCAGTCATCAATCTCGGGAGGAGGGAATCACGGATTTGTGATAAATTTCTGGATTCCAAATTTATTAATACGATCTGTTCTATTATTGGGGACATCACTTTATCCGTCCTTCCTAATGTTTGCTTATCTGGTTAAAACTTTTGATTCTGTTAGATTGTGCCTTTGGATATGTCCCATTGTTGTAGCTTTCCATTTTGCAATGTGCCTAAATTTTTGGAAGAACGCCTTTAAGTGAGGGATGATCTCTTTCAATGATATCCATAGCTTCATCAAGAAGCATATGGCTCTAAATGGAGCAACACCTTCTCAAGTAGCAGAAATAGATATTGAATTAGGCAGAAACAGGTGGCTAAGTCTACTCAAACAAAGTCTCAATCACCCGAATACGACAAAAAAGGAGGTAATATTAAAATGACCCTTTAATATGACAGAGAGTAATTTTAAGTTCTTAAGTCTCGTAGTATATTATTACTATTGTTTAAATTAAATTTTTCAAAGAAAAAGCCTGCCGATGCCAATTAATGACATCGGCTGATAAAGGAGGGCTTACTTAATAAGCTAAATTATCTGACTAGGTCTATGCCTAGTTCGTGTGTGAACCTCTTTGCATTAGCTGCTTCTGATCTTGCGTTACCCTTGCCTAGGATGTATGGGCTGTTGACTCCGGTTATTATGGTCATAACTCTTACTTTACCTTTTAGTTCCGGGCATATTCTTGCTCCCCATATTACATTTGCGTCTGCATCAAGAGTTTCTGTTACAAGCTCACCGATCTTGCTTACTTCGTCTAGTTTTAGGTCGTTTCCGCCAGAGATATGGATTAGTGCACCGGTTGCTCCTTGGTAGTCTACTTCTAGTAGTGGGTTTGATAGTGCTCTTTTTACTGCTTCAACTACTCTATGCTCGCTGTCGCTTTCTCCGATTCCTATTACTGAGACGTCTCCGTTGCTCATTATTGCTTTTACATCAGCGTAGTCTAGGTTTACTAAACTTGGGACTGCTATGGTTTCTACTATTCCCTTAATCATTGTGCTGATAAGCTCGTTTGCTACTGCAAATGCTTGTTCTACTGGTAGATTTCCTGCTATCTGGACAAGTTTGTTGTTGTCAATTACTATTACTGTGTCTGATACCTGTCTTAATTGGTTTAATCCTTGCTCTGCCTTGTCAATCCTTGCTCTTTCTATATCGAAAGGCATGGTTACTGTTCCTATGACGATTGATCCCATTTCTTTTGCTACTTGTGCTACTAATGGTACTGCGCCAGTTCCAGTTCCTCCGCCTAGTCCTGCGGTTAAGAATGCTAAGTCAGCGCCTTTAAGGCATTCTCGTACTTCTTGTATTGATTCTCTTGCGCACTCTTCTCCCTTTTGTGGATATCCGCCGCATCCTAATCCGCGTGTTAGGTTCTTTCCTATTAGGATTTTTCTGTCTGCGCTCATTAATCCTAAGTGTTGTGCATCAGAGTTCATTACTATAACTTCTGCTCCTTGCACACCTTTTCTATGTAACCAGCTTGCTGCGTTTGAGCCGCCTCCACCGATTCCCAGCACTTTTATAGTTGCGTGGCCTACATTTGAGTGACCAAAGTCCGCTGCTGGGGCAGACTTTATTGCGTCTTGTACAATAAATTCCATTTTGGTTTCCCTCCTTTTCTATGTTGGAATATATACGTTTGACTATAGTAATATTTATATTTAAGTTCATATTACTATCCCATTAGAAGAAGCATTGTTTGCCGATGATGTATCTTCACACATAAGCGATCAATTGAGGTATAATCCACCTGGAAGACGTTGCCGCGTCAGAGGGTAGTTAAACCGTAATAAGCGTTATTTAATTATTTGAATGATCATGGATTATATAAATATTATTGCTCATAAATATCTAGTTATCTAAGTGTATTTTATACTATATAAATAATTAATTAATCATTAAACACTATTTCATCTTAAAATGGATTATACTTTTGGTAAAAGAGTGACAATCACATCTGCAGGTGGTGTTCATACGGGGGTTATTATGCCCAATTCTAATAGTACTACTGTATTTCTAAAACTTGACTCAGGCTATACAATTGGCATAGCAAGAAAGACTATTAAAGCATCTAAATCCCATCCTCAAAAAATTCAGCCAAAAAAGATGAATAGACCATTAAAACCTGTTAATGGTTTACAGACAGTTTTAATCATAAACACTGGTGGGACAATAGCCTCTAAAGTAGATTATACTACTGGTGGTGTTATTCCGCAAGTATCTGCTGAAGAGTTAGCTGAGTTGTATCCAGAATTAAGGTCAATTGCAAATATTAAAACATTAACTGTTGGTAACATCCTTTCAGAGAACATGACCCCTGCAGATTATACTGTCATTGCAGAAGCAGTAAAGAAAAATTATAACAAGGTTCAAGGTATCATAATCACTCACGGAACTGATACTTTACATTATACCTCCGCAGCTCTTTCTTTCATGCTTGAGTCATTGCCAATACCAGTGATATTAGTCGGCTCTCAGAGATCATCAGATCGTGGATCAACAGATGCTTTTATGAACTTGATTTGTGCTTTAGAGTTTATCAATAAAACATATTTCAAGGGTGTAGCTGTATGTATGCATGAATCAATAAACGATGACTTTTGTGTTATCTTACCAGCAACTAAAGTACGTAAAATGCACACGTCTAGGCGTGATGCTTTCCAGCCAATTAACGCAAAACCAATAGCTAAAATAAACTACCTTACAAGAACTGTAACCATGGTTCAAAAAGTTAATCCCGGTGTTGGAAAACCTGTCTTTCGTGTAAGAATGGATCCAAAAGTTGCAATTTTAAGAGTTTATCCTGGTATTACACCAATGGCAATTAAAGCTTTTTCTAGGTTTAAAGGGGTAATAGTGGAGGGTACTGGGCTTGGTAATTTGCCTATATTAGAAAAAAATAAAGCTAATTTAGCTGCTTTCAAATCATTATCTAAAAAAGGAATTTTTTTGATTGTAACATCTCAAACAATTTATGGCAGAGTAAACCTTAATGTTTATGCAAACGGCCGTATTCAGCAGGAGATGGGAATGATTGATGCAGGTGACATGACTACTGAAACTGCATTTGTTAAATTATCCTGGTTGCTTGGTAATTTCAAAAAGGCTGAAGTAAAAGATTTATTTCAAAAGAATTTGCGCGGTGAGCTTAGTGAACGAAGTCTTCCAGATGAGTTTTTACCCCAGTTTTAGCATGGTTTAGTGATATAAATTATTGGGCAAAACTATGCTGTAATGTGCTGGTGTCACATTTTTTTTGGTTCCTACTCTTCTTGAAGCATATTTTATAATCTGCTGTCTAGTTTTTGGTTGTATTTGCTTTCTCTTTGGCAAAGGAATAAATCGAATTATTCTGTGTATCCTGCTTGTTTCAATGCCTGTTGTCCAACTGCTTTAAAGCAATCGGCTAAATATTTTATGTCATTTTGCATGAACTGTGTTTGGAAGAAATCAACAATGGTTTCCGTGCTTTCTCTAAATTTTTCATCTAACTCAAAATCTCTACAGAAGGAGTGATACCCAGTTGCAACAAGTTTTCTAAATCCGTTATACAATGGTTCTGGTTCTGCTTTAATTATTTTTATTGCTTGCTCTCTTGGTTTACCTTTAGACTCAGATATGAAGGCTATTAGATAATCTTGAAATGCTAATTTAATTGTTAAATGTTGAATTGCTAGATCAACTTGTCGTGCAGCATAATCGGCAAATTGTGCGCTTATGGTGCCTCTAAACCTATTTTTAACCTTTCAGTAAGCTCAGCCCTTCTTTCTACTTCATATGCTGCTAGTTCTAAAAAAGAATCAAATGTTGGTGCATCAGCCTTATTCCATTCAGTTACGGTCTCATCTAGAGTTATTGCAGCTTGTAGATTCACCACTTGATCCTTCTAAATGACTATCATTATACAATCTAACAGCTCTTTCTCCAAATGGTTCAATATCAAAGTTTAGTTTATTCATTTTTGTAATCTCAATTTCGTAATTGATTTATTATATCCATAAAAATAGCTCCATTTTATAAATGTTTTGGGTTTGATGGCTTTGTCTGAATAGTATCGTAAAAATATTACTTTCCGGTCATATAGTGGTTTTCCGATCAGGCTTATATTGCTCCTTAAGAGTGGTCAATATAGAAAGATTTATAAATAAGCTTTAGTTATTAAATCTAAAATGGCAGTATTAAAGGAGATTCATGATAAGTTTGATACTTTTGGTAGATACCGGTATACAGATCATTCTGTTATTTCAAAAATAAAAATAGTTAGAACTTCAGCGGGGCAGTACGTAATAACAACTTATCCGGGGGGTATTGGTTCTGCTTTTGATGCTCTTGCAATAGAGTTTAATGGCATTGAGAAAATTATTGGAAGTTCTCCCCCTAATCAGGTAATAGTTAGTAGGGATTATGGACCTTCATTATTTCTTAATGTAGAATCAGCTGAATCAGTTGACGAAGGTAGATTGATAGAAATGAGTGGTACTGTAGAACAACCTCCAATAGAAAATGTATATGTAGAAAGAGGTAATCCAGATTATGGTTTGTTTGATATATTACACACAGAAATTCAAGGATTACAACCAACTTTATCAATGTTATTAAGAGCCAATAACCGCGCCGCAAGGGGTGTTGCTCATTTTCAAGTAGATTCAACGGGCAGCACATCCTTTGATCATGTTAAAAAAATTGCAACATTTCATAGAGAAGAAACAGTTATGATTGCTGACGAAGCTGGAGATGGATTTCAAGCACTATTAGATTGTACAAAAAAGGCCGAATTTAAAAGTGATATGGTGAATGATGTTGTAAGAGTGGTTCTTCCTGGAGAATTATTTTGTTCTGATGGTAAAATATTCCCTGTAGAAAGATTTGAGCGTAGCAGTTATATTCCAGAAGAGTTAGATAGTACACAAGCATGCAATTTCACAAGATTACACGAAGAAATGAAACGTTTATACAGTTAGTTATTTATTTGGGCAGAAATGTTTTTTGAATCTTAAATAAGCGCAGGTATTTTTCTAATGATAGAGTTAAATGGGGTGCAAGGAAAGATTTAGGCTTAGCCAGTCATTAACAACAACCAAAAACATATAAACTGTATCAATCTCAATACCGTGATATGATTGATTATCAAAAGCTAAACTTTAAGTGTGGTTTAGAAATTCATCAGCAATTAAACACTAATAAGCTTTTTTGTGATTGCCCCAGCCTAGTAAACGATGGCGCAGAGCCAGATATATTTTTTTCTAGGAAGCTTCGAGCAGTTGCAGGTGAGTCAGGTATGATAGATAACGCTGCTAAATTTGAATCTAAAAAGAATCGTATTTTCAAATATGAAGCTTGTTCGTCCAGTGCTTGTTTGGTAGAGCTAGATGAAGAGCCACCGCATATGGTTAATAGGCACGCAGTTGAAGTTGTAGTACAAGTAGCTAAATTGTTTAAGGCTGTTCTTGTTGATGAAGTGCAGTTCATGCGTAAAACTGTTATTGATGGTAGTAATGTTTCTGGTTTCCAGAGAACAGCTTTGATTGCTTATAATGGGATGTTGGATACCAGCAAAGGGCCTGTAAAAATTGACTCAATATGCCTGGAGGAGGAGTCAGCTAAGAAGATAAAGGTAAAAGACGATACTGTCACTTACAGGATAGATCGTTTGGGTGTTCCATTAATAGAGATTGCTACTGATGCATCAATTAAAGATCCAGCTCATTGTAAAGAGGTTGCTTATCTAATTGGAATGTTTTTACGTTCTACTGGCAGAGTAAGAAGGGGTATTGGTTCCATCCGTCAAGATGTAAACTTAAGCATTCAGTCTTCTTCACGTGTTGAGCTTAAAGGGTTTCAAGACATTCGCATAATTGAAGGAGTCATAGAAACAGAGGTAAAACGATTGCAAGCCGTAAAAGAGCATAAACCAGAGGTAAGAAAAGTAAACACTGACAGTTCCACTAAGTTCTTACGTCCAATGCCTGGCGCATCAAGGATGTATCCAGAAACTGATATACCAACATTTTCTTTTTCAAAAAGTTTTATCAACGCAATTAGCATACCAGAATTAATAACTGAAAAGGCTGCTCGTTTAGAACAAGATTTTAATCTTGGATCAGATCTATCACGTGAACTTGTTGAGCATGAGGGGCACTTTGCTACCTACCTGAAACAGTTTCCTAATTTAGAGCCATTGCTTATTGCTCGTACTATGATCGAAATGCCTAAAGAGATAAAGAAACGATTTCAAATAAAACCTTTACATGGGCATATTGAGTACGTTCTTGATTTGGTTAATCAGGGTAAAATACAAGCAGGGAACATATTTAATACATTATTATTAAAAGCGCAGGGTAAAACTGTTGATCTTTCAAAGTTCACACCAGTTGATGAGGATGAAGTTCGTGAGTTTATTACAGTGTTTTTTCAAAAAAATCCTGATTCAAGACCCAATGTTGTTATGGGTGAGGTAATGAAAAATTTTAGTGGGCGTATTGATGGAAAGCGTGCGATGGAGCTTGTTATGGAAGCCGGTAAACAATAGTTATTTGTATTCAAGATATTTTGTTGCTGCTAAGACTCGTAAATCATCTCTAGGAAGGTCTGCTAATCTCTGCTTAAATAGCATTCTTAATTTTCTAATTTCTTTTTTTATAAATGTTTTAGTTGTGTCAATATCATCTTTATACCCATGTTTCTTGTATGCGTTTAGCTCATTGTTTAGTGCGCGTATCTCCATAATGTGGTATACTACAATTTCTAAAAATGGTGTAGTATCTATTTCTTCTTGAGCAATAATTCTTCCGTTAGGCAAGCATAATCCATGAAAGTTATCTCTTACATGCTGTAGTTCATGAAAGGAGTAAATTATTCTGAATGTTACTTCTGAAAGACTTGCAAAACTGAGTGGCGTGCAAACTATATGCTGTTTTGTCTCATGCCCAAGATCATTGAGGGCTGGTACAAACATTAGTGCGTGGGTTATAAAACCAGTATAGTCTTTATCAAGTTTGCGTATTTCATTTGTGTCAGTAGTATTCCCTGCCATTATACGTTTAAATTTTTCTTTGTGTCTTCCGTCTGGATCATAAAGTAATTTTTCTAGTTCTTTTGCCGGATACCGCCTTTGTAGCGCATTGCAGTATGCTTGAGGATTTACACACTCGAGTTTTGCTTGTTCATACAGTTCTTCTAACATAGTTTTTTATGTTCTTAACTTCTCCAAAATTATAAATTTTATCTTCTGCTACGTACACCTTAAATTTTGACAAATCTTTTGGTATGTACGGGCTCAATCTTTTTTCTTGGAATATATCTGATCCTATTGTTAACATGTTAAAACTAGGCATTATGATTAGTTTTTTCTTTTTGTATCTTCCTTTTAAGAAACATTTGTATAACTCTTTTCTTCCATCCTTGCTTAGCGATATTGCTGGATGTTCATTACCAATTATTATTACTTTACTATCAATCTCTTCAAATATTTTATCTCCATGGCATATGAAGTACTCATCAATTTTATAATATGGTATCAATAATATTCCTTTCTTTTTTGTTATGGGTTCAAGTATCACATCATGGTTTCCTTTTATTATTATTAACTCTTGGCATCTTTCTTGTAAGAAGTCTATAAAGTTTAAAACATTTTTCCATTCATAGCTCATTATGCTTCCGAATTCATGTTTTAGGTCGCCATTAATTAGAATTTTTTTAGGTTTAACATTGTCTAGCATTTTTTTCATTTTTTCAACGGTTTCTTTATACTGAAATCTTGGTACTAATATGCCCCTATTATTTAATGATTCCTCGTATCCAAGATGTATATCTCCGACTATCAACAAGTCTTGTTTTTCTAAGTATAATCCTAAATCTATAATCTTTACATTTTTGTCTATGTACATTAGCCGCCCTTCATCTTTATTTTAAGCATCACATCTTTATGGATTCTTTTTAAAAATTCTATCTTATCATCAGCTTTCATTATATCCATCTTGCCTTGTAATACAAGATTAAATGCGAATGGGCTGGGGATATTTGTGTGTACTTCTTTTATTGTTATTTTTCCATCTTCTATTTCTTTCATTACATTTTTTGCGTTCTCAATATCCATTAAGTCTTCTAATATCTCCCTCCTTGTTTCTTTTAATATAGGGAAGTTTTCGCTTATTTTTCTGACTGCGCTTAGTAAGATCATTGATGATACCTGTTGTCTTCCAACTCTCTTTGTTTGGCCTTTGTAAGTCCTCAGTATCATTAATGCTCTTGTTGCACAATGTCTAAACCTTCTTTTAATAATCTCTGTCTTGTCTATTGCTAATGCCATTATCTTATCCATGTCTTTGCTTTTTATTTTGTTAAGTACTCCTGTAACATTTATTCTTTTGTCAAATGATAAATAAAACCCGTTGTCATTAACTCCAATCTCTAAGTCTTTTTTTTCTGTTTTTGATACTGCATATGCAACAGCTCTTGATAATACTTCATTTACTTTTCTGCCGTACAATGCATGAAAAACCACATACTTTTTTTTATCTTCGTCATAATGCTCCATCAGTATTTTTTTTTCATGTGGTATTTCTAAGTATTTATACTGTTCATAAAAGTAATTGAATATTGCTTCTGCTGTGTTTAAATCAACATAAAGATATTCTTGTATAAATTTTAACACTTCTTCTTTATCGTATTTTTTAAGTTTTTCTTCCATTAATTTTCTAAACTTCTGTATGCCCATTGCTAAATCAAAACTTAATGGTAGCATGTCTGACACCCATGATGGAACTGTTGGTGTTCTTCCAATTGCTGTACTTACGTAAGCTACCATCCCCTTTGCGTGCTTAAACTGATATGTATTACCGCCTAGAACAAATATATCCCCTGGTTTTAGTTTTTCTAAGAAGTTTTCATCTATTTTTCCAATGATGTAATCACCTATCTTAACACTAATAAAACTTTCATCCGGTATTGTGCCTATGTTTGTCATGTATATGATCCTGGCTAGTTTTCCTCTCTTTCCTATCATTCCTGTTTCTTCATCGTACCATATTTTTGCATAAATATGCCTTTCTTCCAACGTGCTGTACTTTCCGGATAAATAGTCTATTACTTCTAAGAACTCCTCCCACTTTAAAGTTTGATAACAGTAACTATTTTTGATCAGGGCATACAACTCTTTGATATTGATCTGTTCTGATATTGCTATTCCATATATTTGTTGTGCTAGTACATCTAAACAATTTGTTGGAATATGTATCCGGTCTATATTGTGTTCTACTACATGCTTAGATAATACTGCATTTTCTATTAAATCATCCCGGTCTAAAACAATGATCCTTCCTTTGATGGTATCATGCAATTTATGCCCGGCTCTTCCACAATTATGCATAAGTAATGATTCTGCATAATAGTTATTAGGCTCACTTTTGAGAGTTATATTATAAACTTGCTGCTTTTTGTTTTCTTTAGTAATAGTAAGAATTTTTGTCCAACTGATATTAGCATCTACATCTTTCTCATTTGGTCCTTTGTTATAATGTTTATTTTTTAAAAATTGGGCTTTCTTACCATACAAAGTACAATACTTCAAAAATTCTTGAACGTGTTTATTTCTTCCGATCTTTAAGCAGTATCCCTCATCTGAGGTTATTTTTTTAATAACTTTTGATGTTTTAGCCTGCTGATAAACAAAATAATTATGTATTCCACACCGGTTTAATAAGTTATGAATCCCAAGCATAAATTTTTTGCTTGAGGAAAATATGCGAATATTGATATCTTTATTTCCATCTCCTTCTAAAACTCCTTCTATAAATGGGATGATAAGGTCTTTTGGGAGTTTATTAAGTATGTTTGAAACTTCTATATTATGACTTTTTCCCTTGCCTATTTTTATTCCGAGTGCCGAAAATATTGCTACAACAAATTGGGCCCCGCAATCAAGTGAATAAAATTTCCGTTTTTTATCGTATCTTATTTTTGGATAAAACCCGATTTCATTATAAATCCTTCTGCATCGTTCTAATAATCTTTTATCTTTGTTTCCAATCTTTATTTTTATGTCTGATGAGTAAGCTGATTTGGTTAATGCTCCATCAGAAGCGACAACACCCGCAAGCCACATCAAATCCTTTGTAAATTTTAGTGGTAAAGGTTTTCTATGATGGGATTTACTCTTAATTTCTTGGAGATAAAACAAATATTGTTTTTTTTGAACATTGCATATCTTCATCAATTTTAAGAATGTATCAAGCCTAATTGATTTTCTCCTCCCTTTTTTACGCATATAATTTTGGAGGGTATTTTGATGGATTCCAACCCTTTTGGCTATACCGCTGTAATCACACCTTTTTTTTTGGACATATCTATCAACAATTTTCCTTAAGAAATCATCTTGATTTTCTACATAAAATTTATGTTTTGGGATTATTTCATATAGATATAATGTGCTTTTATTTTTTAAATCAAAGATTTCTGCAACATATTCCCCCTCAGTAAGCTGACTTGCGTTCTTCCACCCAGTTTGAGTCATTATGGGATGTTCATAGGTACAGCGAAGCAGTGATCCCGAATGTAACTTAATATTGAGAATCTGTCTTGATATGCTTTTATGATAATCTATGATCTTATTTTTTACAAAATTTTTTCTTTTTATATCATAAGATTGAATTGGAACATCAAGCTTATGCTCTACAATTTCACCAATAGTTTTATATGTGCCGTCGCTTAGAAGAATACGGCTATCATATGGTAAGCACCTTTGTTTTGCCCTTGCTACTGACTTTGGGCTTCCTAATAATATCACTAAATCAATATACCCAATATCTATCCCTAATTCAAGTGATGTGCTTGTAACGCATACTTTTAATTTTCCTTCCCTCATTTTTTGTTCGAGATCTAATCTGTGTTCCCTGCTTAATGATCCGTGATGTGCGCCTATGTTTTCGCTGTAGTTTTTTGGAAATTTTGTTTTTAGATGATTTACAACTCTCTCAGTTCCTGCACGTGTATTTGTAAATATTATAGTTGTTTTGTGTTCTTGTATTAGTTGGTCTAACAATTCATATGTTTGTTTATTCATTGAGTCGTATGTTGTTTCAATTAGGTCTTTTACTGGGCTTATAACTTTTAGGTCTAGTTCTTTTAAGAATGGTGCATCTACGATTATGCAGTCTTTGTTTCCGACTAGATACATTGCAACCGTTTCTAATGGCGCGACGGTAGCACTCAAACCGATCCTGCACGCCCCCGGGCTTAATTGTTGTAATCGTTCTAATGTTAATGATAAATGTACTCCTCGTTTATTTTCTGCTAAACTATGCAGCTCATCAACTGCTATCCAGTCTACTTTTCTTAGATGTTCTTTAAACTTTATAGTGTTTAATAATATCCCTAAACTTTCTGGAGTTGTTATCAATATATGCGGTGGCTTTGCTGCCATTTTTGCTCTTTCTGCTGTGGTAGTATCACCGGTTCTTACTCCAATTCGTATCCCTAATTTCTTTCCATAAATTTCTTCCATTTCCTTTAATGGTTCTTTTAGATTTACTTCAATATCATTTGATAATGCTTTTAGTGGTGATATGTACACACAATAAGTTCGATCTTCTAGTATTCCTTTTTCTGATGAGTCTACTAGTTCATTTAATATGGATAAGAAACATGTTAGACTCTTTCCGCTTCCAGTGCTAGCGCTTACAAGTATATTATTTCTGCTGTGTATTTCTAATAATCCGTATAACTGTGGTGGTGTAAATTTTTGAAATTTCTGTTTAAACCACTGTTTTACTAATGGGTGCATCACGTTAAAAATTTCTTCTTCGCTATTTGGTTCGGTTTTTTTAGTGATCATATGGAACTTTCAAAAAGAACAACTTAAAAGGCTTATGTGAATATGGCGCAATGGTATTTCTTAAACAGCAGCGGTGTTAAAAATAAATTTATAAACTTTTACTCTCTTAAAATATTCATGGCTGTTATACTAATTGGTGGTCCTCAAGTAATTGATGGAATACTTGATCCAGTTCATGATGATCTTGTTAAAAAATTAGCTATTGGTGGCGATACTGTAGCGTATCATCGTCAAGGATTTGGGATGGTGCTTGATCTTTTGGCGGGTACTAATCTTAGGGTAATATGGCATGAGAGACAAATAACCGGAATGCTTGATCTACCAGCAGATATAGTATTATGTGACACTAGATTATTTTTCTCAGATTATACGTTAGATAATAGGATTAAAGAATTTCCTAATGTTGTACGCAAGCTGAAAAAGCCAGGTGCTCCGGTTATAATTTTAGTTGAAGAAGGCTTGTCAGAGCGATACAAATCGTATGTTAACCGCGCAGGTTTTATTCAAGTTGATCAGCCTTATGATGTAGATGGATTAGTTGAGCGTGTTAAAAAAACATATCACGCTAAGATAAATTAACTAAAATAAGTTTTTTTGTTGCTTTTGTTAGTATTATTGGTCTGTTATGGGTTACATGGATGGTATCTTCAACTCTTATGCTTATAGTCTTATTGAGATATATTCCTGGCTCAATTGTGATTATATCATCTTCCTTGAGTATATGCGGTGATTTTCTGCTAATCTTTGGTTTTTGATGAATCCTATATCCAACTCCATGACCTAATGCATGGCAGAAGTATTTATTGTATTGTCCAAGTAATTTTTTTGCGTATAATCCTATTTCTTTGCAGTTTGCACCGGGCTTTACTTTTTTTATGCATTTTTCTTGGCAGTTTAATATTAGTTTATAGAGTTTTTTATCTTTTTTTGTTGGTTTTCCTATGAATAACATTCTTGTCATGTCAGAAGCGTTTTTTCCGTATCTTGCTCCGAAGTCTAATAACAAAAATCCATTTTCTAATTTTTTCTTTCTTGGTTTTTTATGCAGTTCTGTTATATTGCATGGGTTTTCTGGTGCGTAATTATTAGACACTATTGGATGGTATGCCTTTCTTACTCTGTGATCTTTAAACCTTTTAAGTATAAATTTTTCTATGTCCTTTTCTGTTTTAAAATTAAAATTCTTAATTATTTCATTAAATATTCTTGTATTAATTTCACAAGCTTTTTTTATTTCATCAACTTTTTTCAT
>ERZ1292623.3123-Hain-H51-01um-R1-3123-length-14314-cov-5_pt1 | contig 14314 bp, 20 predicted proteins | sample MGYA00564398_ERZ1292623 | MGnify/ENA primary metagenome ERZ1292623 (study PRJEB36523, sample SAMEA6512633) | groundwater metagenome | collected 2019-01-07 | study: AquaDiva: Metagenomics assemblies of 32 groundwater samples
GGTTGAATATAACATTGACACGATAGGAACTGATACGTTTAGTTCAAGATTGAAATTACAGGATGGAGTAAGATAATGAATATATTTGAGGCGATGTTTAAAGGCAATGGAAAAACAATTTTACCAGAAACGCCAAAGGGTAATTATTGTTATTTTGCACTAAATCATTTTTTATGGGAAAAAGATTCATTAGTTAAAATAAGAGATTCTTATATAGTAAGTGATATTGATTTGAGAAGGAATGATTGGTCGCCATATACAGGAGAAATTAATTACCGATGGAAATGGTATGAATGTCCTAGCAACTGGACAGATTATATTAAAGTTGATAAAAACGGCCTCTGTATTGAATGCGGAAGAAACGCAATGATACATTACAAACATATTTGTGATATGGCCATAAGTGAAGAAGAAGTAGAAAAAGTGTGTGGTAAAATTCAATGTGAAACAAGTCCGGGTCAATTGAAATTTGATGCCATTAGGAAATCATTAGAAGAAACTATTGAGAAATGTATCTGTGAGCAAAATTTGGTGGGCGCTAAGTTGTCGGTAGAAATATTGGGTACATTTTTGGAATTGGCGCCTATATGGCCAGCATGAAAGAAAAAGAAGTAATTAAAAAATTGCCATTATTTATTAAACCTCAAATGTCCGATAAGAAATTGAACCTTTTGATTGGAATGGTGGCCAGGGCAAACAAGGAATTTAATAAAAAACATGGAAATAGTAAAATTTGAACCAATACCTGATGTTCAATATGCACACGATTATATCGCGATGTTTGAAAAAATTGCCAGTGGTGAGCTGCAAGAAATACCAACTTTGCGATATTTAATTAAAAATGATTTATGGTTTATTTTACATTTTGTTTTAAAAATGCCAAATGTTAATCATCCGTTTGTTATCCAGAATTGCTGGGAAGTTGAAACCGGCCCCAAAGATAAAACTTTAGATATTTGGGCAAGAGAGCATATAAAAAGCCATACAATAACAATTGCCGAAACTATACAATGTGTCTTAAAATATCCCGAACGAAGCAATGGAATATTTTGCTATGTAAAAGGCCTTGCGGAAAAATTTCTTCTTTCGATTAAGGAAGTTTTAACCAAAAACGAAATATTAGTAACATGTTTTCCTGATGTATTATATAAAGACCCAGAACGAGATGCCCCCTTGTGGTCACTCGAAAAAGGAATTATAGTAAAAAGAAAAAGCAATCCTCCCTGGCCATCAGTAGGTGCTTATGGATTAATAGAGGGAATGCCCGTGGGTATACATCTTGAACGTAGAGTATATGACGATATTATTACTCAGGACATTTGCGAAAATTACGACGTAATGGAAAAGGTTAAAACTAAATTCGATATGAGTTTAAGCTTAGGTACTGATGGTGGAGTACATAGAGTGGTAGGCACTTATTATAATTATGATGACCCTCTTGTTTACATTAAAAACAAAACGCAGATAAGAGACAAAAATAAACCTCTTTACCATTTCCGATTTAAACCCGCGACTGAAGATGGATCGCCTAACGGTAAGTCGGTATTTTTATCAGAAGAATATCTTGATGATTTGAAGAAATCCAAAACTTTCAATACTCAATACCTTCTCAATCCCTCTCCGACTGAAACGAAAAAACTTAATAAGGATTGCCTGGTAATTACAAAACCAGAAGACCTACCGGAACGCTTATTCATATTTTTACTAGTTGACCCATCAGGTAAGAAGGGAACCGGCGACCCAGTGGCGATATTGCTTATCGGAGTAAATCCTGATAAAGACGATAATGGCGCCAGCAATATCTATATCCTTAATGCCGTTATAGAAAAGTACCCTTTGCCTGAATTTATCAAACAAGTAACATTTATGTATCTCAACGGTGGAAGAATTCTCAGATTATGTGTAGAAGAAGTTGGGCAGTCCACGACAGAAGTTCATATACGTGAAAAATTAGAGTCTAAAAATATTTACATCTCAATAGAAAATGGTGGTATTCAAATATACAAACCATCAAAAAGACAGAAAACGGCAAGAATTGAAGAATTGTCCGTGCCTTTAATTAATGGTAAAATCCATTGCTCTACAGCCGTACCTCAGAAATATATCGATATTATTAAGAAGGAAATGGAAGATTTCCCTTTTAGCAATGACGATCATGCAATAGACGCCTTGTCTTATTTCGTAATTGATACATTACCGGATTATCCCTTTCCTAAAGTATATACAAATATCAGACTTGCTAAACCAATTCCTGCGGGAGCTTTTAATTGATAAGATTAAGAAAACGTACAAACTCAGAATGGTTATGGTCGGTTATAGTAATAGCCATATCAATGCTAGCCATTGGTATTAGTATTGGGCGTTTTCTAGGACATCTAAATTAAGTTATAAAGAATAAAATAAATGCCAGGACTTTTACTAGAAAAAAATGGACAGCAAATTCTCGAAGAAGAAACCAACCAAGCCGAAGTTGGTCGTAAGAGAGAACAGTTTGAGTCTAGCCTTGCCATGTATATCAATGACGTGTGGAATAGAAATAAACGTGCAAAGATAGACGTAGAACAGAGAATGATTAAATCTTTGCGACAACGTAATGGTGAATACGACCCGCAAAAGCTGGCTTTGATACAATTGACGGAAGGTTCTGAAATATTCTCTATGCTGACTTACATTAAATGCAAAGCCGCCGAAGCATGGTTATCAGAAGCGTATTCTCCGATAAGAGGTAAATCGTGGGCATTAAATCATACTCCAATACCTGATTTATCGCCAGATATTTTACAGAAAATAGGCAATCGAGTATTAGACCAAATTGCTATGGCTACGCAGGTATACCAAGAAGAATCTGGCTTAGAAGTTACTCCTGACGAATTCAACCAAGTGGCGCAAGTACATTTTGCGGAATTAAAAGAACAAATTGATGAAGCTATTAAGGATGAAGCAAAAAAAGCCATTGGTAAAATGTCAGAAAAGATTGACGACCAATTAACCGAAGGACACTGGGAGAGAAATTTTAAAGATTCAAGAAGTGATTTGATTACGCTCGGTACTGGTTTACTTAAAGGCCCCACTCCAAGAAAGCGTAATAGCCTTAAATGGGTTTCTTCGCCGGAAGGTGAATGGATTCTCGATATGTCGGATAGCATTGTCTATGAATATGATCGTTTAAGTCCATTTGATTATTATCCAGAAGACGATGCTGAACATATTCAGGACGGTGATGGTGTCGAATATATGCGATTGTCTAAAGATGATCTTGGTTCTTGTATTGGAATGAAAGGTTTTAACGAGAAATATATTCGTACCGTCCTAAAAGACACTAAATACGGAAGCAAAACTGAAAGATTGCCGATTGACCAGCAAAGATCGGACGTAGAAGGAAGGCAGGGTAATTTAGATAACCCCAACAGAATAGACGTATTAAATTATTGGGGTAGTGTTAGCGGAGACTTATTGCTTGAATGGGGAATGGATGAATCGCAAGTACCAGACCCAGACTTGAATTATAATATAAATGCTTGGCTTGTTGTTGGTACTCAATACGTTGTAAGGGCAGTAATAAACATAACTGGTATTAAGCCATATTCAAAGGCATGTTTCGAGAAAATACCTGGGGCTTTTTGGGGTAAAAGCTTGCCTGAAATAGTAAGAGACGACCAAGATATGTGCAATGGCACTGCTAGGGCAATTCAAAATAATGGAGCCATTGCTTCTTTACCACAAACAGAGGTTGACATATCGAAGATGCTTGATGGTGCAAACACCGATAAGGTTTGGGCTGGCAGGGTTTGGCAGGTCGATACAAAGGGCATGAATAGCGGGCAAGCTGTAAGATTTACTGATTGTCCGTCTAAAGTTGTGGAATTGCTTCAGGTATATGAGAAGTTTAGCCGGGGGATGGATGAAAAAAGTGGTATACCTGCATTTACGCATGGCGACCCGAAAGTCGGGGGGGCAGGTAATACTAGCTCGGGATTGTCAATCTTTGTTAGTATGGCAGGTAAAGTAATAAATGATTTGACACATACAATTGATATGGATATAGTAGCGACAACGATAGAAAGAACGTATAATCACAACATGATGTATGACCCTAATCCTGATATAAAGAGAGATGCAAAAGTTGTCGTGAGGGGAACAAGTTCTCTCGTAGTGAAAGAACAAGAAGAAATCAGAAAGAGTGAATTGCTGAGAGATACAAATAATCCTGTGGACTTACAAATTATGGGGTTAGATGGCAGAAGGGAATTGTTGAAAGATAAGTTGATGACTATGACGAGTTTGGATGCTGACAAAATTATACCGGATAGACCGATTCAGTTTTTCCCGACAAATGTAAAAGGGCAGGTTCCGCAGGAAAAAGAAGTAACCAGGGATGTTGCTGGGAATAAATCAGGAGGCGTGGATACTAATCAATTTAACTCAGTCTCTCAACGAGGGGGTATGTAATCGAAGACCTATCAAAACATTTTCAAGATTTATTAGAAAAAGAGGAATGCCAAGAATCAGATAAGGAATATGTAATAACGAAAAAACCCTCATACTGGCCAACTCCTAGTAAAAAGGAAAAAGAATTTCAGGAAGAATTCACAGGCATGGTAATTACTGCACATGACGGTTTACATAAATGGACGATAAAAGATGTATGCTTCTACCTTTATCCTCATTCACCTATGAAATTTCTTAGAGGAATAATGACTTGTGAGGATTCAGAAGAAAAAAGTCTTTGGTTTGAAATAATATATGATCCGGTAACGTATAAAAAAGAAAAGGCGATAGAAGAAATAAAAGACCAGATTGCTTTGAAAAACTTAGAATATCCTAATTGGGAATATCATGTGAATCTCACAAAAAACGAATATAAGGGTAAATAATATGGAATGTACTCAAGAAGGGCATATTTATAGGTTGGATCATTACGTAGACGATAATACAAAACAAGAAATACGGTTTATGAAAAAAGAGAATGGCATATTGATTTATAACGGAACGACCAACGAAGAAGTCTTGGCAATGTTGATAGATCGAATGAAATATCTTAATGCCAAATGTGCGTGTCGCGAGAATTCTATCGTTATAACCAAATTAGAAGAAAGTTTGATGTGGCTTAACAAAAGAACCGAATTAAGAATTGCACAGGGCGTAGAAACATTAGATAAACCGCATAAATCATAATGATAAAACCGCCAGACGAGAGAATACATAAAGCGCTTAAAGGAATACAACAATATCCCGAATGGAAAATTATTGAGGAATGGATAGGGAATAGCATAATAGAGTCATTGAGCAAGACTACGCTTTCCGAGAATGACTTGGAAATCAAACGATTGCAAGGCCGTGCATTAGAATTGGCAGAATTAATGGATTATGTTAAAAACAGTCAAAAGGCAATAGAACGATATGACAGAAAATAATGAAATAGAAGTATCTATTAGAAATAGAGAACTCAAAAGACAAGTTGGTAATAAATTAAAAGAAACCGAAGTTATCGGTAATAATTTTACTGGTGAACTTACAGTAGTTTTTAATCAAGGTGGTGTGAGAGATATAAAGAAGCTCTTAATAATTTAATAATAATTCGATAGTTTTTATACCTCGTAGTTACGAGATTGATAAAAGCCCGAATCAAACGCAGCCTAATACAGCAATGCTAGGCATAAGTCGGATTGATTCGGGCTTTTTTATTTAGTACTGAATACTTCAATGAAGCTCAGTACATGGTTTTGCGAATACTTCAAACGAAGCTCGCAGTTGTAAGGAGATTTTAAAATGGCAGTAGGTTTAATAACGGACAGGAAATTGGATGAAAAGGTAGCACAGGCAGAGGCCGCATTCGCTGAAATGGCTAAGGCTCAAAAGGAATCAGAGAATACCGGAATTCCGGCTCCTGAACCCAAGAAGACCGAAGAAAAAGCTATAGAAGCAAAAGAAGCTGAAAAGTCAAAAGAGCCAGAAGTAGAGAAAAAGGAACCGGAAGGTATTAAAGTTGAGGATGCAAATTCTGAGACGTGGAAGCATAAGTATGAAGTGCTTATTGGTAAGTATAATGCCGAAATACCTCGTATATCCGCCGAAAACAAGGATTTGAAGTCTCAAATAGCAGACCTTCAAAAAGCTATTGAGGATGTTCAATCCAAGGTTACGGTAAAAGAGGAATCTGTCAAGAAAGAAGACATTGCATCCTCTATTTCTGTTATAGAACGGGAATTAGGTGTCGATGTTTCCAGTGCATTGAATAGGTTGCTTGATTCAAAGACTGGTAATATCCCTAAGCAATACGAGGAAAAGGTATCTCGTTTGGAAAAGAAAGTTGAAAACACCGACAAAAGGCAGATGCTTACTGAAAAGCAGACATACTTTAATACAATAAAACAGTTAATACCTGACTTGATTACAAAAAATGAAAACCCAAAATTTTTGGAGTTTTTGTCTAATGTAATTCCTGCGACTGGAGGCAAAACATACGAGCAACGATTGCACGAAGCCGAAGAGTTAAATGATGCCTTTGGAGTAGCAGAAATATTTAATCTCTTCTACGTTCCTTCTAAATCCAATGGTAAGAAACATAACATTGAAGAAATTCTTGAACCTGGTAAACCTAAACCAAAATCTCCTAATATTGAAGAAAAGAAGATTTATACTAAAGCTGAAATTAAACAATTTGATCAGGACGTTGTTCGCGGTAAATACACGGGTAAAGATGAATTAAGACAGAAGTTAGAAAATGCACATACCCTTGCAATACTTGAGGATCGCGTTAGGTAAGGAGATAAAAATATGACACCGCCTCTCGCACCAGGTTATCCTGATTATAAGGCTAACCAAGTGATAGCGGATTTGTATAGTGTAAAGTATCAGAAGAAATTTTACTATACAAGCCCTATCCCTTTAATGACAAATAGCGATTTTGCTGCCGATGTAAACAAACGCGGCGACAAAGTTGTTATTCCGGTAAGACCAACGATAACTGTTAAAAGTTATCCAGTTGGTAGCACAATGACAATGGAAAATCCCAATGCAGCACCGATTGAATTTCCAATGGATCGGTCAAATTATTTCTACTTTGGGATAGACAAGATAACAAAGAAGCAAATGATTGACGGCAGTAAATTCATTGATGAATGTACTCTGGATGGTGGCGAACAAGTCAATACTACTATTGCTGGGGAATTTCTGGATGATATTGTTGCTGATGCTCATGCCAGTAATAAAGGTAATAGTGCTGGTGTTACTAGTGCCAATATTAAACTTGGTACAACTGGAACTTTCCCAACTCTTACGTCTGTGAATGTTTTGAAATATATCATTGCATGTGAGATTGTTGGTGATGAACAAAACTGGCCAGATGAAGGGCGATGGATTTGCCTTCCTTCCGTTGTAGCTGGTTGCATTCAATTGTCTGACTTGAAAGATGTTTCTCTTTCTGGCGATTCAGGTGGTTCAATGCTCAGGCATGGTCGTCTTGGTAAGATCGGAAAAATGACTATCTTGCAGTCTAACCAAGTCAAGAAAGTAACTGATGGGGCAAGTACTTGCTTTCACATGCCATTTGGACATATGTCGGCCCTGGGTTTTGCATCAAATGTTATCGAATCAGTATATTTCGATAAATTTGAGCATACTTGCGGTGAAGGTATGAGGGTAACAAATCTTTATGACTGGGCGACGGTAAACTCCAAAGGACTTGGAATACTGTATGGCGCTGCCGACCTGGGCTTAGATTAATAGTTCTTGTCTTGGGGTAGGGTAGAAGCCTTACCTCAAGATAACTTTTCAATTTGGAGGTATTGAAACACATGAATAAGATGAAATTATGGCTTATAGGAATAGCCACTGCCTTGCTCTTGTCAATTCCTATGGCTGGTTATGCAGCCACGGTGGACAAAACAGGAAGTACTACTTATGGAGTTCCAGCCAGTGGGCTTAATAAGTATTTCACAATGTCGAATACTGTTGATATTTCGGCGGCGACCAATGGCGATGTTTATCAAGTATTACCTGTTGGTACTGGAACTATGGTTTTTAATGTAAGAACAAAAATTATAACGCCCAACGATGCCGCAACGACCAGCACTATTGATATTGGAGATGGCACTGATACCAATGGGTATAGCGACGATATTAATATGAAGGCTGCGGCTACTGTGGTTAGCAAGGGAACAAGCACTGATGCTTATGTCCAAGGACATGGCAAAGAATACACTACCGGAGATACGATTGATTTGACCTTTGTCGTGACAGGTACAAATACTGCTGGCGAAGTAAAGATAACTGCTCTTTGTTTGGATTTAAACTAAGGAGGGTGAAAATTGATTAAAAGATTATTTTTTTGGGCAATAATCCTCTCCTTATTTGTCGGCAGTTCGGTCTATGCCGCAAAAATAGAAGATGCGGTTATTGGCAGGCTTACCCTTGATGGCGAAACCATATCAGGGGTTAAGCGGTTACAAATGGATAGTTCCAATAAGGTACTTTTGGCATCTGGCGCTACTGTTCCAACAAACGGTACGGCAGGTTATGCAAAAGGCTGTGTTTTTGTTCAGACTGATACGGCTACCGGGCTTTGTGCCAGATACGAGAACATAGGGACTACGGCATCGTGTCAATTCAGAGTAATTGGTAGTTATGTTATCGAGAGTAATAGTCTTACTGCGATAGGAACACAATCCACTACCAGCACATATGTTACTGCTCCAGAAACTTGCAGATTGAGTAGCGCCTCTTTCGCTGGCACGACTGGGCATGGAAGCTCGTCTACGAATTACATTGAATTTAAGATATTAAATCTTGGTCAGGCAGGCGGGTGAACTAATCAATTGCTTCATGGTTCTTGTACGACTACGGGAACTGATGCTGGCGGGCTGGGTGGGTTAGGAACTCACACTACATATCCATTAACGCTTTCTACGGTTGTGGGTACTTTGAGCGTATCCAAGAATGACAGATTGAGATTAGATGCTGTTGTTACAGGCACGCTAACTACTCAAATTACACAACCATCGTGGATTCTAACTTTTGCAGGTGAATAAATTTAAAGATGCCGGGGGAAGGAGTAAAGAACTTCCCTCGGCTCTTGATGGAGTTGAATGCAATATTTCGAGTTAAAACTTAGAATAACACAAGAAACTGACATAGATAATTTATATCATCTTTTGCCTAATTGGATAAATGAGATCAGAGAGTCAATTGCTTTAAAATATCCATTAAGGTTTTTGTATACTTCTCGTGCAATGAATCTTATTGCCAGTACATTCGATTATACTTTTGATACTGGTTCAACAAGTAGATATAGCGGTTTTTACGATAGTATTATTTATTATAATGGGACATCCTACATTCCCTTGTCTTTTGCAGAACTTATAAATTTCAATATCTTGTTTCCATCGACGGCAACTGGCGAGCCTTCCTCTTTTACTGTTAAAGGTAACACCTTTACAGTGGATAAAATACCGACATCCGTAACATCTAAAACATTTACGGCTAAATATTATATGCTACCTGATAAATTGGTCAATGAACAAGATGAGGCTTATATTGATAAAAAATACTACGAGGCAATTATAAATTTAGTGTGTTTGAAAGCAATGTCTCATGTAAAAGATTATTCTCAAGATTTTATGAATTCCAGAGCAAGGGCGGTAGAATATTTATTTGACTTATATTCTCAGGAATCAATTGTACCCGTAAGTAAGGAAAGGATAGTCCAAGAGTTGGCTTTAATGGCTAATCTAACCCCAAGGGAAGGTGTTTGATGGCTTTTACAATGCTTGATGTTAAGAAGCGGATACGTCTTTATATAAAGCCAGATGTGGGCTCTTTGATTGATGACTGGATAAGGGCAGGGCAAGAATATCTTGAAGATGAGTTGAGAATACGTCCAATGCAAAAACTTGCCACAGGAACAATATCTGATGCGGTAAATGTGCTTGCAGTTCCGTCTGATTACATAGAAATAATCAGTCTTTCCATTATAAAAAATGATGTTAGAACGATATTGAATAAGGTAAGCGATACGAGATTATTTTTAGCCAACTTTACCGACAAAGCAACAACAAATGAGGGGCAACCTGGCTATTTCACAAGAATTACAGATAATTTTCAATTTAACTCTTATACGGATCAAGCATATAGTTATGAGTTATATTATTGGTCAAAACTAACAACGCTTACTTTGGATTCCGATGCAAATTGGTTCGTAATAAATTCCATTAATCTATTGGTATTTGCGTCTTTAGTTGAGGCTGCCACTTATTTATTAAGTAACAATCAAGTAGTTGATAAATTTGGCAGGGCGATTTTGCTAAACAATGATATTGTTTATTGGGAAAGAGAAAGAGATAAACTTTTAGACAGGGTTAGGCTTCGCGATATTAAGGAAAAAATTGCTTTTAATAAAAAAGGGGATTATCCGATAAATGTTTTCTAGGTTAAAATACTTATCATTTCTTGGATTATTTATCGTGGGAAATCTTTATGCACAGGCGCCATCCCACCAGAGACTTGATGTATCTATTGGTGGGACAAAAACCGCAAATAATGTTAATCAAATAGATTTTCCACAAGAATTTGTTTCTGCTACACAAACTGCAAGAAAAGCAACCTTATCATTTAAGGCTTTAAGTAAATGGAAAGTTGGAGCAGTAGAGGGAACCGGAACTGTAAATATTGTGGGAGCTGGGACGGTTATATTAAGTGCGACTACAGATGGAAATGGCAATGGCACCATAACTGTTACAGGAACAACCACTCCAAGTCTTGACCAATTAGCGGTAGGCACATCGACATTGAATGGTGCTGGTACTGGTAATTTTACTGGGACTATAACGGCTGGTGGATTTAGCGGAAATGGTGCTGGATTAACAAATATTACCGCTACTTTATTTCAAGGAAGCGGAAACGATCAATATACCAAACTCTTGCTACATGGCGACCAAGTCGGAAGTTTGAGTGCTTATCTTGATTCGTCAGAACAAGAAGGAACTGTTACTGCCATAGGTGGTATTAATGGAACTACTACCCATAAAGTATTTGGAAGTTCTTCTTTCTCGTTTGACGGTTTAAATGACAGGCTTTCCTGTACTGATAGTTCGAGATTGGAATTAGGAAGTAATGATTTCATGCTTGAGACAAGGGTAAGATTTATTGCCACTACTTATACTTATTTAATGAGTAAAGAACAAACAGTTTCTACTGATTATATTCTTTTTGGATATAATGCTGATGATTCAAAGCTTTATTTAGACCAAAAAGCTTCGAGTGCTTTTGTGGTTCAAACTTTTTCTGGTTCGTGGACTCCATCTCTTAATACATGGTATCATGTAGCAGTGATAAGAAAGGGTTCTAGGTTTAGATTTTATGTCGATGGTTCACAAATTGGAGCAGATGTATTAGATACAGATGCAATAGTTGACAATACCGCTGGTTGGATGATCGGGAGTATTGCTTCTGATAGTAATTGCCTAAATGGGTATTTAGATGAAATACGAATTAGTATCGGCACTGGTAGGAAATCTACCGGGACATTTACAGTTGCGGCAGAGCCTTATGGATCGTTTACAACCACATTATCAAACTGAGGGATAGTTATGACTGGACTTGAAGCTTATGATGAAGAAACCCCGGCTGGTGGAGACAATGTAAATCAAGGTGATAACAAAATAAGAGAGCTTGCACAAAAAACCAAGACATCTGTGGATGCAGAACACCATCTTTCCGGTGAACATAATATTCCACGTGGAACAACTGGCGATAAGCCAGCAGCAACAAAAGATGGTAGGTTCTTCATCCTTGAAAATAGTGGAGTTGAGGCTGAATTGCAATATGCAAACGGTACTGTATGGACTGGTTTGTCTAAAAATCAAGTCGTGACAGATATGCAAGCGGATATTACAGCAGTGGAGGCCGATATGACTACACATCAAACAGCCGACCCTATAGATCATCCAGCGCAAAGCGTTGACCATACAAAAATAAAATCAGGAGATGTGCGTAGAAAACACTTAAATAGTGGTGATGGAAACCCAACAGGCTCAATAGCAAGTCTTGTGAATGGTTCAGAGCTGGCAGATGATGGTACTTGGCATACACACCCAGCAGCAGCAGGAGACCCATTGGGAATAACTTATCTTGCTAGTATTGTTTCTATTGCAAGTGGTAGTTCTGATGTGGGATGGACTACAAAGGACTTGACGGCTTCGGGTGTGCCGTCAAATGCAAAAGCGGCTATATTGCAAGCAAACGGAACAACCATAATGGATAGTGGCGCAGCCCAAACTCAATGTAAAATTAATATAAGGAAAAATAGTAGTTCCGATGAATTATGGTTAATTGGTAGTATGTATAATGATGCTTATACAAATATTGGTATGAGAGGACAAGGCACGTATCCATTAGATACGGGAGAGAAATTAGACTATTTGGTTGCAGGGTATAATGTGTCTTGGAATATCCATTTAATAGGATATATCGTATAAAGGAATGATAAATGTTATTTGGTTGTTCTAATTTCCCTAATTCGGCAACAGTTCAATTTAAAATAATAACGAAAGCGGGTGTGCCAACACAGGATTGGACGGCTACTGACGTTACCGAACGTGTTATTAGTGCTACGGCAAATATGTCTATTTATCAAATAGACACAACATTAATAGATTCCGGTTTTGAAGGGTGGATATTTTGGAGAACAAGTGATGAATTATATACTGCTGCCGAATTGATAAGCCTTGCTGATTCTCAACTATTTTATCCATCAGGTGCAGTAGTAGCCGATGGCTCTAATACCGCGCAAACATTTAAAACAGATTTGGCTAGCGCAACAAATGATACTTACAAAGACTCTTTTTTATTGTTTATTTCAGGTACTTTAATAGATCAACAAAAGAAGATTGTTACATATCTAGGAACTTCTAAATTTATATCAGTAGCAACTCCATTTACCGCGGCTCCAACGGCTGCGGATGTATTTAAAATCATCAACAGATAAAGGAATATTATATGTCTGTTATAGCAGCGGAAATACTTTATTATTACACAGGCACAGGTTCTCAAGCCGCCCCTGGCGGTTCTCTTGGTGGAAGTATAACTGCAAATGAATGCGGGACATCTATAAATCACCTGTTTGATAATGTCTCACCGACAGAAGCAACGGCGGGAGATACTGAATACCGTGCTATTTCTGTAAAAAATACAAACGCTACAGATACTTTATACGATGCCTATATTTGGATTTCACTCGAAACGGTATCTACAGATTCAATTATTGCTATAGGATACGATTCTACTGGGACACAATCAGTTGCAAATGAAAGCACTGCCCCATCTGGTATTTCTTTTAGTACTCCACTTACAAAGGCTACAGGCATATCATTAGGTGATATGGCGGCTGGTGTGGCCAAACGTATTTGGGTACGTAGAACAATTACTGCCGGGGCTGTTAAATTAGCCGATAATGGTACAATGATAACAGAAGGCGGTACATATTGAGTCTTTTAATATTAGATTCCGGTACAAGACAAAACGTTTCTAATCAATTGCCTTATTCTTGGTTAATATTAGAGGCTGTCAATAAGAGCTTGTCTTATTCATGGCTGATACTGAATGCTGTAAATAAATCATTATCATATTCTTGGTTGATAGGTGGGTATGTAAATAAATCGTTAAGTTACAGTTGGTACATCCTTAATCCTGTAAATAAGTCCTTGAATTATAGTTGGAAAATATTGAATACTGGTTTTGGCAAGGCTAAATTTACTTTCTTTGCAGAAAAGAAAAATAATAAATTTTTAAGGTGATAAATGGTAAATTACTTAGGCAATGAAGTCGGAAATGATGTTGATATTGACAAAATAACTACGGATAGAATAAAAAGTATTTTCTATGATATAAATGATGAATTAAAATGGCATCGCAAGGCCATGTTTGCCATTATTGTTTTGGGTAATCAAAAGAATTTTGGCAAGGAAGATATAGAAAAAGCCAATTCTGTAATGAAAGACCTTGAGAAAATATACCTGAAAATTGAGCTATTTGTGGAAGAAGGCCGTCTTGCTAAGGAAAAGTTAAAAATAGAAAATGACAACGATAGTAGACCCTAATGAAAAGACGATATACACAGCCAATGGCATTTCGACTGAATATGATTTTGATTTCAGGATAGCCGTGTATTTATCAGGAGCTACTTATCTTCCACGAAAGACCTACGACATTACTGTTTATGTAAGTGATGTTAAAAAAACTTATACTACTGATTATACTATATCAGCAAAGAAAACAGGGTATGGAAGCATAGTATTTGTCTCGGCTCCGGCAAATGGTG
>ERZ1292623.389-Hain-H51-01um-R1-389-length-47774-cov-17_pt3 | contig 14313 bp, 20 predicted proteins | sample MGYA00564398_ERZ1292623 | MGnify/ENA primary metagenome ERZ1292623 (study PRJEB36523, sample SAMEA6512633) | groundwater metagenome | collected 2019-01-07 | study: AquaDiva: Metagenomics assemblies of 32 groundwater samples
TCTTCCGTGAATCTTTGCCATGGCTGAATCTCCTCGCCGGTTAGAGCGGCGTGTCTGCGAGCTCGACGACGGCGGCCGTCACGCTGGCTCCGGTGTCGTAGCCGACCGTCACGGTCGCTCCGTAAATAGCTGTCGGGAACGGGCCGAACACGCCGTACTTCGTCGTGGCAACCGCGCCACCAGCAGGCGTCTGGGTCAGCGTGTCGTTCAGCGTGCGGGCGTTCGGTCCCACCAGCTTGAAGCTTACGTTGACGGTCCCGCCGGTCCTCGTGACGATCAGGATCGTGCGGCCCGTGTTGACGAAGCTGTTATCGTTCACCTGGTCGGCAGCCTGAAAGCTTGCGTCATTCACGCCATCGCCGAAGCCGAGGGCCGTGACCTTGGTGAGTGCTGTAGCTGGCATTTAGATCACCCCTCCGTCGCTGCTCTCAGGCTTGGGCTCGATCACCGGCTCTGGCGGGGCGGGCGCGAACACCGGCGCCGCCGTGTGCTCGGGCGCGAGCTTCTGCCCTGCGTCGAAGTCCACGAGCTGCTCCTCCTCGCCTGCGTAGGCGATGACCTTGTTGTCGTTGGTGGCGTTGAAGGCGAGCCGGTCCGCGATCCACTTGTCGCCAAGCTCGTCGTCGCAGTTGTAGAAGCCGGCGCCCGGGTAGGAAACGTTGCCGACTTGCATGGATTGGGTCAGGTAGATTCTCATCACTCACCCCTCGTAAAGAAGCTCGACGGTCCACTGCCAGCGGTGACGGCCGCTCTCGTCAGCGCCGAGATACGATGGCGCAGCCTCGAGGTTGCGGACGTTGATGTAGCCGGCGACCACGGCGTGCTCGCCGGAGTCGAAGAGCGAGTCGGCCCACACCTTGCCGGCGTTGTAGTCGTCTTTGTTTCCGCGCGCGTGGACGCGCACCTGGGCGCGCACGAGGCGAGTCGCCTGCCCGTTGAAGGGCTCGGCGGCAGGCCCGCCGCTCTCCCAGCAGAAGGCAGCCTGCGCCGGGTAGCCGTCCTCGGGGGCGCGCACGGGCCCGTGGAAGAGGTTGGTCCCGAGCGTCGCGGTGCCGAGCGCTGTGTCATAGCTGGTCGCGAGGTCGACTTCTGGATTCGGCATGTCACGTTAGCCGCCCTTCGGTCGGCGCGGCACCGAGCTCGGGATCGCGCCGAGGCGTGTGCCGCGGGCAAAGAGCTTCTTGGCCCGGTCCGTGATCCACCGAACATATCCGGCCATGTGCTGGTTGAACGGGTCGCGGAGGAACTGGTCCTTGCCTACCGCGTGCGGGATGTCGATCTCGTGGACCGGGACCGCATAGTTCGTCCCGTAGCCGGCCTCCGCCACAGGGTCGTCGATGTCGGTTGGCGGTGCGACGTAGGCCGTTTGGCGCAGGCGCCCGGTGTCCACCGGAACCTCGACCACGCTGTCCGCGATGACAGCCAGCCCCTTCTGGAACACGGCGCCGGCGACGGCATGCTTCCAGTCCTCCTGCGTCTTGCCGAGCTTCTCGATGAGCGCCGACATTCCCTCGACGCCGGCTTCGACCACGAGGCTCATAGGTACAGCTCCCGCAGCGTCAGAGCCCCGTTGGGCGTCGCGGCGGAGCTACGCCCAATTATGAGTCGGCTCTTGTTGGCATCGGCTGTATCGTCACCTGGCAGCCATAGGCGGGCAGTCGCGGGGATGTCCGCCTCGGTGATGACCTTGTGCGTGGCCTTCCTCTCGACGCCGCTGTCGTCGAGCGCCAAGAAGCTGCCGTGCTCGACCCTAGCCTTTGCTGTCGCGGAGGCAGCGAAGTTCGGGTCGCCCGAGCTGTCGAACGTCGTCTGCGTCGTGTAGGTCACCGTATCGGTGAGCAGGTGTGCGAGGCGACTCATGCCCACGCCACCCTTGCGTAGCCGTCGAGCACCCCGGCGACATCGCGCGGGACGATACTGCCGGCACCTCGGTCCGAGTTGTAGCTGGCGCCCCACGACAGCAACCGCTCGCTGTTCACCGCTGGGTCACGTGCGGCCCAGCGGTAGCGCAGCGCTGCGAGCGTGATGCAGGCATCCTCGAGATCGTAGGGCAGGGTGCGCGGCCCGGTGACGCCAAGCCCAGGCGGGTTCGTCCCGACCTGGTTCGCGGTCTTGAAGCCGCCCGCGTAGGTCACACGGAACAGGCTCTCCTCGGTGCCCGGCAGCGGGTGCGTCAAGATCGCTTCGCCGAATGCGACGGTCCAGAGCCATCCGTTCTCGCGGTAGATGCGTCCCTGCTGTGCGTTGTCGATGCGGTACTCGGTCGCGGCAACGGTGTCGTTGGCGTCATCGGGGTCGAACACGATGGAGGCAATCGAGAGCAGCGGCGTCTTCGGGACGTGCAAGATCACAGTCCCGAAGCCCTTCACGTTGTCGACACGTGCGGTCTCCCAGTGGAAGCCCTGGGGGCGCCCGCAGTACTTCTCGATCGCAGCGGTCGACGACTCGATCATGCGCTCGAGCGTCGTGTCGAACGTCGTGACGGTGATCCCGAGCTCGGTCTTGAGATCGGCCAACGTGCACAGGGCATTGCTCGACAGCGTCACTGGTTCCTCCGAGCCACTGCCCCTCAGCTACCGTCACTCGTGGCGTTCAAAACGGCATCGACGGTCACGCCGCGCTCAACCAGCGCGTTCGTGATTGCCTCACGAATGGCTTCCTTCTTCGACTCGTCGCCGAGCTCGAGGCCAGCCTGGACCGCGAACTCGATGAGATCCTTTTTCGACATCGGCTCCAGCTCGGCCTCGACCTGCGCGCGAACATCGGTGGCGGCCTCCGGCTTCGCATCCGGCGTGAGCTTGTCGACAATCGCCGCAGCAGCGCGCTTCAGGAGCCCGTCGGCGTAGTCGGCGATGCCGGCCGTGACGAGCCGATCGGCCACGTCCTTGCGGAACCCGGCCTTGTCGCCGACGTACCAGCGGCGCCACGACTTCGTGAGCACCACGGCGACGAGCGCGCCGTCGTACGGCGTGTGCAGCAGCCGCGCCGCTTCCGTACGCGCCTTCGCGGCGGCTGCTTTAGCTATCGGGGTTTCATCGCTCATGGACGGTCCACTCCGTTACTGCGGGATCTGGGTCCAGCCGCCGAGCATGACGATCGTGAAGTAGATCGCGATGTCGGTGTTTGCGGCGCTCAGGTCGAGCGTCGTGTTGATGCGTAGGTACTGCTTCTGCGCCATGAGGTTCAGGTCGTGCTCCGAGACGCCGCGGTAGGTCGCGGCGGCGGCCGTCGCCGTCACCTTCACGGTAGCTGCCTCGATCACAACGGCCGTGTCGAACGAGCTGTTGTCGGAGCTGTACTGCACCTCGTGCGCAAGGCTGAGCGTCTTGGTGTCCGCCAGCGACGCCAGCCACCCCGTGGCGACCACCGCGCTGTGCGCGAGAGCCGTGCCGTTCTTGCGGTTGATGCCCTGGCCGGTGCTCTTCACGTTGTCGAGCGCGGCGCCAGCGGTGATGATCGACGGGATGTCAGCCGCACCCTCGGAGGCGTTGCCGTCGTACGCCTTTACGAAGGCGCCGATGTCGTTCAATGGAAAGCCCATGTCTCTTCTCCTCGACCCTTCAAGGGGTCACGATTCCGTTACCGACTTACGTCAGCGACCAGTTGACCGCTTCGGCCAGCGCGATCTCGTTGCCGCGCTGCATGGCCGCGTGGTCCCACTTGCCGATCACCCGGATCGGGGTCTCGTCACGCGAGAACCCGCTCACCGTGGTCCCGGCGGAGTTGACGTAGGCGGCGCCAGGCGACACGTCGACCTGCATCTCCGTGTTGCGCCCGAGCAGCATGTGCGCCATCGCGACGCAGTAGAGCTCGGACTCGTCGGTGGCACCGCCGAGGTTGGTCGGGATGTTCGAGGTCGAATGCAGCGGGGCGCCCAGCAGCAGGTCGCCTTCCTGCTCGAGGCCGGGGAACAAGACCCCATCCGTTGCGCGCTGCGCCCGAAGGTAGTTCTTGGTCCGAGGAGCCGAGAAGTAGACCGGGCGGTCGAGCGCCAGGTCCACGTTGCCCACTTCGATCAGGTTCTGCAGCTGGAGCAGCTCGCGCACCAACACCGCGTGCACGATCGTGGCCTTGCCGGTGGCGTTGAACGTGTTCGCCGTAGGCACCAGCCCGCGTAGGCCGGTCGGCTCGCTCGACGTGCCGAGCGAACGCAGCAGGGTGCTGTCGAGCTTGGTGCGCATCCCGCGGAGGATGCTGTTGAGGATGAACGTGTCCGACTTGCCTGGCTGCGAGCGCAGCAGGTCGTTCGACACGCCAACGATGGTGATCAGCTTGCGCGGCTGCAGCCGGAGCTGCCCACCAGTGACCTCTTCGGCATTCGGGGCGACGCCCTCCCCGACCCACTGGGCGTCGGCGCCGTCCGACTCGTACGGCATGACCATGCCACCGTCCGGCAGGTCGACCATCTCGGGGTTCGCGCGCGTGTAGACGACACGGGCGACCAGTTCCTCGATTACAGCATCCGCAAAGGCCGGCTCGAGCAGGAAGCCGCCCTGGTCGAAGTCGGTCGCCTGCAGCGCCTTGACCAGCGTCTCCTGGCCGGCTCGCTCCGCGATCTCGATCGCGGCCTCGATGCCGCCGCCGCTCTGCCGTGCCTGGTAGGTGCACTGGACGAAGCGGGCGAACATGCGCGCGCGCTCGAGGCGCGTCATGTCCTTGATGTCTTTCGTGGCCAGCGGATCGCTGATGCCGCGGCGGATGTTGGCGACGACGCCTTCGCCAGCAGCGCTGCCAGCGAGCCCGTGCGCCTTGCGGCGAGCGGCGAGCCGAGCGGCCTTCTCTTTGGCAGCGGCGTCCGGGTCGTCCAGGTCGGCGAGGGCGCGGTCGCGCTGATCGCCGAGCAGCTCGGCCTTCACCGCGCCAACCTCGTCGCGGATGACCTTGATCAGGTCTTCGCGGGTCAGGGTCTTGCGCGGGGTCACGCCGTTGTTTGAGATCAATGCCATCTGAGTCTCCTAGTTCGGAAGCCTTCCGGCCTCCCGCAGGATGTCTGCCTTGAGCTCTGCCATCGCTTCGCGGATGAGCTCCCTTACTTCGATCGGGTCGAGGAGGCTGTCGGCCTCGGACTCGGGCTCCTTGAAGGCCTCCACCAGCGCCTCGCGTACCATGGTGCGAACGTCTTCCTTGGTGACCGCCGCGTCGTCATCGATGGCGAGCAGTTCGGTAGCCTCGGCGAACAGCTTGGCGAGCTTCGCGCTGCGCGCCTCGTCCATGGCCGCGCCCTTCAACGAGGCTGCGATGGTGGCCAGCTGCTCGACGGCGGTCGAAACGGCGTCGCCGGCCGCCGGCGTGACTGGTTCGGCTGCCGGCGTGACGATCTCGGCTGCGCGCGCGATGACGCTCGCGGGCACCACGAGGCCGCTCTTCGTGCGGCGCCACGGCTCGAGGGCCTTGTGCATGACCGCGACCTCCGCGTCATCCGCGACGGCGCTGGCCACCGACTCGTCGTTGTCGAGCCACTTGGTCGCCCAGTCATGCAGCGGGGCCAGGTCGAGCTTCTTGGCACGGGCGAGCTGCACCATGGCGCCAGGATGCGAGCCGACCGGGACCACCGACCACTCGACGAGCTTCTGCTCGGCGAAGTCGATGCCATGGCGCTCCTCATTCACGACCCACTTGAGCGGGATGAAGCCGACCGAGACGCTCTTCAGGATCTTGTCGTCGATCAGGCGCAGCACCAGCGCGCCGAACTCGTCAACCTCTTTGGTCGGGAAGCGGGCGTCGCCTACGAGGGCGGCCTTCTCGCCGGTGCCATCCGTCCGCGTGTTCAGCGGCTCGGCGATCGGGAGCGCTCGGTTGTTGTGCGCGAAGAGTACGGCGCCGTTGACATCGAACTCGGCGAGGTTCCAGCCGGCAGGGTCGATGGTGTCGCGGTCGCGGTCGACGCTCTTGTCGGAGAGGAGGAACGAGCGAACGTTGTCAGCCAGGGCGGCATCGCCCTCGAGCTTGAAGCGAAGGCCACCGCGGCCCATGCGCGGGATCGTGAACTTCGATAGGTCAACGCCCTTGTCGCCAGCACGTGCCGCTGTGAGCGCGTCGGTGATCAGCTTTGAGATTCGAAGGGCCATCCAGAGTTTCCTCTAGTCGCGGCTTCTGGGCTCTGCCGCGTGGATGGCCTCTCGTGTCGAACAACGCACCAGTGGCGCAAGGAACGCCCGCGTGTCAACCCCTATTCACAACTCGTGCCTTTTGCCGCAGCGGCGGCAGACGATCACGACACCAGATCGTGGTTCGTAACCACCGGTCGTCTCGGCGAGCACCTGGTTGCAGGTCCGCTCGGCGCCGGCCTTGTTGAAGGTTCCGTCGCAGCGGAACTGCTTGCCGCTCTTCAGCACGGCGGCGCGCTCGAGGGCGTTGCGAGAGTAGAACGGGTCGGTCATGTCGCCCGCGCCGCCCGACGCGCCAGCCTTGCGTCGTACTCCGCGGAGCCCGACGGCAGCGGCGTCGCCGGTGGCATCTCGTGCGTCGGCTCTGTCTCGCGCCACACGTCGGCGGCCTCGCGCGCGGCGCCAGCCGAAAGCTTGCACGCGTCGCGGCAGAACAGATCCTTGCGTAGAAGGGCCTCCACGAGAAACACGTAGATCGATTCCTCGAGCGTCATGCCGTCGCGCTTCACGCCGCCCTCCGTAGCGCCTTGAGCATGTCATCGGTCTGCAACGCGAACGCGCGCCGCACCGCACGCGCCACGCGCTCCTCATCACGATCCGTCTCTTCGACGAACGCGCGCCAGATCGTCGGTGCGTCGATGGCCTTGTCCTCGACCACCGCCACCTGACTGCACCTGCAGCCGATGTCATACTCGGCCACGCCGAACCCGCCCGGGTACATCGCCACGAGCCCGTCGACCTCGAACGGCAGGTCGATGCCGCGCTTCTGCCCATCGAGTTCGGCGTGTGCGTCGCGTGTCCGGTCATCCGGCGTCGCGATCCACACGCGGCTCTCGACGAGCCCGCTCATCTTGTGCGCGCCCCAGATCCCGAAGTTCGCGGAGGCGGTGACCTCGGTCCGTGCGATGTTCAGCGAGCGCACGCGGCTCATCCCGTCCATGAGCGCTTCGATCCGCCTCGCCAGCTCGACCGGGCTCTCGCCTCCAGCGATGCCCTGGCGAAGCGCCTCACGCACGAGCCCGCGGGTGGTCTCGTTGATGCCGCCGATTTTGCTCGAGCTGAACTTCTGGATGTGCGCGATCACCAGCGGGTTGACCATGTTGAACGCGGCGTCGGCGCCCACGTCGCGCATCGTCCGCACGCCCCAGCGCCGGATCGTCTCTTCGATCTCCGGCGTCACCTCGGAGTCGAAGCGGTGCGGCTGAAGCGCGATAACGATCGCGTCGGCCTCGGCGGCGGTGACCTCCTTGCTCGGGCGCGGCGCCAGCGCGAGCGGTGCTCTGGCGACAACGGCCCCGCGTTCCTCGCCTCCGCCAGACGGTGAGGCGGCGCGCGGTGGCGCTGGGATCGGGATCAGATTCATCGGCACGTAGTGGACGCGGTCCGCCTCGCCGCGGTCCTCGAGCCCCTGGAGCGCGCGCATCTCGCCGAGCTCGACGGCCCACGGTGCAGCCTGGATCGCGGAGAGCTTGAAGGCGCGGTCCTCTGGTATCGGCGAGTGGTAGTCGAGCACGAGGCGATCGTCGAACATCGGCAGGAGGTTCATCTGCAGCTGGGCCCGCATGCGCTCGAGCTGCGGCACCGTCGAGAGGATCGCGAGGATGGCGAGGGCCTCAGTGATGGTCGCGCGGTTGCTCGACTCGATGTCACCCATCACCTCCGGCGGGCAGCCGATCACCTGGCGCACCAGATCCTTGATCCATGTGCGTTGCTCGGTCAGGTCGAGGTCCACGAACTTGTGCGACAGCTCCTTTATCTCGATGTCGCCTCGTGTCCAGAACGAGCGGCCACCTTTTGACACGTTGCGGTACTCGTTCTCGAACCGCTCCTTTGCGATCTTCAGCTCGTCGGCATCGACCTGCCCGCCAGTGGCGCTCGGCTTCACCGTGAAGATGATGTCGGGCTTCCCGCGGTTGATGAACCAAGTGTTTTGGAACTTGGAAATATATTCGTCGGTCTCGAGTTCGTCGGCGAGCGAGGCCCCGAGCCCGGAGCCGCGGCCATACGGATTCGACAGCGCCGGGTTGCGGAACACGATGAACTCGTCGGGTGAGAACAGGCGCACCTGGCCGTTGATCTGCACGTCAAAGAAGTTGTGGTCGGCGGTCGGCACGCGCGTGATCCAGTGCGACGGCACAGGCCAGAACTCCTCCGGGGCGCCCAGCTTGTTTCGCACAAGCGCCCAGCCGACTTCGCCGACGACGGTGATCGAGGCGAAGGTCAGCAGGCGCGCGTCGACACCGGTTAGCATCGGGTTCGGCTGCGCGAGCAGGTTGAAGAGCTTGTGGTCGGTGATCTCCTCGAGCCGGTCGTCGGCCGCGAGCTTGCTCAGGATCTTGCCGCGGACCTCGATCGACTCACCGAACTGCAGCGCGGCGTGGCGGACGTAGCGGGAGCCATCCTTGTACTCGCGTGAGCCTGGCGCGACCTTCACGGCGAAGAGCCGCCACGGGACCACCGCGGCAGCGAACGACGTACGCTCGATGACGGCGCGGAACCACGGGGACGTTGAGTAGGCGGCGAGCATGGCTGCGGTGCTCATGCGCTTGCGGCTCAGCTTCGAGCCGCCGCTGATGAGGCCGACGAGCGAGCCGGAGTCGATGCCGGCGGCCTTCGCGACGTTGCGCAGCGCCCATCGTTGGAGCCAGCCCATGCGCGTTACCATCTCCGAATGATGACGCGAAAGCGTCCCTGGTTCGTGACCATGACGTTCTCGAACGTGTCGGTCGTCATGAAGCGCTCGGCGGCGCCGCGCTCCCACGGGAACGACTCGCAGAGCCGAGCGGCCTCGCGGAGTATGGCCGAGGCGCGCGCCCGCGCGAGTTCCTCGAGGGCGTTCGGGATCTTCGAGTCCTCGGCGGCGTCGAGCAGGGCCGTCATGCGGGCTACTCCTCGACGACGGTGACGGAGCACTCCTGCCCGCAGGAAGAGCACGCAGCGTCGCACGGAGGCATCTTGAACTTGCCGGCGTCGCCTGCGGGCGGCAGCACGAAGGTGAACGAGCCGGTGCGATCGCAGGTGACGCGGACGCTGACGGGGTGCGCACACGCGACGGCGGCGAGCAGAAGCGCAGCTACGAGAAGGCGGCTCACTGGAACGTGACCGTGCTGTGCGTGACGTTGACGGTGTCAGCCAGGTCTGCACCCTGGAGATACCACAGGTACGGGATCACCATGATGCCATCCGTGAACGAGAACGCCTGTGTCGTCGACGGTGGCGCGCCGTCGATCGTGTAGGTCACGGCGCGGGCCGCGCTCACGAGCACGCAGACGACCTTGCTCGCCGCATCCGCCCACGTGTTGGTCGTGTCGGTGCTGAGAGTCCCATCGCCGGTGCCGTCGAGGTTCGCGTCCAGCTCGTTGAGGATAAAGATCGTATTCGGATTCGCCGTGCCCTCGATGCCGATCGAAGCGTATTCGTCGTACGCCTCGAAGGTCCCCTGCGCGAGTTCGATCTTGCGGAACCCGACGTGGAGGTCAGACGCCCCGCTTGCGTCGCCGACCGCTATCGTCCAGCACCCCTTGAAGGCCGGGTCTGTGCCGGGGATCAGCGGACGCCCGCTCGCATCGCCGATGCCGCCGAAGACCTCGTACCCCTCGGTGCTGGTCTGATCGCCAGCGATGTTCAGGCCGGTGGCCGACGCCGCCAGGTCGAGAGTCTGGCCGGCGCCGATCGCGGCGTACGCAAACACGTTGCCGTCGCCGGTGTACGCGTAGTGCGTGATCGCCGTGGTACCAGTGAACGCGGCAAGGTCGAACTTCAGCGTTGAGAGACCGAGGCTCGCCCCTTCTCCGAAGGTCTCGACCCAGCCCGGCGAGCGCGACATCGCTCCACGTAGAACGATCTTCTCTTCGCCATTCGTGGTGTCGAGCCGGATCAGCGCGGTGGCTCCGGCGGCGCCGAAGTCGATCCCGGCCGCGGTGTTGTCGGTCGCGAGCACGGAGCAGCTCGCAGCGCCGCATGTCAGCGCACCAGCGCCGCCCAAGAACGTGATGTCGCCGCTCGACGACACCTTCATCACGTCGGTGCCGGCGCGCCGCAGCACGAGGCCGCCCGTAACGGTGTCGATCACCCAGCCGTCCCGCCCGCCCGGGTCAGGCAGAACGTAGGCGGCGGAGGCGATCGACGGGAGAGCGAGCGCGGCGAGGAATGCGAGAGCGAATTTGGTCGGCATACAATCTCCGGTAGCGGTGTCGTTGGACTCGGCGCACCATTGGCGTGTGACGGAGGCCCTTGTCAAGGGACGATTCAGGCGTACGTCACCGGGAGAGTGAGCGTGATCGGCTCATCGTCGGCTGGCGACAGGATGGATGCGAGGTGGACCGCGGCGGCGAGCGAGCTCGCGTGCTCGTAGCTGCACCCAGATGCGCCGCAGAGCCACGCCTCGCGGCCTTCGACCTTCGTTGTCGCGAAGACCACTGACTCGCTGTCGGCCCACCCGTCCATGTGATCTCCCATGCCGGCCGCCCATACCACCCGTCGAATCAGATGACGATCCCGCCCTTGTAGCCGGGCTTCTGCTTTCGGTAGCCGCGCCAGACATCCTGGCTCGGAATGGTGACCGGCCCGTCGGGTATCGCTGGCGGCGCCACTCCTTCCTTCACGAGGCACAGCGCGCCGCTCAACCCCTTGCTCGACGCGAGCGCCGAGGCGCGCTCCATGAGTACATTCACTGTATCGCCGCGCACGCTGCCGGCGCGTGTATGGCCCGAGCCGAACTGCCAAACGAAAACGTCCATTTTTTGTCCACCCTTCAATTCAGATCACGAGCACGGAGGGTCCGCGCTGCGTCCGGTCGCGTAGCCAGTTGATTCCCTGCATGGCGGCGTCGAGCTGATCGTCATGCTCGCCGAACGGGAACAGCGTCACCTCTGCGATGAACGCATGCACCCACGGGAACAGCGACGGGTGCGGCAGGTAGACGTTGCCCGCCTCGATCGTCGGTGACGCGGCCGCACAGCGCGCTTCTTTGCCTCCCTGTGGTTTCACGGCAAGCATCGCTGGTACCTTGCTCTTTAGCGCTGAGAGGATCGCAGGTCCGTTCGCCGCGTCCTCGACGAGGTGCGCGATGCACTTCTTGGTGCGCGCCGCGACCTGCTCGAAGGCGTGGCTCGTCTGCGTGAAGTCCATGCGGCCGTGCACCTGGTCGAGCAGGAACATGTCGGCGAGGAGCGTCGCCCACGTTTGGCCGGCAACGAAGTCGCTCGTGCTCTTGCCCTTGAAGCTCAGATCCCATGACGTGATCTTGGTGGTGAACTCTTCCGGCAGCTCTCGTTGCGGGCACTCGAACACGGTCCCATCTTCGAGCGTCACGCGGACAGGTGGCGGCTCGCTTGCTGACTCCGGCCACCAGAACCGGAGCCAGTGCTGCTTGACCATGCCGCCGCCCTCGGGCACGGGCTCCTGCATGTGCTGTCCAGAAAAGCCGTACTCGCCGAGGTCGCGCTTCGCCTCGGCCACCGCCGTCGCGTCGAACATCTGCGGGAACAGCGGCTCGTCTCGGTCGGTGCGCGGGTCGCTCCAGCCGATGCTCGTGGTGCAGCGCTTCTCCGGGCGGAACAGCGTTGGCAGGCGAAGATGCTCGTATCCGCCGCGGGCGATGATGCGCCCGCTCAGGTCGCGCGTGTGGAGCCGCTGCATGATGCCGACGCGGGCGCCGGTGCGCGGGTCGTTCAGGCGCGAGCTCATGCGCTTGTGCCACCAGAAGTCGACGTGCTCGAGCTCGGCGTCGCTCGGGCGCCCCTTGACGTTGTGCGGATCGTCGAAGGCTACGCAATCCGCCCTTAGGCCTGTACCGAGAGATCCTACAGCGATCGCCATGCGCAGCCCGCGCGCCGAGTTCTCGAACCACGTCTTCACGTTCTGGTCACCCTTGAGCTCCCACTGTGGTTGGAAGGTCTCGGTGTACCACTGGCTCGTGATCACGTCGCGGCATTTCACGCTGTCGCGCTGTGAGAGGCTCATCGCGTAGCTGCCGAACATGACGCGCCAGCTCGGGTTGCGCAGCCAGACCCACGCCGTCCAGAACACGCCGACGAGCATGGATTTAAGATGCCCAGGCGGGACGTTGATCAGGAGGCGCTTCACGCGCCCGTCCGTCACGGCTTCGAGGTGCAGGCAAACGGCATCGAGGTGCCAGTTCCAGACCAGCTCTGTCTCCGGCTCGAGCACATGCCACGCCTGGCGGACGAACGCCGGCAGTGAGCGACGGGCCTGCTCAGCGCGTAGTGCGCGGAGGCTTGGCAGCTTTTGCTGTGAGCCGCTCGAGGGCATCGAGCTCCTCGTTGCTGAGTTTGCTTAGGTCGAGTCCGTCATCGTCGGTCGTCACCCTGGCGTCAATACGGTGGTCCTGTCGGTCGAGCTGGCCCAGGACGTTCTTACCGAGCCACACCAGCATCGTGCGGTCGCCGGCCATCGCAGCCTGCCACTGGACACGGCGCAGGCTCATCCTCCCGCTCGGTGCTTTTGAAGCGAAGTAGTCCGCGAAACCCTTCCCTGTCTGTCGCTTGAGCGCGCGGTTCAGCGCGTCGTAGTCGATGCCGAGCACTGCTGCCACTTCCTCGCCCGTGCATTGGATGATGCAGAGCTGGTCTACGAGGCTCACGTCTACCGGGACGCGCGGGCGGCCACCCTTGTTCTTCTTCTGCTTCTTCGCCATGTCGCCGTCAGAGTAGCGCTTCCTTCCATGCGCTGTAAACCACCAGCCGCACGGACCAAGCTGCTCGCTCGGAGCCCGGTGCTACCAACTCACCGAGGAGGCCTTGCGCTGGTAGGGGCAGCCTGTGAGCTTTCGGCGGCGGGGTAGGAGCATCCTGTGAGCGGCGTCTCTCTCTGCATCTCAAGCTAACGGGCGCGCGCGTGAGCGCTACAGGTGGGCGCAAAACGTGTCAAGCCATCATGGCGTAGGGCAACGTATGGCACGTACGCCGTTCAGGCTGAAGCTGCCTGCATCTTCTCTGCTTTTCGCGCGATCCTCTTTTTTCTTTTTCTTCGCTTCGCGGCGGCTTTGTTCCGTGTCTGAGCTTGCCCCTCGGCTCTGCACAGCGTCGAGCAGTAGACCGCGTTGTTGTCGGGGATGAAAACCGCGCTACAGAATTTGCATGTCATGTACTCACCGTATACCAGCGCCCCGGCAATCGCAACGACGATCAGCGGCTCGTCGTTGTCGAATCTCATCGACACGAGGAGGCGAAGCGTGACACTATACTGCCGGTATACACACGCGGCACACGAGCCGCAGGAGAACGCGAATGAGCAGTCAGTCTCTTGAACTGTTTTCGATCGGCAAGCGTCAACCGTCGCTCAACGAGGATGGCGTCTCGGTCAAGGGGTGCTCGATCATCTATGCCCCGCGTGGCCAGGCCGGGGAATATGCACCGCTGGCGACCAACCTCTACCGCGGTTGCGGCCACGCTTGCGCTTACTGCCTGGCTCCCGACACGTTGATCCAGATGGCCGATGGAACCACGCGGCAACTCGATGCGGTCCGCGTCGGCGACACGGTGATCGGACTCGTGGAGCGCGGCGAGCGGCGGAGAGCATGGAACTACACCTACGCGTCGAGTGACGTGCTCGCCACAATCGCCAGCCGCAAGCCCGCGTTCCGCGTCACGCTCGCGAACGGGCAGTCGGTTGTATGTTCCTCGGAACACCGCTGGCTCACCGAGCGTGGGTGGAAGCATACCGAGCGCCTGACCACGAACAACGCGGTGCGCATCCTCGGGCAGCCGGTCGCCACGCCCCCGGCCTCGCCTCGCTATCAGCTCGGATACCTCGCTATCGATGGCCTTGCTCTGCGCGGGTCGTCGCGCGTCGTTTCGGTCGAGCCGCTCGGTACGACGATCAAGATGATTGACATCACCACGAGCACCGAGAACTTCATCGCCAACGGGATGATCTCCCACAATTGCTACGTGCCCAAGATCTTGCGCATGGACCGCAAGGAGTTCGACGCCGCGGCCGTCGTCAGGACCGACATCCTCGAGTCGCTCACGAAGGATGCGCGGAAATACCAGGCGCTCGGGATCGTCGAACAGGTGATGCTCTCGTTCACCACTGACCCATATCCGCCGCAGCACCACATCACGACTCGGCACGCGCTCGAGATCCTGCGAGACCACGGGATGGGCTTCTGCACGCTGACGAAGGGCGGCGCGCGCGCGCCGGAGAGAGTCGATTGGCCACTACCGCAGTGGCGCACCTCGTG
>ERZ1292623.3125-Hain-H51-01um-R1-3125-length-14306-cov-9_pt1 | contig 14306 bp, 18 predicted proteins | sample MGYA00564398_ERZ1292623 | MGnify/ENA primary metagenome ERZ1292623 (study PRJEB36523, sample SAMEA6512633) | groundwater metagenome | collected 2019-01-07 | study: AquaDiva: Metagenomics assemblies of 32 groundwater samples
AATATCCTTTCTGTATGGAACTGTGATATAATGGGGAAAGTTTATTATAAGTATAAATAAATTTTTATGAATAATTTTAAAAGGGGCGGGTTCACCCGCCAAAATTTTTTAAAGAAAATTTCAGGCGGGTTTACGCTGATAGAGCTTTTGGTGGTGGTTGCCATTATTGGTATTTTAGCTTCTGTCATTCTTGCGTCGCTCAATTCTGCGCGAAATAAAGCTACTGATGGAGTAATCAAAGCTACGATGGGTAATGCTCGCACACAAGCGGCACTGTATTATGAAACTCAGGGGAATGGCTCATACGACTCTATGTGTTCTTCAGGTCAACCGGGCGGAATTTATGATATGGTTTTAAGCGCTTCTCAAAAACTTAATCCAACTAGTGTAGTTGGTCCGTTCTCGACACATGTATATACATATAATGCCAATGGTTCATCCGGCTCTCCTTATGCATCGGTTTGTCATGAAAATGACACAAGTTGGGCGGCTATTACTTCTTTGAAAAATCCTACGCTTCCAGTCGGAGGTCCATATACTGGTGGATGGTGCGTAGATTCTACTGGCGCTTCAAAGGAGTCTCCTTCTCTTGGAAACGGAGTAGTTGTCTGTCCGTAATTTTAAACAATCTTGACTTTGTAGATACATTGTATATACTTAATTCATGACAACTAAAATACAAAAGTGGGGAAATAGTTTGGCGGTAAGGATACCGAAAATATTTGCCGAGAATCTTGGATGGAAAAAGGGTACCAAGGTTTATTTTCGGCAATTTGGAAACTTACTAGTTATTAGTTCAAATCCTACTTTTAGTAAAAGAAAAGTATTTTTAAGAAAACTATCCTAGCGAGATTTGGCAGGCATAATTTCTGTGTTAGAATAAAGGAGTGATCTATTTCAACAATGTTTCTAAAGTTTACAAAGACGCGGTGGCGCTCGATGATGTGACGGTGGCTATCACGGCGGGGGAGTTTGTTTCTATTGTCGGGCATTCTGGGGCGGGCAAGACCACTCTGACTAAAATGATTTTAGCCGATGAAAATCCCACTGATGGCTCGGTCTTTTTTGAGTCTATCAATGTACATCAGCTAAAAAATAAAGAGCTAACCAAACTGCGCCGAAGAATCGGGGTGATTTTTCAAGATTTCAAATTATTACCAAATAAGACAGCTTACGAAAACATCGCTTTTGCCATGGAAGCGGTAGGCAAGACAGACGAGGAGATAGCCTCGGATGTGCCGCATGTGCTGGAACTCGTGGATTTGAGCCATCGCTTGCATCACTTTCCGACTGAACTTTCCGGCGGGGAACAACAGAGGCTGGCGATTGCCCGGGCGATCATAAACCAGCCGGAGTTGATTATTGCGGACGAACCCACGGGAAATTTAGATCCGATAAACACCCACGAAATCGTGCAAATTTTAAAAAAAATAAACGATCTCGGCGCCACGGTAATCTTGGCTACCCATAACCGCGGGGTGATTGATTCTGTCGGGAAAAGGGTAATAACAATGGAAAACGGCAAAATTGTGAGGGACAGCAAACATCCAAGATAACACCTGTCCCGTACTAAATTTTTGATTACGGGGTATAATGATAAATATTAATAAATAAAATTTAGTATCGGGATGACCGAATTCAAAAGAATTATAAAAGCGGGATTCATAAACTTCAAAAGAGGCGGCTCGGTTTCTGTCGCCGCCGTGCTGGTGGTCACCATCGCTCTTTCCGTCTTTGCTTTTATTATTTTATATCAAGGAGTACTCTATTTTTCACTTGATGTTATCAGGGATAAAGTGGATGTTAGGATTTACTTCACCACAGACGCCCCAGAAAGCAAAATCATGCTTTTAAAGTCTTCTCTATTGAAGTTGCCAGAAGTGGATAGTGTTTTGTACACGGATGCTGAAACAGCACTCAAGAATTTCCGCGAGCGGCATTCAGGCGATTATCCTACGATTGCGGCCTTGGATGAAATAGGGAACAATCCGCTCGGAGCGTATTTGAGCGTCAAAGCTAAAGAAATTTCTCAGTACGAAAGTATCGCAAACTTTATGAAAAGCGACAATGCGCTCGTCTTGGGTTCCGCCAATATCATATATAAAGTAAATTATTATCAGAATAAATTAGTCATAGACAAGCTGAACAATATAATATCCGATTCGCAAAAAATTGGTTTTCTTGCCACCATTATTCTTGTGATTCTTTCCGTTATTGTAACTCTTAACACCATCAGGCTGACTATTTTTATCGCTAGAGAAGAAATCGGTGTGATGCGCCTTGTAGGGGCTTCTAAAATGCGCGTTCGAGGACCTTTTATGGTTGAGGGCGCAATTTATGGAATTATCGCCACTATCGCAACTCTTGTTATTTTTTGGCCATTTACTGCATGGCTCGTGCGCAATACTGCTTGGTTTGGGGTGTTTAATATCTATGATTATTATGTTTCAAACTTTTTTCAAATTTTTGCAATTATTTTATTATCAGGTATACTCTTGGGAGTTATTTCCAGTTTCTTGGCGGTTAGGAAGTATTTGAATAAGTGAATCAGGGCAAAGTTTTTTAAAATTTTTTCTTCGGTCACCCCTCCTGCTGGAGTGGACCCTCCTCAGAAAAAATTTTAAAAAACTTTGCCCTATAAAATTATGAAAAAAAATAATTGCAAGTATATTTTTGTGGTGGGAGGAGTGATGTCAAGTGTCGGCAAAGGTATTGCCGCCTCGAGTATCGGCAAAATTTTGCAGTCTCGCGGATATCTGGTCGCCAATCTGAAAGCGGATATGTATGTGAACATTGACGCAGGCACAATCCGTCCGGCAGAACACGGGGAAGTCTTTGTGGGCGAGGACGGCATTGAGGCCGACCAGGATCTGGGCAATTACGAGCGCTTTACCGGCCAAGTTTGCGCCAGGGAGGATTACATAACCACTGGCCAGATTTACGCGGAAGTTATCCGGCGCGAAAGAAATCTAGAATATGGCGGGGAGGATGTGGAAGTGTATCCGGATGTGCCGAAGGAAATTATCAGGCGCATAGAAGTTTGCCAAAAAAAGAACAACTCCGAGGTGACGATAGTGGAATACGGCGGCACGGTCGGCGAATACCAGCTTCTGCCTTTTCTTGAAGCCGCGCGAATGATGAAATCAAAAAATCCGGAGGATGTACTATTCGTCCTCATAAGCTATCTTCCAACGCCCGCCTTGCTCGGCGAGCAGAAATCCAAGCCGACCCAGCGCGCTGTTATCGATCTGCATTCTGTCGGACTCAATCCCGACTTTGTCATTTGCCGGGCGGACAAGCAGGCTACTTTGGACATCAAAAAAACCATTAGCAATGTCTGTAGTCTTCCTATTGATAGGATAATTTCCGCTCCGGATATTTATTCTATTTACGACGCGCCGGTTAATTTTGAAAAAGAAAATTTTGGCGCCGTTCTGCTCAAAGCGATGGGTTTGCCCACCCGCAAAAAAGACCTGGCTGACTGGACGGCTCTTGCCGCAAAAATCAAAAAAATTGAAAAAGAAGTAAAAATCGGCATTGTCGGCAAATATTTTAATTTTAAATCGTGCAAAGACACCTACATTTCCGTCATAGAATCCATCAATCACGCCTCTTGGGCGGAAAATCACAAGCCTAAGATTTTTTGGCTTGATTCAGAGAGATATGAAAAAGACCCCGAACAATTAAAAGAACTCAAAGAACTAGATGGCATCATTGTCCCGGGAGGTTTCGGCAAGCGCGGCACCGAAGGAATGATCTTGGCGGCGGATTATGCTAGAGAAAATAAAATTCCATATTTTGGATTGTGTTTTGGCATGCAGCTTTTAACTATTGCTTATGCTCGCAGTATTTTGAAATTCGATGGCGCCAATTCAAACGAAATGGATCCGGAGACAAAGTATCCGATTATCGCCACCATGTCTGACCAAATTGAAAAAATAAAAAATAAAAATTACGGGGCGACAATGAGACTGGGCGCCTATCCGGCGGTTTTGGAAAAGGGGAGTATTGCCGCAGAGTCTTACGGAACCCTTAAAATTTCCGAGCGCCACAGGCACCGCTATGAGGTTAATCCTAAATATATTCCCGAACTTGAAAAAGCCGGACTAGTATTTTCCGGCAAATCTCCAGACGGAGTTTTGATGGAGATAGCCGAACTTCCAAAGACTGTCCATCCATTTTATCTAGGAACTCAATTCCATCCGGAGTTTAAATCTCGCCCGCTTAGTCCGCACCCGCTTTTCCTAGCTTTCATAAAAGCTTGCGCCCAAAGGACAACAAAGATGCTTGAGAAATAAAAAACTAGATTTTCAAGGACAAAAGCCACTTGAGGAAAATGTTTACTTCGCTTTGATCGCGCAGATACCATTTTGCCGCGCTTGTTTCGTTTTTACCCACACGAATCGTAATCCCTTTTTTAAGCGCGCGAAAAGCGTCTTCGTCGGTTGTGCTGTCGCCAATATAAATTGGTGTAAATTTTTTTGAATTTTTTTTGTGTAAATATTTTAGAGCAAGTTTGGCAATATTGCCCTTTGTCCAATTTAACCCGGGAAGTATTTCTATTGTTTCTTTGTCATAAAAAACTTTAATTGAAGTTTGCTTATGAACGATCTTGAAAAATTTCTCCAACCATCCTTTCAAAGATTTTTTCTGCCCGGTCGGCATTAAATGGTAATGAAAAGTAACCGAATAGGGTTTTTTCTCAATTATCAAAGACGGATAATACTCCTTAATTTTTTCAACGATTTTTCTAAATTGATTGAGCTTTTTCAAAACAAATTTCGGTACTATTTTTTTTCTAAATTTTACGCCGAAATTTCTTTCCCAGCCATGACTGGCGGCATATAGAAATTGCCTAACCCCGATTTTTTTCTTTATAACATTGAGTGGGCGCCCGGTAACAATTACAACCGGAAATATTTCGTTGATTTTTTTAAGTATATTTCTAGTTTTCTCCGGTAGGCAAGCGCTTTCGGGTTTTTTCACTATGGGAGATATGGTGCCGTCAAAGTCTAGCAAAAGAGCCATGTATTTTTGGCTTTTAATCTTATCTTCTATTTCAGGCAGTTTAGGAAAGATATATTTCATCAAATATTTAGAGTTCAACTATGGACTTTAGAAGTTCTGCCGCCCAGCGGTAGATGTTGTAGTTTTTTATACTGTTGCGCATATTTTTCATCCGCCTGTTTTGTTCCACGGACGGCATTATAATCCCTTTATATATGGCATCGGCAATTTCTTTTGTGCTGTAAGGATTAATAATCAAAGCTTCTTTTAGGTCATGAGAAGCCCCGGTAAATTGGCTCAGGATAAGCACTCCCAACTCATCATTTCTTGCCGCCGCGTATTCTTTGGAAACAAGATTCATTCCGTCGTGCAATGATGTTACAATGCACACATTCGCCAATTTATAAAGTGAATTGATATCCGGATGGTTGTATTGCACCATTTCAAGGACAATCGGCTGCCACTCTTTTGTTCCAAATTTCTTATTAATTCGTTCAGCTTCCCGCGAAACTATATCTTTATATTCAAGATATTTTTCAATTTCGGAACGACAAGGCGACGCGATTTGAAGAAAAGTGAATTGTTCTTTGTAATCAGGATGATTATCAAGAAAAAGTTCAATGCCCTTGAAGCGTTCAGGAATTCCCTTGGCATAATCAAGCCTGTCAACACCCAAGCCGAAGTATTTTGTTTTTATTTTTAGGTTATTTAATATTTTTTCCCCCAGCAGGACGGAATCTTCAGAATCTTGTTTGTTGGTAAAATCAACCCCAACCGGAAATGACCTAATGTAGGAAGTGTGTTCCTCGCGAGTAATGGCAAATCTGTCAAAATCTATCAACGACTCTACATTTTTCCCAATTGTATCAATAAAATTATTGCCGAACTGTTGTGTATGAAAACCAATCACATCGGCGCCGAGCATTCCTTCAAGAATTTCTTTTCTTTGCGGGCAAACGCTGAAAGCTTCCGCGCTTGGCCAAGGAGTGTGCCAAAATATGCCGATTCGCGCGTCTGGGCGACCTTTTTTAATCATTTGCGGCAAAAGAGTGAAGTGATATTCATTTACGATGATAATAGGCCTCTGGACATTTTTTATTTCCGAGAGCAACACTTTCGCGAATTTTCCATTCACTCGCTTATATTCAACCCAGTCTTCTTCTCTGAATATGGGACGGGTGTGAGTATTGAGGCACAGAGGATATAAGCCTTCCGCAGAATATCCTTTGTCATATCCTTTATTTTCCTTGTCTGTAAGCCAGACTCTTTTCAGAGTGTATTTTGGACTGTCTGGCGGAACTTTTATGGTGTCGTTTTCATCTACTGTTTCTTTATCGGCATCGCCGCCGCCATGAGCAACCCACATTCCTCCGCAAGCTTCCATCAATGGTTCAAGGGCTGTCAAAACGCCGCCCGCTTGGGAAAAACAGTAAATGCCGTCCTTGCCTTTTTTATGGGTGTATGGTTCTCCCTTAAACACAAGAAAAATTTTCTGATCTTTAAGATAAGCCTTAACGAATTCTTTTAAACGTTCGGAAGTCCAAGGGGTATCAAGTTTTTCCAGACGCATTCGCGCTTCTTCGCTGGCGGATGAACGCGCTTGTGACAAGCTGTTGACTATGTGCGTGATTTCCTTGGCAAGGGGAGTGAAAAAGGAATATTTTTCAGTTTCTTTGAAAGTGACATTCTTTTTACCCAGCCGGATTTGCTTGATGGAATCCACCAGCCGGACCACTTGCCGGAAAACAAAAAAACGCAGGATGATGAAAATAGTGATAGAGAAGATAATTATTTGGATTAATAATCTGAGTAAATTATCTCTCCAAATCTGGCCGATGGCGGCATTTATGTATCCCGCGTTTTGCACAATCATCAATGCTCCCACAATTCCGCCGACATCATTATGGAGCGGATCGACAAACACATATCTTGTCTCACTCTCAGCGTCAAAAAAATCGCTCTTTGCTTTATTGCTGTCCATCGCATCGGCAATTGATTTTGTATTTTCAATTATTGTTTTTGGCAGTCCGGAAGATGTGGCGAGAAGTACTCCCTTGTTGTCATACAGGGCGATTCCCGCCAGTCTTTCACGGTTGGCAAACTTGTCCACGGTTTTTTGCAGGGATGTTTTGAGGGAAGCTTGCGGAGAATTGGCATAGGATGGTTCTACTGATTCTTTCAAGCTGTCTGCGAGGAGGATGGCCCGTTGTTCTAGATTAGTGGCAAGAGTTGCTCGTTCTTCATTTACTTGATTAAAATTAAAAAAAAATGCAACCAGAGTTACAGTCAAGACGACGCTGCCAATGATGGCAAATATGTACCTCACTACCTCATTTTATCATAAATTTGCTTGTAAGTAAAGGAAATTCCGGCTAATTGCCGTCTTGCTTCTAATTCCGGAAAAAATGTGTTAAGTTTACATTATTGCGGGATCGTCTAAAGGTAGGACGTCGCTCTCTGAAAGCGAAAATTTTGGTTCGATTCCAAGTCCCGCAGCATATGAAAATATATTTTATACGATTTTTTTTGGTCGCAATTCTTTCGGCTTCTGTTTTATTCTTCATCTTTCCAGAATTTTTTGCAAACATATTTTATAAAAAAGATGCGTTTATTGTGCCGCTTGTCGATACCATAGCCTACGATAAAAAAATGGAACAGCTGGCCAACAATAAATTTCTGCCCAGCCTTTGGCCGGCCTCGACCGTCTATCCGAACGCCGGCGCGATTCTGCCTTTCAAACGAGTTGTCGCGTATTACGGAAATTTGTACTCAACTCAAATGGGAGTGTTGGGGGAATACGGCGAAGAAGAAATGCTCGCGAAGCTGAACGAAGAAGTAAAAAAATGGGAAGTCGCAGACCCGGATACTCCCGCTGTGCCGGCGCTCCATTATATCGCGGTTGTTGCGCAGGGTTTAGCCGGCAAGGACGGGAAGTATCGTCTCCGTATGCCTGATTCTGAAATAGATAAAGTGCTAAGGATGGCGGCAAAAATCAACGCGATTATTTTTTTGGATATTCAGGTGGGATTTTCCGATTTGCAAACGGAAGTTCCTTTACTGGAGAAATATTTGAAATTGCCGAATGTGCATTTGGGAGTTGATCCGGAATTTTCCATGAAGAACGGAATCCGGCCGGGGAAAGTTGTTGGCACATTTGACGCTGGCGATATAAATTTTACCGCAGACTATTTGGCAAAAATAGCCAAAGAGAACAATCTTCCGCCGAAAATTCTGGTTATCCATCGCTACACCCAGAAAATGCTCACTAATTATAATCAAATCAAGCCCCTGCCCGAGGCGCAGATAGTTATCAATATGGACGGTTTTGGCGTAGCGGCAAAAAAAATCAGCACATACAACAGTTCTGTTTATAAGGAACCGGTGCAGTTTACTGGCTTTAAATTGTTTTACAGCAACGACATCAAAGAGCCTAATACGGCGCTGATGACGCCGGAAGAACTGCTACAATTAAGTCCACAGCCTATTTACATACAATATCAATGATTATGTTATAATCGCGGTGTTGGGGTTTATTTATAAATTAAAATTTTAACCCATGAAAAAGACTTATTTTACGATAATTTTTATGGTTTTGCTGGTTTTAGGATTTCTGTTTATAGGAAAATCCAGCAAAGTGGAGGCTCCCGCAGATGTCAATGATAGCGTCGCGACGCAACAGTTTTCTTTTACGGCGCCGGAGGAAAATACCGAAGCTGTGAAAGAATTTACCGTGACTGGCAAGAATTTTTCTTTTTCTCCATCTCTCATAACAGTTAAAAAAGGGGACAGGGTCAAGATTATTTTTGAAAACAGCGCAGGCTTTCATGATTTCAAAATAGACGAATATGGAGTTGCCGCAAAGCAGGCACAGTCGCCGGCAACTGAAATTTTAGAATTTACGGCGAACAAGACCGGCAGTTTTGAATATTACTGCTCGGTCGGCAAACACCGGGCGATGGGAATGAAGGGGATATTCATAGTAAATTAAAATATTTAAAAATTTAAGAATTTCAATATGATGGACAAGCAAGAAGAAAAAAAAGCATGGCGGGAAGTGAAATACGGCGAAAAATTTCGGAATGCTTTTCGGGGCTTGTATGTCGTCTCAAAGACGACGAGGCATCTATTTATCCACATCATATCAGCCTTAGTTGTAATAATTTTCGGATTTTATTTCGGAGTTTCCAGTTTGGAATGGACGCTTCTTGTGTTTGCCATCGGTTTTGTTTTTGTGACTGAAACACTCAACACCGCGATAGAAATAGATATAGATCTGACCTCTCCCGAATATCATCCTTTTGCTCGCGATACAAAAGATGTAGCCGCCGCCGCAGTTCTGTTGTCCGCGATTACGGCTGTTGCTGTCGGTTTGGTTGTCTTTTTGCCAAAAATTTTTTAAGAATTCAACCCTCCTAACTTCCCTTATCAGGGGGGAACGAAATACAAATGCAACCCCCTCATTCCCCCTTATCAGGGGGGGGTCAATGCTGGAACGAATTTTTCTCCCCTGACAAGGGGAGACTAAGAGGGGTTGTATTTGAGTTATATTTTTCACTCTGACGATGGTGATGCTTTTGGTATTTCTTTCCCCCTGATAAGGGGGAATACAAGGGGGTTGGATTTGCTTTGGGATTTAAAAATAGTATAATCTAAATGAATGGATAACAATGTAAAAATTTTTCTTTCGGTTATCGGCCTTTTGGTGCTGGGAACAATTGCTGCGGTAATAGTAAGGTCCAAGAACAACCCTGTGCCGGTGGAGCCGGGCAAGTATGATGTTTTTGCGCAGTGTTTGGGGGAAAAGGGAGCGGTATTTTACGGAGCCTTTTGGTGCAAACATTGTCAAAATCAGAAAAAATTATTCGGGGCTTCCGCTAAATTGCTTCCTTATGTCGAATGTTCAAATGCCAATGGAAATGGTCAGACGCAAATTTGCATAGATAAAAAAATCCCGAGTTATCCGACTTGGGAATTTGCCGATGGCACCCGTTTAAACGGAGAAATTCCACTTGCGCAACTCTCAGAGAAAACCAGCTGTGAGTTGCCAAAATAAAAAAACAAAATGAATCCAGAAAATATTCACTCCTTAAATTTATTCTTAGGCTCTGGGGCGATAGTTTTATCTGTTTTGTCTCTAATTGCCTTATTCTTGCTTTTTATCGGACCGAAGAAAAATACTTATCTCACTTTTATCGATAAGCATTATTTAACACTCGGATTTGTCATTGCTTTATCGGCGACTCTTTTTTCTTTGGTTTATTCCGAGATAGTCGGCTTTGTGCCTTGCTACCTGTGCTGGTATCAAAGAATTTTCTTGTTCCCGTTATTTTTAATTTTCGGTATGGCTATATGGCATAAGGATCGTCATATAGTGAAGTATGTACTTCCGCTTCTGTCTATTGGCTTTATGATATCTGTCTACCAGAATTTTATGTATTACTTCGGCAATACTGGCAACCTCCCTTGTGATGCTTCTGGAGTATCATGTTATGTGCAACTTATAAATGAATTTGGCGGACTGATTTCTTTCCCGATGCTTTCCTTGATAACTTACATTTCTTTGATTACAATAGTCTTGGTCGCGCATTTTTATAAGAAAGAAGATTAAAATAAACAAAAGAATTCATGAATAAATATATCAGTATCGTTGTCGTAGTAGCTTTAATTGTTTTAGGCGGATGGCTTTTGAAAGGAGATAATAAAAAAGAAGAAAATATTACTAATGTAGATAATAAAAAAGAAAATATGACTGCTATTTTAAACACAAATATGGGGAAAATCGAGATAGAATTTTTTGAAAAACAAGCGCCGAATACCGTGGCCAATTTCGCCAAGCTTGCCAAAGACGGTTTCTACAACGGGGTTAAGTTTCACCGAGTAATAAAAGGTTTTATGGTTCAGGGAGGAGACCCTCTTACCAAAGACGACTCCAAAATGGTTTCGTGGGGCACAGGAGGGCCGGGGTATCAGTTTGCGGACGAGATAACCCCTGCCAATAAAAATGAAGCAGGTACCATTTCCATGGCTAATGCCGGACCAAACACAAACGGCAGTCAGTTCTTTATCAATGTGGCCAATAATAATTTCTTGGATGGCAAGCATACCGTTTTCGGTAAAGTAATCTCCGGAATGGATATTATGAAGAAAATTGAAAATACCCCCACCAACCAAGCGGACAGACCGCTCTCTCCGGTTGTGATAAGTAGTATTGATTTCGGCCCGTGAGCAAAAAAAACAGGCAAACAAGAATAATGGTCTTCGGAACTTTTGACGGAGTGCATAAAGGGCACCTAGATTTTTTCAAGCAGACCAAAAAACTTGCTCCAAAATCTTTTTTAATCGTTTCCGTGGCGCGGGATGTAAATGTTTTAAAAATTAAAGGGCGATTACCGTCTCTGGATGAGAAAAAAAGGATTGCTTTAATTAAAAAATATAAAATTATTGATAAAACAGTTCTCTCTGGAATTAAAAACCATATACCGCACATTGCGCGGGAACGGCCGGACATTATCGCTTTGGGATATGACCAAAAAAATTATATCAAAAATCTCAAAAGAGACTTGAAAAATAAAGGTATTTTAGTGAAAATAGTCCGGCTTAAGCCGTATAAAGAAAAAATTTATAAAAACAACTTGCTAAAATTAAAAAAATAAATATAATTTAACATTATGATTATGAGCGGTTTTATTTAAATATATGCACAATCTTAATTTCCCAAAATTAATAAAGGACAATTTTACAAAAAAAGAATTTGTCGGTGTTTTCCTTGTCAGTTTAGTTTCTTTTCTTATCATTGGTTTGCTGGTTCTCGGGTTAGTCTGGAAATACCGTGCCGGCCTTTTCGGGTATTTTGCCAAAGAATATTTACAGGATGTCCGCAATGAAAACAGCAAAGAAGATACGCAGGTCACGGAAAGAATTTTAGAAAAGCAAACTATTTTCTCCCAGGAACATTTTGTTATTGACGCGGTTAAAAAAACAAATCCGGCCGTTGTGTCAATAATTATTTCCAAGGAAGTTCCAAAATACGAAACTTACATTGACCCTAAACAACAAACGAATCCTTTCGGCGATTTATTCCCCGGTTTTTATTTTAATGTTCCGCAATATCGCCAAAATGGCACGGAAAAAAAGCAAGTCGGCGGAGGTTCGGGGTTTTTTGTTTCAAGCGACGGCTTGATTTTGACCAATAAGCATGTGGTGGACCAAAAAGAGGTTGAATATACCGTTTTTACCAATGATGGTAAAAAACATACGGCTAAAGTTGTGGCGCGCGACCCTATCTTAGACATTGCTCTTATAAAAGTTGAAGGAACCAATTTTCCCTATCTGTCATTGGGCAATTCCGATGAACTTGAAGTGGGGCAAAATGTTATCGCCATAGGGAACGCTCTAGGTGAATACAGAAATACCGTTTCCGTGGGAGTGGTGTCGGGGCTGGCGCGTTCGATAACCGCGAGTAGCGGTTCCGGCGCCGTGGAAGTGCTTGATCATGTCATTCAGACGGATGCGGCGATTAATCCAGGTAATTCCGGCGGACCACTCCTTGACCTTTCCGGAAAAGTGATCGGGGTGAATGTGGCTGTGGCTCAAGGATCGCAGAATATCGGTTTTGCTCTGCCCATCAATAGCGTTAAAAGCGCAATTCAATCAGTAAAAGCTACCGGCAAGATTATCCGCCCATATCTAGGCGTTCGCTATGTGGCCATCAACGAGCAGATGAAAGAAAAAAATAATCTTACGGTTGATTATGGAGTGCTGGTAAAAGCCGGAGCGACCGCCGATGAGCTTGCCGTTATTCCCGGAAGTCCGGCGGACAAAGCGGGGATAGTGGAAAATGACATTATTTTGCAAATTGACGGAGTTAAATTGGATGAAGACACAAGTTTAGCGTCCGTCATTCGGGGAAAAAGCGTCGGTCAAGTAATAAATCTAAAAATTCTCTCCAAAGGCGTCGAGAAAAATGTAAAAGTGATTCTCGAGGCGGCTAAGGATAATTAAATATCACCACACTCAAAAATCACCACCCCTCCGACATTAGTCGGACGCCCCTCCTCCACGAGGCGGGGAGGATTACCACCCCCTTCAACTAAAGTTGAAGCGCCCCTCCTTCATAAGGAGGGGAGGATTACCACCCCGCCTGCTGGCACCCCTCCTAAAACTAGGAGGGGAGGAAATTCGAACCCTCTCCTCCTATCGTAGGAGGAGTACCTGACTTTAGTCAGGGGAGGTGGTGAGTGCTAACTTTATTTTCCCCACAACTTTTTCAGTTTCTGTACCTACTTCTATATTTGTAAATCTTAAAACTTTTATATTTAACCCTTCAAAAAATTTTGACCGAATTGCATCATATTCTTTATTGTCTTTTTTAAAATGCTGCAGTCCATCAATTTCTATCACTAATCTTTTTTGTGGGCAATAAAAATCGGCGATATATCCTCCGATACTATGCTGTCTGCGGAATTTAAAACCGGTTTGATAATTTTTTAATTTTAGCCACAACAAAATTTCTTCCGGTGTACTTTTATTTCTAAGTTCTTTTCTTCTGTCACGCAAACTTTTTATGTTGTTTACGGATTGCATAGAATTTATTTATATTATCACCCCTTCGACTAAAGTCGAATGCCCCTCCTAAATTAGGAGGGGAGGGACATTGATATTATCTTTTGTATTTTTATGTTTTCTAAATTGTTTATTTCTTCTTTGCCGGATAAGCCGATTTTTTCTGTCCAGCCCTTCTTTTCTTCGAGAAGCAGAGATGGTGTTAGTACTTTTGCTTTTACGCCTAAAAATTCTTTTTCGATAGAAATATCACTATAGTCGCCTTTAAAACGTATTTCTTTACCTAGCATTGATATTACGACTTCTTTTGATTTGTCGTCAAAAAAACTAATGTGGATATCGCAATGAGCGGCGCGGGTTGTCTCCTTATCAATCGGGTCAATCCTTAGTAAATCGTTACCATATTTTTTAGATTCGTAAACTGAATGACCTTCTTTTTCTAGAAATGACCTAACTGCTTCGATATTTTTTTTATCCACTATAAAATCAACATCTTTATGATTTCTGGAGATATAACCAAGATAGGAGTCAATAGCGAAACCAGACAATACAACATATTTCCAATTTTCTTCTGATGCCTTGGTTGTAACTTGTTGGAATAGTTTAATCGCCTTTTTTGTTCTTTCGTCCATTTCTTCACTCGGAAGTGGTGGGAATTCTCGCCTAAAAAGATTAACAATCATGTTATCTATTATAACTTAAATTTAAGGTTAAAGTCATACTATTTCTTTTTGTGG
>ERZ1292623.1112-Hain-H51-01um-R1-1112-length-26609-cov-9_pt2 | contig 14304 bp, 14 predicted proteins | sample MGYA00564398_ERZ1292623 | MGnify/ENA primary metagenome ERZ1292623 (study PRJEB36523, sample SAMEA6512633) | groundwater metagenome | collected 2019-01-07 | study: AquaDiva: Metagenomics assemblies of 32 groundwater samples
CGCCGGAGTTGCCGAGTGCGGCCACGGGAAGGCCGGTCTTCCTGATGCGGAGGACCGCGATGTCGTTCGTCTCGTCGGTGCCGAGCACCACCGCGGGCGAGACGGACCCATCGCGTTGCATCACGCTCACGCTGTCCGCGTTGGCCACGACGTGCGCGTTGGTGACGACGATGCCGTCGGCGGCGACGATGAAACCGGTGCCAAGCCCGGGAACCACGCGCTGTTGATTCCCGCCGCCAAAAAACCAATCGAAGAACGGATCCGTGCGCACCCGCTCACGGGCCTGGGTCTGGACCGTAACAACCGCCGGCGCCACCCGGTCCACGGCCTTGGTGATCGCGGTGCGTCGCCCCTCACTGAGAGTGGCCTGCGCGGCTCGGCGCGCGTCAGTACGTTGTGCCAAGGATACGGCCGGAGCCGCCATGCACCCGGTCATGGCGATCAAGCCGAGGACGCGACCACGGCGCCTGTTCACGCGTACAACTCCCGCGGATATGTCACCGCTTCGAGGAACAGACCCTGGGCCGGTGCCGGCGACGACGTCTCGAGATTGTCCGAGGCACCCAGCAGCCGCGCGATGTCAGACAGCGGCCGTCGACCCGACGCGACATCGAGCATCGTGCCGACCAGGAAACGGACCATGTGATGCAGGAAGCGATTGGCCTCGACGACGAAGACCAGACCGCCGGGCCGGTCGTCCCATCGGGCCACCGACACGCTGCACCGGTGCCCATCCGATTCGGGCGCCGTGTCCTTCACTGCGAACGCGCGAAACGAGTGCTCACCCAACAACGATGTCGCGGCGCTCTCCAGCGACGCACGATCCACGGGGAAGGCGAACGCGTATTCGGTACGACGACGGAAAGGCGAGCGGGCGTCGTCATCCGTGCCGACGTAGTAGCGATACTGGCGGGCGATGGCGCTGTATCGAGCATGGAACTCGGGACGCATCTCGAAGGCCGAGCACACCCACACGTCTTCCGGGAGCACGGCATTCAGGGCGCGGCGCAGCGATTTAGCGGTCCATTTGTCCGCCACGCGAACGCCAACCGACTGTCCCCGGGCATGAACGCCGGCGTCGGTGCGTCCGGAGCCCAACGCAGCCACGGGTTGGCCGCACAATCGCTCCAGGGACTGCTCGACCACGCCTTGTACGGTGCGCTGCCCGGGTTGACGCTGCCAGCCACTGAAACCCGAGCCGTCATAGTGCAGAACGAGCTGCACGGTGCGCTCCGCCATTGTTTGAAAACTACCGGCGCTGAGAGTGAAGTCAAGAAATGTGACCCACTCAACCGATTGACACGCTTCGACGTACGCAATCACATTCCTTTCGCGTCCACTTGGACGCAGCTCCGTTTTCGCCGCACATGCCGCCGCGCACGCTCGCATCGCTCGCCCAGTCGCTCAGCGTCGCCACGGATGTACAAGGCGCGCTGAAGGCGCTTGCCGATGCACTGGCGGAACTGGACCGGTTCGCGCAGCTGGCGTGGGTCCGCTTCGACGCCCGGCGCACGCTGATGCGTGAGCGCCTCATGGCAACGCCGCAGCGCGTAGAACAGGTCGTGCTGGACACGACGCTGGATCATCTGCCGGGCCGCGAGCGCGGCGCGATCACGGCCGGCGGGCAGTTCGTCGACTTCGGGAGCGCCTCGGACGAGAACGCCCGGCTGTTCGCCCTGAGCGCGCCGGCCGAGGGCGGCATCCTGGCCGTGCGCGGCCTGCGTTTCGACGGAGCGCTCACGTCGCTGCTCGTCCTGTATGAGCCCAGGAAGATCTTCGGAACCCGCACCGCGGAGCGGTTTGCCCCAGCCGCCGCGCTGTTCGAATTGGCGCATTCGCGCTTCCTCGAACGCGAAGCGCGCGAGGAAGCCGTGCAGGCCCTGGAGGGCTTCACGCAGCGACTGCACGGAGAATACGAGAAGCGGCTCACGGCCCTTGAGGGAAAGTTGTTGGCCGTCTCCGGCGAGCATCGCGTCGGGGCGGACCCAGCGCGCGTCGTCGCGCTGGAGCGCGAGCTGGCGGCCGCGCTCGAAGAGGCGCGGCGTCACCGGAAGAAGACCGATGCGGTGGAGGCCACCGTCGGAGCCGCCGTCGAGCAGCTCGAGATCGCGCACGTGGAACTGCATCGCCGCGGCGAACAACTGCGCGAACGAACGCGCACACTCTATCTCATCGATCGCGTCCTCACGCTCGACAATACCGCCGACGATCCCCGCCAGCTGGCGGACGGGCTACTGGCGCTCGTCGGCGACGACATGCAATCACACCGCTGTTCGTTGCTGCTGCGCGCGCCCGAAGACGGCTACCTGTACATCGCGGCGGCCAAGGGCATCGCGCCCAACATCACCGAGGGCGCCCGGGTCAAGATCGGGCATGGTGTATCCGGCAAGGTGGCCGCCACGCGCGAGCCGATCCTCGTGCAGGATGTCGCGGAAGCCGGTGGTCATCCGTTGCTTCGCGATGAGTATTTTACGAGCGGTTCGTTCATCAGTTTTCCACTGGTGTATCACGACGAGCTCGTGGGCGTCGTGAACCTGACGAATCGCACGAGGCAGGGCGTGTTCGTCGACGAAGACGTGGAGCGCGTGCGCCTGCTGAGTCTCGTCATTGCGCTCGTCGCTTCACGCGCTCGGCTCGCCGAGCGTCTCGTCGGAACCCTGAGTGCCGCCTAATCCCGCCAACGCCATCCAGTCTGCCATCCGGAAGATTGCCGGGGGCGACAGTCTGTCCGCCGACGAAACGCGCGTCGCGTTCGAACTGGTGATGAGCGGTGAGGGCACTGCCGCGCAGATTGCCGCGCTGCTGGTAGGACTCCGGGTGAAGGGTGAAACGGAGGCCGAGGTGGCCGGAGTGGTGCAGGCCATGCGCGGCGCGATGGTCCGCCTCAAGGCGGATCGCCCCGAAGACCTTGTCGATACGTGTGGCACCGGCGGCGGGACCGTACACACGTTCAATATCTCGACCGCCGCCGCTCTGCTCGCTGCCGGCATGGGAGTCCGGATCGCCAAGCACGGGAACCGATCGTTCACGACTCAATGCGGCAGCGCGGACGTGCTCGAGGCGCTCGGCATCAAGATCGAGGTCGGCGTCGAGACCATGGAACGCGCGTTGGCGGACGCCGGCATCGTGTTCATGTTCGCGCCGCTGATGCACCCGGCGATGAAGCACGTCGGCCCGGTGCGCCGTGAACTCATGATCCCGACGGTCATGAACGTCGTCGGCCCGCTGGCGAATCCCGCGATGGCCGGCCGCCAGGTGATCGGAGTGGCTGAAGACCGTCGCGTCCCGCTGCTCGCCGGCGCGTTACGAGCGCTTGGAACCAGGCACGCCATGGTCGTGCATGGCACCGGCATGGACGAGATCTCGCCGCTGGCGCCCACGCACGTCGTCGAGATTCGCGAAGGGCGGGTGGACGAATGGACGATCGACCCGGCGGCCTTTGGCTATACCGGCCTCAATGCGGCTGACTTGGCCGGTGGCACACCGGATGCCAACGCGGCGACGATTCTCGCGGCACTTCGCGGCGAGTCCAATCGCGCGGTGCGTGGTGCGCTGGTCTTGAACGCTGGAGCCGCCCTGTATGTCGGCGGACACGCGCCCACGTTCCGCGACGGCGTGGAAGCGGCGGAGAAGGGCGTGGAGTCCCGCGCCGGCCTGGCCGGCCTGGGGCGGCTGCGAACGGCCTTTAGTACGAGCTAGTAGCGGCGCAGGACGCCGACCACCACGCCCTTGATGCTGATGTCGTTCTCGTGGACGTACATCGGCGCCATGTTCTCGTTGGCCGGCTGCAGGCGGATCCGGCCATCACGCTCACGATAGAGCTTCTTGACGGTAGCGGAGTCGCCGTGGAGCATCGCGATCACCATCTCGCCGTTCTCAGCACTCTTCCGTTCATTGACGATGACGAAGTCGCCGTCGCGGATCTGTTCGTCGATCATCGAACTGCCACGGACCCGCAGCACATAGTGGTTGCCGCCGCGCTGAATCAGCGACTCCGGCACGGCGACCGTCTCTTCGTGCGCGATGGCTTCGATGGGGACACCCGCCGCCACAGCGCCAAGCAGGGGAAGCTCCACCGCCCGCGGCATGACGTCGTTGGGCAGGATCTCGATGGCACGGCTCTCGTTGTAGGAACGCTTGATGTATCGCTTGCGCTCCAGGTTGCTGAGGTGCTCGTGGACCGTGGCCAGAGAGTTATAGTTGAAGTGCTCGGCGATCTCTTCGAAGCTGGGCGCGTAGCCGTTTTGCTCCGAATAGCTGTCGAGATAGGTCAGGATCTCCCGCTGGCGCTTGGTCAATGGCATGGTTCAGCCCTCCGGCCGACGTCGAATCGGTATCTGTTTGGGTGCGGATACCGAATAACTGCCGAACCACACTCTATCCGAAGAAGGACCGAAGTGCAAGCCTCGAGTACATGGCTGCCCCCGGGCGGCACTCTGGGCCGGATCCTCGAGGAGACCCGCCGACGGGTCGCTTCCATAGAAGGGGGTCCGGCCGGCCTGGAAGCCGGATCGCCCGCGACCCGGCCCACTTTGAGCGCTTCCCTGCGGGGCGCGAACGTGGGCGTGATCGGGGAGATCAAACGGCAGTCGCCGTCCAAAGGGGTGCTCAAGGGGAATCTGGACGCCGCCAAGCACTCGGCCGCCATGGAGCGCGGCGGGGCGGTGGCGATTTCTGTGCTGACCGAGCCGGCCTTCTTCGCCGGGTCGCTGGACGACCTGGCGACCGTACGCGATGCGGTACGGCTTCCGATCCTGCGCAAAGACTTTCACATCGATCCGCTGCAGCTTGTGGAGGCGCGACAAAGGGCGGCGTCAGCGGTGTTGCTCATCGCGCGCGCGCTGCCTCAGCCGCAACTTCTCAAGCTCATGGAGTTCGCCAAGCGTCTTGGTCTGGAGACGATTGTCGAAGTGCGAACCGCGGAGGAGTTGGAGCGAGCCGTGGCCGCCGGATCGGCGATCATTGGCGTGAACAGTCGCAACCTCGAAACCCTCGAAGTCGATGAACAGGTGCCGGAACGATTGATGCCACTCATCCCTCACGAGATCATTGGCGTCTGGGAAAGCGGCGTGCACGACGTGGATGCCGTGCGGCGTGCTGCGAACTGCGGAGCGGACGCAGTGCTCGTCGGGTCTGCGCTTTCGCGCGCCGATGATCCCGAGGCGCTCGTTCGAGAACTGGCCTCCGTCAAGCGTCAAGCGCGTCGTGGTTGAGATCAAGTTCTGCGGAATGACGCGCGAGGAAGACGCGCGCCAAGCGGCCGTCCTGGGCGCCGGCTATGTCGGAGCCATCATGACTGAGAGTCCGCGACAGATCGCGCCGACCGCAGCTGTCCGGGTCCTCGGAGCCGCCCACGGGGGAGTGCGGCGCGTCGGCGTGTTCGGTGCTGACCCCGCGGAGGCGATTGCGCGCAACGCCAAAGAGGGTGCATTTGATGTTGTGCAGCTGCACGGCGATCCATCGCCTGCCGACGTGGAAGACCTTCGCAAGCATTGGAGCGGGCCGGTGTGGGCTGCGATCCGCGTTGGGCCCTTTGGACTGCCGCGCAACGCGGCCGCACTCTTTGACACCGCGAATGCCGTCATCCTTGACGCGCGCGTCGAGGGCAAGCTCGGCGGCGCTGGAATTCCGTTCGTATGGGACGAACTGCAGCTGGACCGGATCATGATGGGGCAACGTCGCGCGCGCTTTGTGCTCGCCGGCGGCTTGACGCCGGCGAACGTCGCGCAGGCCATTGATGAACTCGAGCCCGATATCGTGGACGTTTCCAGCGGCGTTGAGTCGAGTCCCGGCGTGAAGGACCACGGCAAAATGCGCGCGTTCCGCGACGCCGTCCGCGGGGGATCGCGATGAAAAAGCGTGTCGCGAAGAGAGCCGCGCCAAAGCCGAAGGCGATGAATGATCGCTTCGGCGACTTCGGTGGACGCTACGTACCCGAGACGCTCGTGCCCGCGTTGGACGAACTCGACGCTGCGATCGCGAAGGCATTCAAGGACCCGAAATTCAACGCGGAAATCGAGGAATTGCATCGCACGTATGTCGGCCGCCCGTCAGCGTTGAGCGAAGCGCCGCGGCTCTCCGAACTCGTTGGCGCGCGTGTCATGCTCAAACGCGAGGACCTGAATCACACGGGCGCACACAAGATCAACAACACCATCGGCCAGGTGCTGCTGGCGCGCCGGATGGGGAAGAAGCGCATCATCGCCGAGACGGGCGCCGGCCAGCACGGCGTCGCCACAGCAACCGTGTGTGCGCGCTACGGGCTCGAGTGCGTGGTGTACATGGGCGAGGAGGACATGCGTCGCCAGGCACTCAACGTGTACCGCATGCGCCTCATGGGTGCGACGGTCGTCCCCGTCACCTCCGGCACCCGGACGCTCAAGGACGCGACGACCGAGGCCATCCGCGATTGGGTCGCCACGGTCGATACGAGCCACTACATCATCGGATCGGTGGTGGGTCCGGCGCCGTATCCCAGACTCGTTCGCGATCTCCAGGCCGTGATTGGCCGCGAGGCGCGCGAACAAGTGCGCGAGCGGGTGGGCAAGCTGCCGCGCAGCGTGGTGGCGTGCGTCGGCGGCGGTTCCAACGCGATGGGAATCTTCCATGCGTTCATCGACGACAAAAGTGTCGAGCTCATCGGCGTTGAAGCCGCTGGCGACGGACTCGAGACCGCACGGCACTCTGCGTCGCTCGCCAAGGGAAGTCCGGGCGTGTTGCACGGTTCGCTGAGCTACTTGCTGCAGGACGCTCACGGGCAGGTGCATCCCGCGCACTCGATTTCCGCCGGCCTCGACTACCCCGGCGTCGGACCGGAGCACTCGCACCTCAAGAACACGGGACGCGGCACGTACGTCGCTGTCACAGACGCCGATGCGATGCGCGGGTTTGCGCTGCTGGCGCGACTCGAGGGGATCATCCCCGCGCTCGAGTCGGCGCACGCCGTCGCCTGGGTAGCCGACAACGCAGGGCGGTGGAAGAAGGACGACACCGTGTTGATCTGCGTATCTGGTCGCGGTGACAAGGACGTCGCGCAGATCATGGAAATGAACGCGTTGGCGCCGTGAGCCGACCCACCGGGCAGGTTCCCGCCGTCACGCGTCCGACCGGACAGCTCACCGCGATCACGGCCGAGCAGTTGGAGGAGCTGCCGTTCGCACCGGCGCCGCTCCAGGACCTGCTTCGCTTGTTCGTGAAAGCGGTGCGCGCGCACCAGATGTACCTGCCCAACAATCCGGTGTATCGCGGCGCCATTGATGCAGCGCGGGCAGCGTTCGCGCCCGTCTGGGCGCACACCGATGACTTTGCGCTGACCTTCAGCGAAACAGAGATCCGCTGGTTCGGCGTGCCGGTCATGGCAGAAGCAACCAAGTCCGCCGACAGTCTGCCGTGGACGTTCTTCAAGGACGGCATTCGCGAGGTCAGCTTCCGGCGCGGGTTCGAACAGGAGGAACTCGCCAAGATGTTCGACATCCTCCAGCGCGCCCGGAATGCGCCGCCGGAGGAAGACGACCTGCTGACGATGCTCTGGGAGGCGGACTTCACGCACCTCCGCTACCGCTACGTGGATTTGGGCGCAGAGCTGGTGGCGCCGCTCGAAGGTGAGCCCCGCGGTGCAGGGGGGTCCGATGGCGCGGAAGCGCCGACGCCCGACGCCGTGCGCGCCGCGATTCGGGCCGAGGCCACACGCCCCAGCGTGGTGAACATGCAGGATTTCGACGCCACGCTGCACTTTCTGGATGAACACGAGTTGGACTATCTCCGCCGCGAAATCGGTCGCGAGTACGCGGGCGACTTGCGCCAGAATGTCGTGTCGGTCCTGCTCGACATCTGGGAGGCACAGCCGGCGCCGCCGATCCGCGAAGAGATCAGCGGTATCATCGAGACGATGCTGTTGTTGATGCTGGCGTCAGGTGAGCTTCGCAGCGTCGCATATTTACTGGCGGAGTCCAGGGTCGCCGCCGACCGCGGCGTGTCGGTCACTCCGGAGCAGCGGCAACGGGTGGGCCAGATTCCGGATCACCTCAGCAACGAAGGGCCGCTGGGACAACTGTTGCAGGCGCTCGACGAAACCGCCGATCAGCCACCGGCGGAGGAACTCGCAACGCTGTTCGGTGAGCTGCGACCCGTCGCGTTGGGAACTGCGCTGGCATGGATCCCGAGGCTCCGGAACGCGGTAGTGCGCACGATGGTGGAAAGCGCGGCCGAGCGACTGGCCGCCGCGCACAGCGGCGAGTTGGTGACGCTCATCCAGTCGGCCCATCCGGTCGTGTCCGCCGAAGCAGTCCGGCGGTCGGCGGCGATGAAGCTCACGGCGGCGGTGCCGGCACTGAGCCGCGTCCTTGGCGATGGACCGCCGGCGGCACGATCGAGCGCGGTGGCCGCGCTGACCGCCATCGACACAGCGGGGGCCATGCAGGCGCTCGAGCGCGCCGTGGACGACACCGACCGCGAGGTGCGCCTCGCCGCTGTGAAGGCCCTCCTGGCCAGAAAACACCGCGGCGCCTTCGCACGCCTCGAGCAGAAGGTGAAGGATCGGGAGATCCGGTCGTTGGACCTCACCGAGCGCATGGCGTTCTTCGAAGCCTACGGCGCGCTGTGCGGCGAAGGCGGCGTCGCATTCCTGGACGGCCTGCTCAACGGCAAGGGGATGTTCGGCAAGCGTGAAGATTCGGAGATGCGCGCCTGCGCCGCCATCGCCTTGGGCCGCGTGGGGAGCAAGAAAGCCACGGAGTCGCTGCACAAGAGCGCTGATGAACGCGACGTCGTGGTGCGCAATGCCGTGCAGCGCGCCCTGCGAGGAGGCGCCACATGAGCGACGCAAAGCCGCGGCGCGTCACCCAGACGATCACCGCGCCGGAAGGCGAGGGCAGCGGCGACTCGTTCGTCCGTTCGCGAGGGCGGGCGCTGTTGTTGGCGCTGTACAGCGCGTTGCGCGCCGTGAAACTGTATCCGGTGGGCAACGCCCTGGTGCAACGCGCCGTGGACGACCTCGTCGCTGTAACGAAGGAACTCGTGGCCAGCGAACACGAACTCGAGTTACGCGTGTCCGGCGAGTTCATCTTCGTGAACGGCACGCGACTGCGGCTCGATCTCGACAACTTCGCGGCCTTCAGCCACGTCCTCTCGGTGTTCCGCGTCAGCGGCATCGGCGCGCTGACAGTGTCGGAGACCACGGAACCGCGCGACTGGGTCCTGCTGTTGTCCGCGGTGCAGGACCTGGGGGACGCCGCGCCGGACGAACGCTACCACGACGTGGTCGCGAAGCTCGAGGCCGCCAAGGTCGTCACGATCGCGCTGGCGGAACCGGGCGAGGAAAGCGGCGAAGACCGCGAGGCATCCAAGGAACGCGCCAAGCGCACCTACGCACGCTCGGTCGCGGTCACCAAGGAACTCATGACGTCGGTGCGACTGGGCAAGAGCCCCAACGTCAAGCGCATCAAGCGCGTGGTGCAGGGCATCGTGGACCAGATCCTCAACGAGGAAACGTCGCTCGTCGGGCTCAGCACCATCCGTGACTACGACGAGTACACGTTCACGCACAGCGTCAACGTCTGCATCTTTTCGGTCGCGCTGGGCAAGCGCCTTGGCCTGAGCAAGCTGCAGCTCTACGACCTTGGCATGGCCGCGCTCTTCCACGACATCGGGAAGTCGCGCGTGCCGCTCGACGTGCTCAACAAGTCCGGCGGCCTCACGGACCAGGAGTGGCGCATGATCGCCGACCATCCGTGGCTCGGCGTACTGGCGCTGTTTCAGCTGCGCGGCGGTCAGGAGTACCCATATCGCAGCATGGTGGTGGCCATGGAGCACCACATGAAATCGGACCTCACCGGCTACCCCAAGCCCCTGCGACCCCGGCAACAGAGCGTGTACAGCAAGATCGTCGCCGTGGCGGACGGATTCGACGCGGCCACCAGTCGGCGCGCGTACCAGACCGTGCCGTACACGCCCGCGGACGTCATGAAAGAGCTGCGCGACAATCCGCGCCGCGGCATGGATCCCGTCGTGGTAAAGGCGTTCATCAACCTCACCGGCATTTACCCCACGGGCACCGTCGTCGTCATGGACACGTTCGAGCTCGGCATCGTCCACGCGGTGAACCCGCTGCCGGACATGCTGGCGCGACCGGTGGTGCGGGTGATCAGCGACGCCATGGGGAACATGCTGCAACCCGGCGACCTTGTTGACCTCGCCGACCGCGGGCCCGACGGGACGTTCGAGCGCACCATCATCAAGACGGAACACCCGGAGCGATTCGGCATTCGTGTCAGCGACTACTTCGTCTAAAGCGTCCGCGATCGACGCCCGCTTCAGCCAACTGGCTCAGCGGCAACGGCGCGCCCTTGTCGCGTACGTCACGGCCGGCCATCCCGACGCGACCCGCTCGCTGGAACTGCTGCGCGCGCTCGAGAATGCGGGTGTCGACATCATTGAAGTCGGCGTGCCGTTCTCCGACCCGATGGCGGACGGACCCGTCATTCAGTCAAGCTCGCAACAGGCGCTGGCTGGTGGCATGACATACGACGGCGCGCTGGAACTCGTCGCTCGCGCGCATCTGTCGATCCCGGTGGTGTTGTTCAGCTACCTGAATCCCGTGATGGCCGCAGGGCCAACGGCGCTGGACCGCGCCGCACGCGCTGGCGCGAGCGGGATACTGATCACGGACCTGCCGGTGGGAGCGGATGCGATGCTGGAGCAGCGTTTCGCCAATGGGCCGCTGGATTTCGTTCGCCTCGTGGCGCCAACGACACCGGCCGAACGCATGGCGCACATCGCCCAACACGGCAGCGGCTTCGTGTACCTCATCAGCCGGCTCGGCGTCACGGGCGCGCGGGCGCAACTACCACCGGACCTTAACGACACCGTGGCTCGGCTGCGTCGCGCCACGTCGCTGCCGATCTGCGTCGGCTTCGGCGTCTCGACGCCGGAGCAGGCCAAAGCCGTGGCGCGGCTGGCCGACGGCGTCGTTGTCGGAAGCGCCATCGTGAAGGCAGCGGAGCAGGGTGTGGATCGCGCCGCGACTCTGGTCAAGGAACTGCGCCGGGCTATCGATGAAGCATAAGAAGAAGCACGCCCGCGAGCTCGGGTTCCCGGCGTGGACGCGCGCATCCGACAAGCGTCGCGAGCACGTGGCGCGCGTCGTTGAGTTGCTCGAGCGCTGGGCGTCCGCAATGCGAATTCCCAAGGCCGAAGCCGAGCGGTGGCGTGTCGCGGGGCTATTGCACGACGCCCTGCGCGACGCACCAGACGCAGTACTGCGCAAATGGAGCGGCGACAAGAAAAGCGCTGCGGAACTGCTGCACGGTCCCGCTGCCGCCGTCCGCGCTGGAGTAGACGGCGAGCGTCGCAAGGATGTGCTCGACGCGGTTCGGTTTCACACCGTAGGATGCGCAACGTGGGCCCGCACCGGACGCGCGTTGTTCATGGCCGACTTCCTGGAGCCCGGCCGCAAGTTCCTCGTGTCGGAGCGCGCGTTTCTCGCGCAGCAGGCGCCCCGCGACTTTGACGGGACGTTCCGCGAAGTGGTGCGCCTGCGCCTCACGTGGTCGCTGGGGCAGGGCGGCGAGTTGTTCCCCGAAACCGTGGCACTGTGGCACGCCGTCCGCTGAGGATCGCCGTGATGGCTGCGACGGCCGTCGTTGTCGGCGGCGGCACGGTGGCGCTCGGCGTTTGGATTGCCCGGTCGCGGACGCCGCCCGCGATCGCGGTCGCGCCAGAATCCATGGCGCCCGAAGGCGTGCGCGTCCGCGTGCAGGTTGTGAACGCGTCCACCGTGCGCGGTTTGGCGCGCCGGGCGACCACTCTGCTGCGCGACCGCGGCTTTGACGTGGTGGAGGCCGGTACCGGCACCGGCGCCGAACAAATCGACAGCACCCTGGTGCTGGATCGCTCTGGCCACCCGGACTGGGCGAAGCGCGTCGCAGCGGCAATGGGCGGGGCGCGCATGGTCGCGCGCCCCGATTCGTCACGCTATGTGGACGTCACCGTGTTCGTGGGGCGCACGTGGCGGCCGCCGCCCCAGCCGTTCTACCCGTAGCTGACCGCACGCGGCGGCAATGTCCACGCCGCGACTGCGCCGAACGGCAACCTCGACGTCCGCGTTGCGAAGTTCCTTCTTGAACCGCGATGCATTCTTCGAAGGCGAGAATCCCCGCGCGCCACCCGGGTGCAGCGGGATCAGGTTCACGAACGCCTTGCACTCCTTCGCCAGTTGTGCCAGTTGCAGGGCGTGAACTTCCTGGTCGTTGACGCCGCCCAGCAGCACATACTCGAACGTCACGCGACGGTCGAACTTCTTGGCCTCCGCAATCACATCGCGGAGCGGATACTTCACGTTGATCGGCATCAGGTCCCGCCGCAGATCGTCCGTGGGCGCGTGAATCGAGATGGCCAGACGGAACTGCTCCGGTCGCTTGGCGAGCGCCACGATGCCAGGCAGCACGCCCACAGTAGAAATCGTGATGTGGCGCGCGCCGATCCCAAGGCCGTTGGGGTCGTTGAGAATCGTCAGGGCAGGGTCCACCGCCTTCCAGTTCATCATCGGCTCGCCCATGCCCATGAAGACGACATTGGTCACCGGAATCGGCGGGTCCATCAGCCGCATCTCGCGCACCTGACCGGCGATCTCCCACGCGTCGAGATTCCGGGAGAATCCCATCGCGCCGGTCGCGCAGAAGGCACACTGCAGCGCGCATCCGGCCTGCGAAGAGATGCACAGGGTCATGCGCCGGCCTTCGGGAATCGCCACCGTTTCGATGGCTTCGCCGTCGGGAAGCCGGAACAGAAACTTCTCGGTACCGTCCGACGATTTCTGGCGCGCGGCAATCGTCAGGCGCGGCAGGACAAAGGCCTGGGCCAGTTTTTCGCGGAGTGCTTTGGGCAGCGTGGTGATGCCATCGAAGCCGGACACCGGCTTTGCCCAAAGGTGCGCCAAGACCTGTTTGGCGCGGTACGCTGGCTCGCCATTTGAGGCGAAAAAGGCCGACAACCGTGCGAGCGCATCGTCGGGCGTCAGATTCAGAAGATTCTCGGCGCCGGCGACCGGCCCTGCGTGCTCACTCACACGGTTAAGGTATCGGTTTCAGTGACGATATTCAACTAATTGGTGCGATTAGAGTTGTGATACGGATCCACGCCACGCGGGCGCTTCGGAATCCTACCAGACATGCCCTACGGGGATTAGAATTGGGTCTCGTCATGCCGGAGCACATTTGAAGGTTCGACACTGGCTACCCCCGCTCGCATGGGCGGGGGTGATCGTTTTCGCGACCTCTGTGCCGACGACGATGGTCCCGCGTCAACTCGGACCGTTCGACAAGGTGGCGCACTTCACTATGTACGCCGTGCTTGCGGGCTTGCTCGTTACCGCCGTACGGGAGCAACGGGCGCTGACAAAAGCATTGATCGTGACGGTGCTGGGCGTGGCCGTCTTTGGCGCGGTGGATGAGTGGCATCAACGTTTCATCCCTGGCCGCAGCACCGAGTTCGCCGACTGGGTGGCGGACGCGTTCGGCGGCTCGACCGGCGCGCTCACCGCCTCACTGCTCATTCCTCGCTGGTTCAAGCGGACGCACCCGTGACCACTCGATACAGCACGTCTCTCCGGACCTCTCTGTGCGGTTCACTGCGCGCCGGCGACGTGGGTAGCCACGTGCGGCTCGGCGGCTGGGTTCACCGCACACGCAACCTGGGCGGGCTCGTCTTCGTGGACCTGCGGGATCGCGCCGGCATCGTGCAGGTGTCGTTCGATCCCAACCGGACAGCACCGGAAGTGTGCGCGGCAGCGGCAGCACTCGGCAATGAAACGGTCGTCCTTATCGAGGGCGACGTGGCGCGCCGTCCCGACACGATGCGCAATCCGGACATGGAGACCGGCGACATCGAGGTCATCGCGACGTCCGTGCGCGTGGTTGGACCGGCCGAGACGCCAGCCATTCCCGTCGCGCGCGGCAAGGGCGAGAAGCTCGCGGCAGAAGAACTCCGATTACGGCATCGCCATCTCGATCTGCGGCGCCCGGCTTTGCAGGACAACTTGGTGCTTCGCCACCGGCTGCTACAGGAGACACGGCGACACCTGAGCGACGCCGGCTACCTGGAGATCGAAACGCCGATCCTCACCAAGCCGACACCGGAAGGAGCGCGCGACTATCTGGTGCCCAGTCGCGTGCATCATGGCGAGTTCTACGCGCTGCCACAGTCGCCGCAGATCTACAAGCAACTGCTGATGGTGAGCGGGTTTGACCGCTACTTCCAGGTGGCGCGCTGCTTTCGCGACGAAGACCTGCGCGCCGACCGCCAACCTGA
>ERZ1292623.3126-Hain-H51-01um-R1-3126-length-14304-cov-8_pt1 | contig 14304 bp, 23 predicted proteins | sample MGYA00564398_ERZ1292623 | MGnify/ENA primary metagenome ERZ1292623 (study PRJEB36523, sample SAMEA6512633) | groundwater metagenome | collected 2019-01-07 | study: AquaDiva: Metagenomics assemblies of 32 groundwater samples
TAGATGGACAAAAAAGATAAAAAGACAATTATTGGGATAATAGGTATTATTTTTGTTATAGCTGGAATTACTGGTACAATTCCCTCTGCCTTAAACAAATTTATTATCGGAACTGGGGGCTTTGGTATTTTGATCATCATAGGCATAATAATGTCAATATATGGGTTTGCAGACTAAAGATGGATGAGAAACTAAAGAAGAATATACTCGATCTTAATTATAATAAATATTTACAATATAAAGTAACTGCAATAATAATTTCTTTCACTTATATAGTCGCTATCGTTATTGCATGGATTACGTGGCAATTAAACCTAGATAATTATTTTCAAATGCTAGTTGTGGCAATCTTTAGTATTTTAATCCTAACTCCCTCAATTTATTTTATAATAATTTCAAACAAGCACCTTAAAAAGATAATTGAATTGCTAAAAAGTCAAAGGACTTAAATAAATTTATTTTTTAAAGTTTATATTTTTTGAGAATTCATTTGATTCAATAATATTTAAGATTATCTACCAGTTTTCCATTTCTTTTTCAAATTCTTCTTCTGTAAATTTTCTGAATTTACCTCTTTCTATTTCTTTCCAAATTTTATCCACTATTTTCATATCAATTAAATTTTCTTCAATTCTTTTCATATTTTTGATTTTTAACATATATCTAACTATACTAAAATATGCCTTTTTGCTCTTAATATTGAGAAATTAACTGCAATAAGCCCGTAATTAAAAGCCAGAGTCCTATTGCAATGTTTAGTGATTTTGGCCAAATTAAAATTATAACACCAACTATTATTGCAAAAATGGCAGATAGTGTTGTTGTAAGCATAGCCATTATTATTATATACAAATTTGAGTATAAAAAACCTTGTTTTAATTTATTAAATAAAATTTATACGCTTACCTGCTTTCAGATTCAACAAGATCTGTAAGTCTCTTCTTTGATCTTCTGCTAAATGCGTGGCTTAGAACGGTTAAGCCTACAAGACTTACTGTTGTTAAAATGTTTAGCGATGTTGGATCATTATAAGTATTGGCTGTCTGTGGTGTTATAAACAGAGCTAAAAGATTTCTTAGTATCTTTCCATTAATATAATTATCTAAATGACGATCTACTTTTTCTTCTTTGTGACCAGAAAGCTTTTCTAATGCTGTGCTAGAAACAAATAGGTTATCTGCTACTGGTGCTGCCATTGATACGATCACTCCGCCAGCAAATAATGAACCATTTTGTATTGTTAAACCCATCCCAGAAAGAAGTGAAGCAGCCAAGCCCCCATAATCTAATGCTGTATTCAAAGTTCTAAGATATGTTCTCTCAAATAATCCAAGATTTTCTTTTGTATAGACCATACTTATATTAATAATTATATGTTTTATAGGTTTTTCAATTACATAAAAAATAAAGGGTTTATTCCTTCAATTCAGAAAAGCCAACTACTACTAAGGCTATTCCAATTAAGAGCAATAACCAGGCTAATCCGCCAACTAGGGCAGTTAAGACTGAGCTCCAAATATAACTGCTTACTGAACCCCAACCAACCATATTTCCAAAAAAGGTTAGCCATACTAAAGCAATTATTATAATTATTCCGATTAAAATTTGTAGTATTCCTTTCATTGTTACCACCTTTAATTATTGGTTTCTTTCGCGAGCGTTTCTTTCAAGAAAGGCTCATTTAGTTACTTTTGAGTAGAATCTTTAGTTTAAAAAGATTTCTATAGTAAAAAAGAACATTTTTAAATATTAAGTATTATTAAAGTTTCTATATGCATCACAAGTTATTGCATTTTGCATTAAAAAGAGAGTTGAATGAAATTTATATTTCAATTTTCTTAAGGACTTTTGCTATCTCTTTAATAGGCATATTTACACCAATTTTCTTGCTGAAAGAAATAGGAATTGGTTTTAATCAGTTACTAATATATTATATTATACTTTTTTTAACTCTGGCATTTGCTTATCCTATTTCTGCAAAGTTATGCAGCAGGTTTGGATTAAGGCATGTAATAATGCTGAGTGTTCCTTTTTACATAATGTTTTATTTTTTACTTTATAACTTATTAAATTACAAAATTTCAGTTTATTTATTGGGATTTGTTGCTGGATTGGCAGAAGGGTTGTTTTGGTATGCATATTCTGCAGATTTTGCAAAATACAGCGATAGTAAACACAGAGTTGATGAAGTTAAATATTGGTTTATCGTTGCTTCTTTGATTGGCATTATAGGTCCGTTTATTGGTGGATATTTATTAAGCTTGTTAAATTTCTATTTATTATTTGGATTAGTCATTATATTATTAATATTTAGTGTTGTGCCTTTATTAATGAGCAAGGATATTATCCTGGGACACGACTTTACTATTTCAGATGTTATAAATAAAAAAAACTTTGAGAATTTTTTCTTGTACTATCTACAGGGAATGAGGGGTATTGTTTTAGGTATTTTTTGGCCAATATTTATTTTTTTAATTTTAAGGGGATATTTTTCTTTAGGAATAATAAGTGCTGGTGCTACTTTGATTAGTTCCATTGCAACTTGGTTAATTGCAGATTACATTAACAAGATGAATAAAGTAAGTTTTTCTAAAATTGGTGCCATGGTTGATGGGATAGTTACTTTTTTTAGAATATTTGTCAGAGATTTTATACAAATTACCGGGATTAGTCTATTGGGCGGAGTAACTGTTAATGCTGTTGAGATATCAACTAGTGCATTAAGTTTTGATCAGGCGAATAAAAATGATATTGGCGGCTTTTTGATATTCAGAGAAATTGCCTACAGTTTGGGGAGATTAAGTTTATTATTAGTAATATTGTTTTTAGGATTAAACACCATATTAAGTATAAAACTTAGTTTTTTTATTTTGGCCGGGTTAAGTATTGTGCAGAATCTTGTTAAATGAGTGGATTAAAGTTTTGCTTTAATAAATTTTCAATTGGCTTAAATAATGGATTTGGCAGATTATCCCAAGAAAACCAGCTCCATTCAATCATCCTATCTGGCTCCTTAACTTTAACTTCACCAGAATCGTAATCTGCAACTACATATATAGTAATGTAGTGTTTTTCTTCTTCTTTAAAAATATCATTTGTAAATGGCCCTATCTTTAAATTTTTTATTTCTATTCCTGTTTCTTCAAAAACCTCTCTTTTTGCGCATTCTTCTATGCTTTCATTAAATTCTAAATGGCCCCCTGGAACAGACCAAGTATCTTCTCCATGAGAGTTTTTTCTTTGACCAAATAAGACTTTATTATCTTTTATAATAATAACACCGACTCCAACTTTAGGAAATCTGTCCATATAAAAAATAAACTGAAAAGAGTTTATATAGATTTATAGTGTAAAAAAGAGATATTTATTTTTACCTAAAGTATGTTATTCGCTTTTATCTTTGTTGAAAAGATTAGATTAAAAAAGCAAAACATAAATAACCCATAATATTAAAATAATCCATATCAGTATTGGTAGCCATAGCTTTCTCATAATATTTTTGTCTTTTGATAATTTTTCAACTAAAAACACCATTTCTTTAGAATATACTGATATGCTTACTGCACCTAATAAGGCGATGAATAACATTACTGCAAATATCTGGACAATTGTTATTTCTAACAATAAATAATAAAGGACTATTAAAGATAATATTAAAGAGATTATTGTTGTTAATCGTGGATTTGAATAAATCTTTTTTACCAATCTTATCCATGCGCCCGGGTTTTTTGATAATACTATTATTTTTATTAAAGCGATTATTGCTATAATAAACGCAAAAATTTCTATTGTTGTCATGATGCCTCTTATGAGAATTTATTATAGATAATTGCTATTAAATAGCCGGTAATTAAGCCGTCTATGAAAGCCCAAACTGCACCTATAATACCACCTATAATGCCTGGTTTATATCCTATGTAAACTGACTGGATTTCTAAAAGCATTGTGTTGCCCCAATCAAAAGAAGCCATTATTGCCAGAATAAATATACAAATTGCAAAAACTATTCCAATAGATAAAGCAAACGCCCTTGGACTTAGCTTGTGATGAACAGAATCATGTAATTTTTTACTAGGCATAATATCACCCCTTAATAAGAACCAAGGTTCTTATCAACTCCTTTTTATCTAGTTTCTTATCATCTTTTTTAAGATTTTATAATATATAAAAGTATTGATGGTGCCTTGTTACTGATTTTAAAGATATTTTAGATTTTTATAAACGTCTTAGAAATTCTTCTCTGCTTATTTGTATGTCATGTTTAATTATTTTATTAAGAAGGCCACGATCAATGTCTTCGCCCGGATGATTTGGTATGACTGTTGTTCTTCCATCTGGATGTTCAAAAAACATGTGACTTCCTTCCTGTCTTTTAAATTCAAATCCAAGTTTTTTAAGAACCTTTGCTAATTCCTTTGCGTTCATCAAAGGTATTTTCACTATCTATACCTCTATTTGTTGTAAACTTAAGAATTTAGTTTTAGTTTCAAGTGGTTTTTTAACTTTTAAATATAAAGAAATTGCTTCCTTTGTTCTTTTTAGCAACTCATCATACGTTTTAGCCTGGGTATGACAACCCGGAAGTTCAACTACCTCTGAGATTAAGTAACCATCCTCTCCTTGTTCAACCACAACATTAAATTTATTGACCATACCTATAATAAACGAAGTTTATTTATATGCTTTTCGGGGTCTTTTTGTTATTTTTTAAAAGACAAAATAATTTTAAAAAGTATTGATAGAAAGCTATATAAATAGTTATTTTAAAAATTTATGAATATGGGAACTTATAAGTATATACAAGAGTTATGGAGAGATAGAGAGGGAGAATTAAAGCCCATTTTACGTAATTATATGATTGAATGGAGAAAAAGTAATTCTATTGTCAGAGTTGAAAGACCAACAAGATTAGATAGGGCTAGAAATTTAGGCTATAAAGCTAAAAACGGGTTTATTGTTGCAAGAGTCAGATTAATTCGAGGTGGAAGATTAAGAGAGAAATTCAAGGGCGGAAGGAAACCCAGAGCCATGAGGAGAAAAAAGATATTGTGGAAGAATTATCAGAGCATAGCTGAAGAAAGAGCAAATAAAAAGTTCCCAAATATGAGTGTTTTAAATTCATATGAACTAGCAAAAGACGGTAAACATTATTTTTTTGAAGTTATATTAGTTGATCCTGAAATTGTTAAAAACTATAATGGTTATGAATGGTTAAATTTGAATAAAAATAGAAGTAGAATTTATCATGGAAGAACTAGCGCTGGAAGAAGAAGCAGAGGATTAATAGGTAAAGGAAGAGGTTTTGAAAAAGTAAGACCAAGTAAGAGCGCTGTTTACAGAAGAAAAGCTAAAAAACAGAGAAAGATTGGAATTAGCATACATACATCTTAAATTTTTATGGTGGGTAAATGTCAGTATTACTAGAAGATGAAGTAGAAGAAACTGGAGAGTTAGTTCTGCCAAGATTACTACTTGTTCCTCCTAGATTAAAAACAAAATTATCATCGGGAGAAACTGTTACTGGCAATAGGTATGATGTTGTTTTAGCCTGTCAACCAGACGCATTAGATCATTATGAATTATATGATAATATTGAAGAATTGGTTGAGAATAGAAAGAGATTAAGGATATACTGTCCGCACAGGGATTTAGCTACTAACAAAGAATTAAGCGAAGTTGTAGATTTTACAGTTAGAGAAGCCATACCTAGAACCAAGATTGTTCTTGTTCATTTAACAACAATAACTCCAGAAATTCAAAAGATGTTTGATGCAACTCATTTAAATAATAAACCATTTATATTATTTTATGCTGAAGAAACAAGGCCTTTTAATAAAACCACGGCAAGAAATATAAGAAATCATTTTTGTTATAGGGGAGAATATGCCTATTTTAATGAAGAACATGTGGTGGGGTTACTAGATGAAGCAATTGATGATGCTCTTCGTGTTGGATAATCTGTTGGGCATTTTAATTTTTATATAAATAATCTTTGATTTTTTTAATAGATATATTTAAAAATAACTTTAATCTTTAATTAAGAAAAAGAGGAAAATGAAAAACAATTATTTTACCTTAATTATTATTTTATTAATATTAGGAATAATCACTTTTTCAAGCTATGGAAATCTTTTTTTAGGAAATGCGGTAAATAGGGGATATAAAGGACTTTATTTTTTAGATGAATATGGAAGATTATATGTTAGTGGAAGTGCTAAGTTCTTAGGAGACTTAAGATTTACAGATAAAATTGCTAGAGATATTGAATTAACCAAAAATGGGTATTTAATCTTGGATAAGTATGGAAATCTGTTTGCTTTTGGAGATGCCAGAGTATTGGGAGAAGCTAAGACTAATGATGCTGTTGATTTGGAGTTAACTAATAATGGATATTATGTATTGAATAAAAATGGCACGGTGTTTGCTTTTGGTGATGCTAAAAAATATAGTGATGGAAATAATGATGATTATGTTGATTTGGAGTTAACTAATAATGGATATTATTTGTTAAGGAGCAATGGCAAAGTTGAAACTTTTGGTGATGCTGTTTTTTATGGCGATATGGAAACTAAAGATATTGTTGATATGGGATTAACTAGCAAGGGATATTTAATCTTGGAGAGAAATGGCAAGATAAATGCTTTTGGTGATGCTAAAGATCTAGGTTATGATGATGGACTTAAAGAGGCTAAAGATATTGAAGTTGTTAAGAAAAACAAAGGATATTACATATTAGATGGACATGGGATTGCTTATTCTTATTTGGCTTTTGCTGGTTTTCCCGGGCCTGAGTATAGTGAAGAAGATAAGTATATTGATATGGAAATATTAGAATCTTAATTTTCTAGAGAAAAAAGACAATAAAAACGAGATAAATATTACTGATAATATTATTGCTATTAATAGAGAACCGAGGAAAAAAGCCACTATCAAAATTAACGGAAAAAATAGAGCTAAAAGTATTCTGGTTCTTAAACTTATTAATGGTCTATTAAATATTTTAATTTGAGAGGTTTTTACGAAAATAAATAATGATATTAATAATAAAACATATAATATTATTTTTTGCCAAAGAGTTATTTCTATCATATTTAATTAGAAAAAGTAGTATTTTTTAAATATATTGTTTTTTATCTATCATAGTTACTGTATTTTTGTTTGTTGTGGCCTGATCTTGGCTTTGAATACATGTGTCGTTTTGCCCCAAAACGGCGTTCTCTACTTTGAGCATAAAAAGGAATCCTCTGAAATTCAGGAAGCTTTAGTGGTTCTATAATCAATGACCTATCGGCTTGCACGCTCCTGAAATTATCATGGTCTTGCTCTGATAATAATGAAATGACTTTTCCTTCTTTTCCTGCCCTTGCTGTTCTTCCTATTCTATGAATATAATCTTTAGATGTCTTTGGTATGTCGTAGTTTATTATGTGTGCTACATTTTTTATGTCTAATCCACGAGCAGCTACGTCACTGGCAACCAATATGTCTGCTTTATTATTATGAAACATCTCGATAGATTGTTTTCTCCTGTTTTGTGATAATCCGCCGTGTAATCTTTGTGATTGTATTCCTTGTTTGTAAAGATTTTTACTTAAAACATCTACTCTGCTTCTTGTTGCACAAAAAATTATTGTAAGCCCCTTGGCTTGGTGTTTTAAAATATGCACCAATAATGAAAATTTGTCTCTTGCATTCACAGAATAAAAATGCTGAATCATTTTTCCTTGGTCTACATAAGATTGCACTTTTATTTTTTCTGGATTCTTCATATAGTGAACTACAATGTCATGAACCTGTTGCGAGATTGTTGCACTAAACAACAAAGTCTGCCTATTTTTTGGGGTGTAGGAAATTATTTTTTTTACATCATCAACAAAACCCATTTCAAACATCTTATCTGCCTCATCCAAAACAAGTATAGTTACGTTATTTAGCTTGACGGTATTTCTATTAATATGATCTAACATTCTTCCTGGAGTAGCTACCACGATGTCTGCATGAATTAGGCTAGTAATCTGAGGATTAATTGAAACGCCGCCATAGACTTGAGTAATATTCATCTTTTTATACTTTGAAAATTTTTTCATTTCTGTTGTTACTTGCTCGCATAATTCTCGAGTTGGCACTAATATAAGCGCCTGTATACCTTTACCTTGAGTTAATTTATTAAGAAGGGGAAAACCGAAAGCAGCTGTTTTTCCTGAGCCTGTTTGCGATTGTCCGATAACATCTTTACCTTCAAGTATTAACGGTATTGTTTTCCTTTGAATATCTGTTAATACCAAAAATCCAAGTTCTTCAAATGCCTTTTTTAACTCTGGCTGTAAATTTAATATACTTAAACTCATCGTTATATTCCTTTACTTTGATAAATCTCTCAAAAATTTGATTTATATACCTTTGTTTTTATTAAATTTCATTCAGATTATTAGTTATGGGGTGGTTGTGAATTCATATTATTACCCTATTTGAGTATATTGGCTTACAATAAAATATATAAATAAGCAAGATTTTTACCATTGTAAAATGAAGAGGTTAATGTATATTTACTTAATAACAATTTTATTACTTGCTTTTTTTGTAACTGCCTTGAATGTTGAGTTAAAAGAACCTAAAAACAACTTAGAAATAAGAAGTGATATTAACAATATTATTTTTAAGTGCAATATAACCAGCGGCGGCATTAATATTGACTCTGTCCGGCTTTACAGCAATATTTTTGATGTGTGGAAGCAAACCGGAAGCACTATATTTAACCAGAATGAGGGGATGGTTTCTTTTCTTGTAGCTAATATAAGTAAAGGAACATATGTATGGAATTGTTTGGCTAATATTCCCGGCGAGACTAAATTTGCCCCTGGTAATTTTAGTTTTACTTTTAGTGCTCCTGACAATATTAAACCAATATTTAATGGGACTATATCTGATCAAAGTTGGAACCAGGACAGTTCTCTAAATAATGTTGTAAACTTGAAAAATTATTTTATTGATTATGATAATAAGCCACAATTATTAAGTTTTCAGCATTCTGGTGATTCTAATATTGTTATAACTATTAATAATGGGGTTGTAAGCTTATCCCAACCACCTGGATGGTTTGGAGTTGAAACTGTTTATTTTACAGCCACTGACGGGCAAGATAGCGTGCAATCAAATCCTGTTAAGTTAACTGTAGTAAAAAATGCAACCAGTTCAGGAAATCAAACACCTACAAATACTGCTCCAAGAATAAATCCTTCAATACCAGATCAAATTAAAAAATTAGGAGATAGCTGGACTTTGCATTTGAATTCATATGTTGAAGATGATGAAGATTCTGAAGGAAGCTTAAAGTGGAGTATTGAAAATGCTGGTGATAATGTTGTTAATTTTAGTATAAATAACTTAACAAAAGAAGTTAATTTAATTGCAATTGGAAAGGGAGAAGATACTGTAAAATTCATTGTTGAAGATCCTAGTGGATTAAAAGATGACCAGGATGTTTTAATAAAAGTAACTGACGAGGAAGAGACTAGTAATGAAACATCATCTAGCTTGTTGGAGATAATTAAAAAAATCCCGGAAGAGGTTAAAATAGAACTTAAACAAGGTGAGAAGAAAGTATTTAGCGTCACTACCACAATACTAAACAAGGTAAATATAAGGTGGTTTGTTGATGATAAGGAACAAGATGAAAGCGGGAGAAAGTTTGAATATGAAGCAGGAGAGATAGGATCACATAAAATTGAAGTTGTGGCTGAGCTAGAAAGTGAAAAAGTTTCTAACATGTGGCAAGTATTTGTAAGTGAAGGAAAAAATGTTAATTTAACTAACTTAAATAAAACTTTAATAGCTAGTGAAAACTTATGCGGGAATAATAAAACTGATAGTGATGAAAACTGTGAAAGCTGTCCTGATGATGTTAAATGTAATGAAGGAGAAAGTTGTAAAGATAAACAATGTGTTAAAGAAAATAAAAATTTGATAACTAGTTTCTCTATTAAAGATATAAATTTATTTAGTAGCTTTAAAAGCAAAATAATCGGTTATGTTGTTCTTGGTATTATTATCTTAGTTTTAATAATTATTATAATAAGAACAAGGAATATAAGAAAAAGAAAGGCTTCTATGAAATTAACTAGCTTTGACACTAGCAAAAAAGGCATTTTTGACAAATTTAAGAAAGAAGAAGTTGTTAAAATGGAACCTAAAGCAGAAAGCAATGTTAAAACTCCTTCTGGACTTGAGCCAATAATTGGGTTTATAAATTCTGGATTAGCGAGCGGCGACAGGCCTAAAGGGATAAAGAAAGCTTTATTAAAGAGTGGCTGGAGCAGAAAACAGGTAAGACAAGCATTTAAGAGCATAAAATGATTCCAGAAGAGGATATTAAATTAATAAAAAGCTATTTGGAAAAGGCTGAAAATCCTGTTTTTCTTTATGATGATGACAATGATGGATTATGCAGTTATTTGTTATTTAAACAATTTTGCGGAAAAGGAAAAGGAATTATTGTTAAAGCAAGACCGCATGTGGATAAGTTCTTTGTTGACAGGATTAATGAGTATAATCCTGATATTGTCTTTATTTTAGATAAGCCTATTGTTTTAGACGAGTTTGTTGAAAATGTCCATGTTCCTATTATATGGATAGATCATCATCCTGTTCAAAAAGTTGCAGGAGTTAAATATTTCAATCCTTTATCGTATAATAAAGATGGACACGGTATGAGCACAACATATTGGTGCCATAAAATAGTTGGTGGATCTTTATGGGTGGCTGCTGTTGGAACTTTAAGTGATTGGGTTGTGCCTGAATGGATAAATGAATTCAAGAAAAAATATCCTGATTTGATTAATGATGAGAAAACACCAGAAGATATATTATTTAAAAGCAAGATCGGGGAATTATGCCAGATTTTCTCTTTTTTTACAAAGGGGAAGATATCTGATGTTAAAAAGAACATAAGTTTGATAGAGAAAATAAAAGAACCTTATGAAATTTTAAATGGAACTAGTGAAACTGGAAAAAAATTATTGAAAAACATTGAAAAAATTAGAAAAGAGTTTAATACTCTATTGAAAAAAGCAAGCACTAAGGTAACTAAAGATAATTTATTAGTATTTACTTACGATAATAAAAAATATAGCTTTACTTCTGATTTAAGCAATTATTTAGTATATAAATATCCTAATAAGTTTATTATTGTTGCGAGAGAAAGAGGCGGAGAGATGAAAATGAGCTTGAGAAGCGGGAAGTATAAGGTTAGAGATATTTTGGAGAAAGTTTTAAAAGAAGTTAAAGGATATGGCGGTGGGCACGAAATGGCATGCGGTTCAAATGTTCCTGTTGATGAGTTTGGTAAATTTGTTGATTTAATTAAGAAAAGTATTTAGTTATGTTGCCTTAGTAGTTCTTCTGACATTGAATCTAATAATAAAATTACTTGTTGACCATATTTCTTTTCTAAATCAGTTATTCTTCTTCTTGCTTGATCTTCTGGAACTGTTATTTCATGTCCTGTTTGGATAAAACCCCAAGTACCTGCTTGAAAAAGATAATCACCTAAGGCTTTTGAACAATGAGAATCTCCAATAACACGAAAGTCTAAGTATTGTAAATAATCTTTAAAACGTGGATTACTGGCTAAAGAATGCATGCCTTCAAAAAAATGACCATAGGTGAGGCTTTCTGGTTTTTTTCTTTCTCTTAATTTTTGACAAGATATTGCGATTAAACCATTGAGAATATCTGTTAAACTAATGTGTGGTTTTTCAATGTCTAAAGTGTTTTGCATAAGATAATTACTTTTTTAATTAATTAATAAGGTTTTATTTAGTGTAAAATATAGATTAAGTTGAAAGTTTATTTACTATAGAGTTGCATAATAATATTTAAATAATAAAATTACGTAATGTATTATAAAAACAGGTGAAAAATGGTTTATTTATTAATAATTGCAAATTTAGTTGTAATATTGCTTTTTGTTATTGGTGCCATAATTTACAGGCATTATATTGTTGGTGTTGACAAATTAGTCAGGAAATTAAAAGATGGCGGTAAAGGCTTAAGTGAAATACTTGAGATTGCTAATGAAAAAAAGTTAAATCCCAGAGAAGTTAAACTCTACTACCTGCTTTATTTTTTTCAGGATTTTCAAAATATGGGATATGATTTAGAAGGGGTTAAGCAATCTGCCTTAAATTCCGGCTGGCCGAGAGACTTAGTTGAGCTTGTTTATAAAAAATTAAGAAATATTTGATTATTCTACATTAACATCATATTCTATATGAAACAAACGCCTGTTTTTTATTCCTGGTATTGCTTCAATTGATGGTAACAAATTTCCTGCCCTGGTAAGAAGGGCAATAGCTGTTGGGTCTGCTCCTATATCTAATAACTTTTCCTGGCCTGACTCTAATTTACCTATTGATTCTGCTATGTTGCCTGTATCTATACATTCAACTATGTGTTTTGCTGTAGAATGCCCATATCTAAGAATGTGTTCGTATTTTCTTTCAAATGTGAGGCTTTTAAAACTGGGGTTTAAAAGAGAGGTTTCTTGTGGTAGTGGATAATGAATTACTTCTGCTGAGGGCCAAGCAGAATTTATTCTTTGGTAATTATTTACAACCAAGATATGTCTTGGGTTATAGTCAGAAAAAAGCATAAAATCAACTAAGTCTATTCTGCCCTTTCTGTTAAATCTCCAGCTTAATTTAATTGCTTTTTCTCCAAAACAAGGATTTTCCCTTTGCCCCCGGTAAATTCTTGATAAAAATAAGTGATCAAATACTGGGATAACTGTAACTTTTGTTTTTCCAGCCATTCCTACATATTCTCTTTTAGGTATTTCAAAATCTATTTGTTCCTCTAAGCTTGGTTCTTTTTTACTTTCTAGCATTTTGGTATGCGATAAAAATGGGGATTATAACTTTTTTGTTTAAGTATTTTTAAAAATTTGCATAGTTCCTGTTAGTTTCGTCTGACCAAAGGGAAGACCTAAAATTTAGTGCAACGATGCCGAAGGCAAAATTTTAGAGTCAGAAGGCCCTTTTTAGTTTTTTAGGCGCGCGCTATACTACTTTAAACTCTTTGAGTTTGAAATCTACTTGATATAAGAAAACTTCAATATTTTGAACCGCTTCTAACGCATATTCCAATTTTTTATCAAATTCAGCAGCGATGATTATTCCTTTAACATTAGGATTATTTTTATTTTTCTTTATCCATCCCATATACCTGGTAATTTGTCCGACAGTATCATCACTTGTTTGATTTTTCTTTAATTCAATAACAACATAATCCCCGGTCTTTTTATCTTTAGCCAGAATATCAATTGGTCCAATTTCTGTTCTAAATTGTTGACTTATTAATTCTCCATCTTCTATAATCAAACTAAATCTTTTTCCGAGTTCTGTTTTATCCCAATTATGAATAATAAAATCTTCAAGTTGTTTTTCCATATAAAATAAGCCCTGGCTTAAAACAGAATCCTCTTTTCTTATTTCTACGGATGCGGTTTTTTTGTAATAATTTAATATAGTTTTTAGGTCCGCTTCAATATCCTGTTCTGAAATTGATTGATTTTCTTTCGAAATATATTCAAGTTTATCTTTTTCAACTTTAATATTGTATGCTTTAAACACAAAAGAGTCCCCATATCTTGGAACATCTTTATCAAAAAATGCTTTGATAGTTAAAGTTGAATTCATTATTTCAGCAGGCCAAGTTTTATCAAATTCAGAAGTTTCACTTATACCATATGCTAAAACAAGAACATGAAGATCTTTATAGTAAAGATAAACTGGATAAAACCCTTTGCTAACTTGCATTTCAGGAGCAGTAAAAGCTATCCAGGGAACTCTAGCAGGCATGCCCATTCCAAAAGAAACTTTCATCTTTAAATCACTATATTCTTTTGGAAATGCTGAAGTTTTCAACTCTCCTGTTTGAGCCTGTAATAAAAATGCGTCTAATATTTTTTTCCAAGTATCCATATTGATGTGGTTATTATACTTACTTTATTAAAGTTTTCGTTAGCGCGCGCCTTTCGTTAAGTGGCCTTCTGATTGAATATAATTCCTGTTAAGTCCTTTTCCCATACGAAGTGTGGGAAAATTGCGTCCGCAAAGTTATGACGCAGGGGCACACAGTCCAATCAAGCTCAGAGAGCCATAAAGAACAATCGTCAAGGGGCACACTCACGTAAAAAGTATTAAGAATCGGGGGAGTTATATCTAGAAATAATTGTATGTGCACAATTTAATGAATCATTCTTTCTTATTGTGCCCGTAACTTCTTATTTGATCTATAATCAAGTGC
>ERZ1292623.3128-Hain-H51-01um-R1-3128-length-14302-cov-5_pt1 | contig 14302 bp, 20 predicted proteins | sample MGYA00564398_ERZ1292623 | MGnify/ENA primary metagenome ERZ1292623 (study PRJEB36523, sample SAMEA6512633) | groundwater metagenome | collected 2019-01-07 | study: AquaDiva: Metagenomics assemblies of 32 groundwater samples
TGTTCCCAGCTCCGCCGCAGCCGATGACTTTTATTCTGGTTTTATGCCCGTCGATCAAGCGCCGCAATTCTTCGTCGATCTCAGCATTTGCTCTTTTATGAGAAATCTGTTCAGCATGAAAATCTTCGTGATAATTACCCATTCCACTCACCCTTTTCTAAGCTTCAGAGGGAGGGGAATTTATAAAGATTATTATGATGAAAACCTATATCAGATATCGTTCTACAAAATTAAATCGGCTACCATACTCCCATTCTTTCAGGAAATCGAGACTTTTTGGGATGATATGGGCAGGGATGTATCGAACCAGAAATTGATCATCATCGATTTTTTCGGTAATCATGGTTTTAATTCCTTCTTTGTCTAGAGCTTTGGAATAAAATGGCAGACCATAATGAAAAGCTACTTTTGGAGCAATAGTGGAAATAGAATAAACTACGGTTTTTCTTTTTTTAGTTAAGAATTTAGTAAAGAAACTGGCGAAGTTATTGGTACTGCGACCGATACTGCCTTCTCCGTACTTGTTTTCCCATTTAAAATAAGTAGTCTCCTGAGAAACTTGGTGCATGAAATCCCAATATTGTTGTATTTCAATTATTACTTCTTCACTTCTTCTTTCTTGAACAAAATATCCTTCAACCCAGTTAATTGTACCAACTTCTGCGCAAGAATCGTGCTAATCTGCGCAGGCAGTTCGCCGGGAATGGTTACCGTCGCAGCATCATCTTTTACTTCGATCTTCATCGCTTCTGCAGGGAGGCGTAAGATAGCAGAGAGAAAGGCAGTAACTTTTTCTTTCTGATCTGTCACTTTTCGCAACACTTTGTACGAATAGACAACTTCTTTTCCGGCCAGAGGATGATTGAAATTGACCATCACCCTGCCTCCAGAAACTCGGGTAACTAAACCCATTTCGCCGTCTACATCAACTTGAAGGCCAGGCTGGGGCTGCACATTATGCTGCCTGAACATATTCATAGGGATGATCTTAACCTGCTTGATATCCCGTTTTCCGAAGGCCTTTTCGGGCGGTAAGGTAACAGTATATTCTGTCTCCAGCTCTTTATCCACTAATTGCATATCTAGTCCCGGGAGAAGCTGCCGCTCACCGACACATATAACTGCTGGCTTGTATTTATGGTTTGGGTTCTGAGAATGAAGATGATGTTCTTTGGCTACTTTTTCATTGGTAGTATCAAAGACCGTTCCGTCAGCAAGTTTGCCGGTGTAGTCAATTTCAATAAAATCATGAAGTTGTATTTTTTCGCTCATGTGGGGCTTATTTTGAGAAGTAGTTTATAAGTTTTGTTGAAGAATTTTTATATTACGGCGCTCACAAATCCTTTACGCCAGAGATAACTTCCTTGAAGAGATTGATAGAAGGAATGGTATTATTTTGAAGTTGGTCAAAGCCCATTCTAGGGTCTTCTTCATCATGGAGTTCGATGGAATGATATACCGCTTTTAATGATTCCCTGCCTCTGGTATCGTACGGCAAATAACTTTCAGAGTCGCATCCACTGCGCTCATCATTTATGTTTCGTGAGATAAATAAATCGAGCGTTATTTTATCGCCATTCTCTTCAATTTTGTTGTACCATTCACAGATTGCTTCTTTCCCTGGTTCAAATTCATCGGGATTGAATGATTCGTATATGGGCATGCCATTTTCGGTGTAAAGATACTCCCCCCGTTCCGGATATATTTTTTTGAGGTCCTCTTCCCCCGGAATTAATACTGCGAAGGCGTGATATTGATACTGGTAATTGCAAAATGCGCCGCCATAATATTTTTTTTCGGCGTGGATTTCCTCGCCTTTAAAATATTCATGGGGGAATGAACTTTCACTATCGTTGGCTAATTTTTCCAGGTGGAAAAGAACTGCTCCTTGGACTTCAACTTCTGAATTTTGAGGAGTGAACTCAAACCTTAGCCTATCCTCCCAGCTAGTACGGTATTTCATACGATGAGTAATGGTGAGGCCCCAGGGCAAACGCTTCTCTCCGGCAAATTCTGGATCTGTATACGAGGACGTTTTGAGTTCGAAGCGGCCAGAATATTGCGGGAACCTCTCACTGCAGCCAAGCAAAGATTCAAGACTTAGAATGCCCGAAATTGCGAGTGAGTGTTTTTTCTTCATTGCTTTTCTTTTTTCCAAGATTCTATAAATTTCAGAAGTGTTTCTGCCGCTTTTTCTGCATTTATGTCAGTAGTATCAATAATTAAATCATACTGCGACTCGTTACGATGGTCAATTCCATAATATTTCTTGTATCGCGCGGCATCTTCCTCCTCCCGCTCATAGATCCGTTTTTTCATGGCTTCGAAAGAAGCTATATTCCCTTCATTCCTTTTTTCCTGGGTCGCTTTGTTCTGCAAATCTTTCCAGATGCGCTTTGCTCCTTCTTCCGGTTTCACTTTCATAAAAATTTTTATGGATTCGGGAAGAAAATGAAACTGGGTTCTTCCTTCCACAATAACCATCGCTCCTGTTTTTTCTAATTCCCTTGCCTTGTTAGCTGCCATTTTATCTACATCCACATCAGTGTCAGGATGAGTTGCTGCATACTGATTTAGTTCCTGGAGAGTCATGCCTTTTCCCCTGGCTAATTCCCGGCGGATTCCGCCGACGTAAATTCGTTCTGCTTTCAATTTTTTGGCCAGCATTTCTGCCGCAGTGCTTTTGCCGCTGCCGGGGGTTCCAGAAATAGTGATAATCATTATAGAAAAGGAACAATAAGTTGTTAATAAAGACTTCTTTTCTGGAAAATCTTCTTTTCTATAAATCGTAAGCTTTAAATAAGTGGTAATTATCCTTTGCTCATGGATAAAAAAGAGGGCGATTTATTTCCTAGTCCCCATCAGCAAGCAAAGCCTGCTCCAAAGAGGAAAAGTAATCCTACTGCGATTATCATAGCAGTCGTTGCGCTTATAGCACTGGCAATCTTTGTGGTTCGTCCCGCAGTGTTAGGATACGGCGTCTATCAACAGGCGCAATCGTCCAATCTTAGTGTGCAAGACTATGCTCAAGACATGCAGGAGTTAAGCAGGAATTTAGAAGTGACCAAAGCAAACCTTTCTTCCTATTCTACTTTTACTGGCGCTTTATTGGCTCAAGTCGAGGAAAAGAACGACGAGCTTACCGAATGCAAGGTGCAATTAGAACGAGTAAAAATAGATGTTGAGGAAGCGCAAAAACAGGTTGCTGATAAAGATGTTGAGATAGCTAAAGTTAAGAGCGAGTCTCAAGCAAATGTAGATAAACTGGTAACAGAAAAAACTGCCGCTTTAGAAGAGGAAAAAACTGCTTGTGCAGAGTCAGCGACAAAGAAAGAAAAAGAAGTCGGTGAAGTTCAGGCTAAGTATGATCTATTAGTTAAAAATGCGGCTAAAAGCATCTGCTGTAAAGCAAAAGTGGACAATCCGCAGATCAATTTCTATGATGTTGTTGATGGGAAGATAACTTGTTTGGAGCAGGGAAGCAATCAGTTGAATTGTTAAGGGAATTTTTAGGTATAATTTTTAAAGAATCCTTTATTTTGCATAGGAATCATGCTTGGCAAAACATTATATTTTGATTATAGTTACTCAGGGAAAGGTAGACCGTTTCATACTGTTGCTACCGATAGGATGATGATACAGTTTTTGCCACTAGATATTTTATCCTTAACGTATTTTCAGCAACCCGAAGGTTTAAACCTTAAAATATTTGACCAACTGATGTATTCTAAAGATTACAAGCTCAAGTATGCTCGAAGAGATTTTAAAGATCCTGATGGAAATATGATTTCAAATACAATTGAAGGTTTGCCCCGCGGCACGTTTTTTGATGCTAAAGGAAAAGAATCGAAAGAATTAATGATGAATGCTGATGAGCAAACCAGAAGAGTATTGCTTGAACAAAGCGAGAGGATATTGGCAGAGATTAAAGAACGTTTTTTAGTGCCTCTGCAAAGAAGGAAAAGCAACGCAGACGAAGCATATCCCATTGATTTATTAAGATTTTTGGGAAATGATTGCCGAGGCAACAACGCCCTATTTAGTGAAAGATTTATGATCAGAAAGGGCTTTAACGGTTTTAAGATTTTTTCAGTAGAAGCTGAAACAGAAAAATATAATCTGACTTTTTCATATACTGAAAATTGGAGGGGAAAATCTGGCGATAGTGGAGAATTGCTAGATTTAGATTTTTTCAAGAATTCTGCTTATGGATTAAGGGTTTCTTTTGATGATAATTTTCAAATACTCCGTATCTCGGATTTTTTCCCTAATTACGGGGAATATGTGGCTAATCGAGAAGATAAGAAAGATTCCCCTTTTTACCGGAACGTTGAGCAAATCGTCGAAGAAGCAAGAAGGGAATTAAATCTTGATGAAAGACTAAAAGACTGCCGTGGACTTACAGATAATGAGTTGAACTGGGCTGAGGAAGTAGTTGCTTACATGGAAGCTTATGAGAAAGCAGTGGATAGAAGTGAACCAGGAAAAATTCCTCATAAAAGTTAAAACATATATTCATCTTATAACCTCATACTTACTTTCTTTTAATTTCCCTGACCTATCCTGCACCCATTTCTTCGTCCAGAACCAAGCCACTTTAAACAAGCCCCATTGCTGATAACGGCGCATGGAAGTGGTAACCTTAGTGTTGATGCAGGTGAATTTTCCTTGCTCTTGTAAGGTAAGAGCTAACTTTCGGTGTTCTCGTACTATAATCTCCGGGTTATAGCCGCCTACGGCATGAAAGTCTTTTTTCCGGCAGATCAACGCTCCGCTGCAGCCTTGGTATAGATTAAGATAATGATACAGATTTTTGAAATAAACAGCGAGACGATGGGATATTTTTTGTGAATCTGGTTTTGCTAAGGTGGTTGCTACGGCATATTCTTCCGTAAAATCTTCTTTGATTTTTTCTAAGGCATCTGCTGCTAATTCTGTATCTGCATCAAGGAAGAGCAAGATTTCGCTTTGGGCATTCAAGGCACCGGCGTTTCGAGCTACAGATACATTAGGCTTGGGCAGAGAAAGGTGGCGGATTTTAGTGTTGGTGTTTTTTTTAGCGACTTCTTCAGTCTTGTCAGTGCAGCCATTAGTGACCAGAATAACTTCATAATCTTGCAGAGTTTGGCTTTTGATGCTGTCTACTGTTTTTTGCAGGTATTTCTCTTCGTTGTGCGCGGGTATAATGATGGAGAATGTGGGCATAGAAAAGGTTTGAGGAGAAGTGTTTTAAAGGATTGTCATGATGGAAAATATATGATGAAAAAGAATAATGAAAAATTAATAACTATTATTTTTTGTTTGGTTTCTGCAAGAAAGATGTTATTGATAATATCTGCTCCTTGCCGGAGTAGCCCATTTATGTTTTACTTCTTCCACACTTGGATTTTTTCCATATAGTTTTGTGTAGTCATAGATGAGCGACTGCAATTCCCAGTAATGTTTTATAGTGTCAGGATGAACATTGATTGCTCTTCCTTTGGAGCTTACTAATTGCGCTTCCGTATGATCAAGGTAATGATCGGCAGTGATAAGTAATTCTAGAAGTAGGTATTTCCTTTGTATGGCTGCGCAATGGCTATCTTCGTTAAAGAAATTAGCGATCTTTTCATCAAATAATTCCTCGTCCATCTTCTTTCTCTTTTTTACAAGGTCAAATAATTTGCCGCCCAAAGCAGGCCTGAATCACAATAATAAAATGGGGTGCTGAATGGTTTTCCTTTCTGGTCAAACACTTCCAAGAAATTTTTATGCTGCTCGATCAATTGCTTGTATTTTTCTTTATACTGTTTAGCGCGTTCCTTATCAACTTCTTGTAACAATTTAACATACAATGGGCCCATGTGCATCCAGATGGCATTGCTTTCGTAATTGTGTAAAAAAAACTCCTGCCAGATGAAGTTTGCTTCCTTTCTACTGGTGGTGTATTTGAGTGGAAATGGCTCATCTAATCCTGCTTCATGAACCTTTTTCATGGCCGAATGCAGCATTTCTTTATCAGTGATAATCCCAAGGGCGAAAGGAAAGAGATTAGCGTCTCCGACGACATATTTCTGCTGGCTTAAATCGTCATAAAAATATTCGCCGCTCCAGAAATGGCGCTTGATCAGTTCTGGATACGAGAATTTTTCAAAAGGATTGTGGAGATGTTCCATGCTCTTGAGGTCTTTTGCTAAAAGTGCGACCATACAATTGTCATAGCAGGAGCTTTTTCTCACCGCAAAGTCTTTGATGGAAGAGAATTGAGTATCCGGCTTTACGAGACCGGTGTGCTGGTTGATAACTTTGTTGTAGAATTTTTGGATCTCTTTGTTGAGAAAATCTTTGAAGGAGTAGTAAGGAAACTTTGATATTTTGATGCTGTGGATCAGCCAGGGCAACGAATCAACGGCATAGTTTGGGAAATCAAAGGGTGTTCCTCCTGGAGTAATGGTGGTAGTGACCTTTTTGTCCTGTTTGAAATGATTAAGAGCATAGCGCAAGGTGTGATGAACTTGATCTTTGTGTTGCAGTTCAAGTAAGGATTTAGTACACCAGCCTAAGTCTCTAGTCCAGAATTGGGAGAAATTGCAGGTTGAGGTCTGTAAGTATCGGCCGTTCCAGCAATCGTGGACAATCTGCTCGCAGATCTCTTCCGCATCGCCGTGATATTTTTTAGGTAAAATACGGCTTTTCCAGCTGGTCAGGAAGATTCTTGGCCCTTCGGTGAAGTAATGCAAGATAGGAGGCATATTCTATTGATAGAAGGAGAGTTTAAAAATATTATTGGGGAGAAGTGGTGATTCTCTATGGCTTATTGTGATTCATTTTCTACTTCAGAGAGCGCAGCTTCAAGGTCATCTAAAGACTTCGGTAGTTCTTCGAGAGCAGTCATCAAATCATAGAACACTTTATCGGCTTTAATAGAATCCATTTTTCTTGCACCTTCTACAGCAGCTTGATAGGCAACATTATCTAAAGGTAAGTCCTCTAACAATTTAACTAATTTCTCTTGCGGTGATAAATCAGCGTGATTTTGTCCAATATATTTTAGGGATAATTCCTCTAACTCTGATTTGTTATAAGTCATTTTAATTATCCCGATATATCTCTTTAAAAATATTTCTATGGAAAAAGCGGACCCGGTGAGACTTTCATTCCCGTACACTATAAAGCGTATGTCGTGGGGTTTCGAAGAAATCCCCACTTGAGTACGTTCGCCTAGTGTAGCAGGCAGATTTGAACTCACAACCTACAGCTTGCTCATCTTCAGTTAACTCTCTTCATCCCAGTAGGGATTACTCAGGAGCTCATCATAAGATTAGGAGGCTGTCGCCCTATCCAGGTTAGGCTACGGGTCCTTAAGTTGAGAAAAGAAAAGGCTGTTTTTTAAATCTTCTGACTACAACTCAACCCGTCCTTGATCGGAATCAATTCTGTCTTCAACTGCGGATGGCGTAACACTGCTTCTTTGTAGTCCTGACAGCCGTCCATGGTAATATTGTCGGCGATGATCAATCCGCCTTTCTGCACTAATTTTATACAATGTTCTAAAACAGTATTATATTGTTTTTTTGCAAAGTCAATGAAAAGAATGTCATAATAATCTGGTTTCTCTTTTGCTAGTCGTTTGACAATCTCTACCGCATCTCCAACCAACACTTGAGCTTTAATCCCATACCTCTTAAAATTCTGTCGTGCTTCTTCAGCAATAATCACATTCACTTCTAAAGTAGTTAATTCTGCTCCCGCGCTGCCTAGAATGCAGCCGCTGTAGCCATTGGCGGTTCCTAATTCAAGAATTTTTTTTGGTTTTACTTGCTGTACTTTTTTTAGAAGCCATGTTCCTTTTTTAGAACCGATGATGGGGATTCCTCGAGCGAGGCTTTCTTGTTCGAGCGGCTGGAGATGTTGCAGAATCATCTTCGTTCATACTTTTGCTCGATCTGCTTTTTTCCTCGGTGAATTCTCGACATTACTGTTCCCTTTGGAATATCAAGTTGCTCGCCAATCTCCTGATAGGACAGTCCTTTAAGGAACCTAAGCCGTGACGCTTCTCTTATTCCGCAATCAGCAAGAGCGTCGATGGATTGACTGATGCCTTCCAATTCTTCTTTAGTTTGAGTTAGTTCTTCCGGATTGGAAAAATTATAATCCCCGCTCATGGTAGTATAATGTTGCTTCGTTTCCTCTAATTTTTTTCTTTTTAGGTGGTTAAGTGCTGCATTTTTAGCAATGGTGCCAAGCCAATTTTTGAAACTATCCCTTGGAGTTTTTTCTTCTTGCGGAGAATACGCATTAATGCTTCGCAAAACTCTCATAAACGCATCTTGAGTTATTTCTTCGGCCATGGTTCTTTCTCTTATTCTTTGGAATACTATGTTGTAAACAAAGGAATGTTCTGTTTTGTACATTTCTTCAAAGCTGGTGAAACCAGTTTTTGGAAAAGCTATCAATGCTGTCATTGATTAGTGAGTAAAGGGGTTTAATTATAAACCTTTCTGGCGGAATTTCGCAAAGGAAAGCATGTGTTTAATTTTTTGTGACCTTTACTGATACCACGCTTTCGCTAAACGTTACAACTCTAACATTGGCACCTTAAACGAATGATCAGAAAACGATGAATTTTAGATGTGGGGCGCCTTTTCTTAATCTTAAAAAATTCTGTTCTTCTGATATGCTTCATATCTTTCTTTTCTTCTGGCGTCAACAATAGCTTCATAAATCTCCCTTCCTTCTGATGTAATCTCATAATCATTTAATGTTGACCAATAGATGTTATTTTTTTCTATTCCCATTTGCCTATTTCCGTCAATCCATTTCACATAACCAAGTGAACGAAGAACTTCCATCTCTAGACTTATTCCTTCAGGATTTATGTGCCTTCTCTTATCTCCAATACTCTTTCCAGCAATTAGGTTCCCAAGCGCTTGAAATGCGGCGGCTTCTACGTCTTTTAAAAAGCCTTTTATTCGTGCTTCAAATTCAGCTTCCTTATCATCCCAATTCCATGTGGTGGTCATTTTAGTATATCTGTTGAGTAGAAACTAACTTGATTATAAAATTTACCCCGAACATATACGGATTTTTAGAAAGATTTATATTAAACCAATTATTCAGATAATCCATGTGGCAATTAAAATTCCAACACGTCCATAAAGATTGTTTGTATTTGAGGCAACTTCAAAAGTTACGTTTAACTATGTATGGGTATCCTCTCAATTATTTCAAAGAAAACAAAACTTACTATTTTCATGGGCTTCAAATTTTACACGGAAACAGCAGAAACATCAAAAAATACATCTACTACCTGAAAAACATTTCCACCATTAAAAATATTGAAGCTATTTCAGAGAATGGTATCATATTCAAAGCCGCAATAAAAAGTAATATCCCCTATTACCAAAGCATCTACAATCAAAAAATGATTTACTTAAAACCAATCATCCATAAAGAGGGGATTGAGACCTTTGAAGTTGCTAGTTGGGATAGGAAATTATTGGAAAAAATTATCAAAAACATTCAAACAAACAAAAATTCTGTCGACTTTAGGTTACATTTTCTTAAACAAAAAACACCTAAAGAAATTTTTCTCCCTCAAATTCTACCAAAACTAACCTCTAACCAACGAAGAATAGTAACTGTCGCTAAAGAACGAGGTTATTGGGAATATCCCAGAATGATAACCCTTGACGCATTAGCTAAAGAACTAAAATTAAGCAAATCAAGCCTTCATGAAACACTACGGAGAGCTGAAGTAAAAATCTTAAACTTCTTTATTTAGGCGCCCCACTTACTAGAACGGTGCCAATGTTCTACGTACGGTCACAAAAAACTCTGCGGTGCTCGGCTGCGATCTGCGCTACTCGGGGGACTACGCTCCCTCATTATTTGATATTGTTTCGCCTTGCGGCGAAAGACGAGATTTACTTTCGGTCGCTAAAGTCCCCCAGACTTAACACCTCGTATAAGGATAGAATTGTTTTTCTTTTTCTATTTAACTTTATATTCCGGCTTGACTAATGCTTCTTGAATTATTTCTAAAACTAAGTCTGCGGCTTCTGCCTTGCCGCTTTGCAGGAGGTATTTACGATCACGGCCGTTCATGAAATCTGCAGCATTATCGCAGTTATGGTCTAGGATAAAGCTGTCCTGCAGTCCGAAATTAACCCGCGCTGCGCACCCTTTTTTTCCAACTTTGTAGGTCACTTTATGCCCATCAACCACTCCCTGGTAGGTTCCTTCAAATTGTGCGCGCAGGTCTGGATTTCGTAAATCTGGAAGGGCGCTACAACCGCCAGCTGCAAAAGTTGATAACACCGACGCATAGACGATATTTTTAAGATCCGTTTTTATCCCTCCTTCTTAAGAGCACAAAACTACTTTATCATTCTTCCTTATTTTTTCTTTGACTGGGATGGTGACGTATTGCTCTGCTTCTGCTGATTCGATTTCCCGGCCTTGGTCATCACGCATTTCGGTAATCTCTTGGAAGACATTTTCCGTGGTTTTGCCATAAAAAGAAATTTTGGTGTCAATAGTGAATGGTTCTATTGTTTTGACTAAAGCAACTTTTGCTTTTGGATAATAATTTTCTACGATTCCGATAACTTTTTTGCTTTCCTTTTTGTTTATTTTTCTCTGCCTTGGCGCATTTTTACATGTCTCGGAACAAGTTTTGTTCATGTTCTTTTGGCAACTTTCACAGCTGATAAATAATTTATCACAATCTAAGTTATGGCAATTTACGTACTGTTCGCAATCTTTTTCACAATGTTTACAGAAGGTTATTGGTGTGCCGACATCTGAAACTAAGCGATCATCAAAAACGAATAATCCTCCTTCCCAATAGGTGTTTGGGCATTGATGAACATAATTAATAATTCCGCCTTCTACTTGGAATACTTCTGAGAATCCTTGCTCTTTCAGGTAGGCAGAAGCTTTTTCGCAGCGGATGCCGCCGGTGCAGTAGAGAACGATCTTCTTGTCTTTTAATGATTCTAATTTTTTTGCTGCTGGTGGAAATTCTCTGAAGTTTTTGATCGGGAGCTTGACTGCATTTCTAAATCTTCCGACATCGAATTCGTAATCGTTTCGCGCATCCACAATAACAAAATCTTCGTTCTTTTCGTACCATTCTTTAAGTTGTTGCGGAGGAAGATGTTTTCCTTTGTTCTTTATCACATTAACTTCCGCTCCAAAGGCGCAGATTTCATTTCTGACTTTGACCACTAGTTTATGATAGGAGTTGTTTTCTGTTTCTTGTTCTCTGAAGGTTAAATCAGTAAGTAAGGGATTTTGTTTTAAGAACGGTTTGAATAGTTCTATTTGTTCTTTCTTTCCAGAAACTGCTCCATTCAATCCTTCTTTTCCGATTAGGATTCTTCCTAATATTGCATTTTGCTGGCAGTATCTTCTAAGTTGGTCGCGCAGCTGTTTGGGGTTTTCTAAGACTGCGTATTTGTAAAATGATATAACTTTGTAGCCCATAAATAATAAATATGCAGGTTTCTTTAAAAATTTTTGTTTGTAATTTTTGATTATAGTGGTCAATCTTTTATTATTGCGAATATTTTTCAGCCAACTGATACACGGGCGTAACAATGCAGCGGTTGGAGTTAATATCTTCATCAGTAACCAGCCGCTCAAGTTTTCCGTCGCAAATAAAGACGGTTAATTCCACATTGCAGATGTTGAAAGTTTTATCCGCTTCCTTGCTGTAATAATAACGAAAAGGCAATATCTCTTGCGGCATGAATGGCTCTCCGGGGTCAGTATAGACCAATACAATGTCCGGGAAATTTTCTCTGATATATTGAGCTGAGCCGGGAGTATGGATGGTGTCGTATGCTTCTTGTATCCGTTCTTCCACTGTTTTGCCGTTGACAAGGATAGAGGTAGGTTTTGGGACTTCTCTATCTGATTCTGGCGCAGAACTCACTTCAGCTTCTGGAACAGGTTCTGATGCCTCTTCGACAATTTTGTTAATCTCTTCTACAGCCGGTTTTGCTGCTTCTCCAGAGATTGGTTCTTTGGGAACACAGCTCACCAATAAAAATAAGAGCAATACTACGGAAATTAATGCCTCTTTTTTCATGGTTTTAAGTAAATTTCTTTAGTTTAATAATGTTTTCCTTGGGGAAGTTTTTAAAAGAAATAAATGAAAAGCAAGGTCATGGCTCTTCATTTCACCAGAACTTTAACAGAAGCATTAAAAAATATTGGCTTTTCCGACGAGTATTATGAATTGCCGGTTTATGAAGCAGAAGAGATTAGGAATTATCTTGTTTCTGATGAAATAATCGGAAAATATGGTGAAGCGAAATGGGTAATTGTTGATCTTCTCAATGAAAAATATGGCGCAATTTTGTTCAACAGATTTGACCTGCATAACTGGTTAGAAAAAAATCAGGATGACGAAGTGGCCTATTTCCTGAATGAGGCAGGTTCAAACAGCTTGAATTATTCTGAATTTAAAGCTCCTTCTAAATTTCATCTATGGCTGGGGAAGAATGGTTTTGTGATCGGCATTGAACAGAAAGGGAAGGGATTTAATGCGGTTAAAGTTCATGAGGAGAAGCTGAAAGAGAATCAAGGCGGAGCGTTCAGGTTTTTTAGGGAATGTAAGAATATGGTTTTTTTTGACAATGTTGAAGATGCTAGAGTAGTCTATTTTCAGGTAACATTTTAAAAGAGTTCGAATCATTTCTATTGCCATGTACCAACTAAAACAACTCCCAGAAGATTTTGTGGTTATCGAAATTCCAGCAGTAAAGATAGAGCCTCAGGGAAGATATCTCTATTTCCGGATGGAAAAAAAAGGAAGAAACACTCTCGATGCAGTTAAGGAATTAGCCCGGCAGCTAAGAATCAAAGAAAAGCAGATCGGCTTTGCCGGAAGCAAGGACAAGCATGCTGTGACTGAACAGGTGCTTTCTGTTGTTGGTGTGAAAATGGAAGCTGTTGAAAAAGTCAAGATTGAGAATGCCTCATTGAAGTTTTATGGTTATGGAAAAATGCCCGTTTCTCTTGGTGATTTGCAGGGAAATAAATTTGAGATAGTTATTCGGAATCTAGAAAAGGAAAAAGTACAAAAAATATCTCTGATAGAAAATTATTTTGATGAGCAAAGGTTTTCTGAGAATAATATTGCTATTGGGAGGCATCTGCTTAAGAAAGAGTTTGCGAAAGCAGTTTCCCTGATTGATGAGGCAAAAGTTAAGAAGTATTTAGAACAAAAGCCGGCGGATTATGTTGGCGCTTTGAAAGTTTTACCGATACGACAGTTACGGATGTATGTGAACGCCTATCAGAGTTATCTGTGGAATAAAACTGTTGCAGGTTATTTAGAAAAAAAAGGGAAAATTTTGAAAAAAGTCCCTTATTCTGTGGGAGAATTTGTTTTTTTTTCTGAACCTAAACAATTTAAAGATTTGAAGATTCCTTTGATCGGTTTTGGTCATGATGATTTTGAGAATAAGGAAGTTCAAACCATCATTGACGAAATAATGCGAGAAGAAGAGCTTTCCTATGCTGATTTTATCATTAAGCAAATTCCCGAATTGACTTTAGAAGGGGGATTAAGGAATGTTTTTGTAGAAGTAAAAGATTTGAAAATTGGAAAAAGAATAAAAGACGAATTAAATCGGGGAAAAAAGAAAGTGAAGGTAAGTTTTAGCTTGCCAAAAGGAAGTTATGCTACGATGGTGATCAGGAGAATTGTTTGTTAAGGCACTTCCTGCAAACTCCAGTCACGTCAATCTGAAAATGACAGACTTCTCCATCTACTTGTCTGTTGAGAAAATCTAGTTTTTTGATATCGATATGCTTCCGCTCCCCGCACTTTTCACAGGTAAAGTGGCAGTGATTCTTTTTGCTGTTGGAGTAAAGTGTCTTTCGATTGCACTGGAAAGAGTGGATTTCTCCATTTTTAGTTAAGTCGTTGAGGAAACGATATACCGTCGCAATGCCTGTTTTCTGGTTCTTTTTGAAAACTTTGTGGTATAATTCTTCGGCGTTAAAGAAAGAACTGAAGGTAGTTATCTCTTCCATGATCAGTTGTTTCTGTTGGGTTACGCGTTTCATTTCCTTTATTGATAACTGTTCTCAATAATATTTATAAATTTTGCTGTGTAATCCTGTTTAGAGCAAGGCAGCTAAACCTCTCCGCAAGATGCTGTCCATTATTTACCTCAGTGAATAAAAACCTGCCTTGCTTCCTTTTTCAAATGCATAATATTTATGTAAGGGTTATGACCATGACTATAATAATGGAACTTAAGCATGATACTCATTCTTTAGACAGCCTTGTGGATGCTCTCAA
>ERZ1292623.3130-Hain-H51-01um-R1-3130-length-14300-cov-8_pt1 | contig 14300 bp, 14 predicted proteins | sample MGYA00564398_ERZ1292623 | MGnify/ENA primary metagenome ERZ1292623 (study PRJEB36523, sample SAMEA6512633) | groundwater metagenome | collected 2019-01-07 | study: AquaDiva: Metagenomics assemblies of 32 groundwater samples
TGCTTTGAATGATAATTTAGAAGTGGCAAAAATAGTGGCAGATATGGTATGGAAAACCGGTGAGAATGGATTTATCACTTTAGGCGATGCCTTTCAGGGAAAGTTGGAAACTTCCATAATTGAAGGCGCGAGATTTCCAATGAAAATCGCCGCTCCGCGTTTTCTTAATAATCCTGATAGATATGAAATGATTGCTGAAGATTGTCCCGTGATTGTAACTAATTATGGTATAGATTCTTTAAGAGATTTTGCCGATTTTTGGAATTCGGTTAAACAAAATAAACTTATAATTTTTGCCCCGTCTTTTTCGGATGAAGTCCTTGTTCAAATGGTAAAATTGATTGCCCCTCGTCCTTTGCCGAATGGCGGAATAGTCCCATCGGGTATTCAGATTTTTCCTGTAAAAATACCATCGCTTCGCACTGAACAAATTGATGATCTCGCTATATTCGTTGATGCCGCTTTTATTGATAAAAATACGGGTAAAAAATTAAAAGACATTAAAGATTATGATTTGGGATTTTTGGAAAAATTGACGGTTAAAAGCGTAGAAGACAGAGAAGACGCCGAATTACTTGGAGGCAAGGGAGTAAATTCTGATAAAGTCAAAGATAGAATTAAAACTCTTAAAGAACAGATAACAAAAACTAAATTACCGGAGCATAAAGCCATATTGGAAAAACGAATCGCTTCGCTTGCTTCTTCCGGCGGAATGATAAAGGTTGGCGCGGCCACCGATGCCGAAGCATTGCCTTTAAAACATAAAATTGAAGATGCTATATATGCCAGTCAAAATGCGATGAAATACGGTTATGTTGAAGGTGGAGGATTGACTCTCAAAAAAATCGCCGAAAAGTTTTATAAAGACGATCTTCTTATCAGAGACGCTTTATCCGCGCCTTATAATCAAATTCAGGAAAATTACGGTTCTGAATTAAAAATAGAAAAAGATATTATTGATCCCGCAAGAGTTGTTGAATTGGAAGTTGAACACGCTTTTAGCGTAGCCGCGAATATGATAGTTTGTAAAGCGATAATTGCCGAATTTAATGACAGGGATAATCAGGAAGGTAATAAAGAAATTGCCAAAGCTCTTATGACTTATACAAGATTTTGGGCGAAACGAGAAGGTTTGATAACAGAAGGAAAAATGGAAGCCGAACAAGAACAGCTTGAAAGACATGAGCGTTTAATGGCAAAAGAAAATGATTAAAGAAATTAAAATAACTTGATCCCAAAAATTCGTTTAGCTTTTTGTGGAAAAAAGAAAGTTATGGAAATTAAAAAAGGAAGTAAAATTAAATAAAAATAACAAAAATAAATTTTATTTTTATGAGCAGTATTGCGGCAAAAGAAGTCGGTAAAAAAGTCTTGGAAACACTTGGAAAAGGTAAGAAAGTAAGTTTAGGTAAAATTGCCAAAGAATTTGGTTATGCTCAAAATACCGCTGATAATCCAAAAAATATAACTGAAACAAAAAGTTATAAAGAAATAGTTGATCCTGCTTTGAATATGATGATAGAAGAAAGACTAAAAGCGTTGAAAGAAATCAAAGCAAGAAAATTAAATAAAGTTCAATATGAAAGATTGATAAACGCAATAGACACTTTAACCAAAAATATCCAATTGCTTGACGGGAAACCAACAGAAAATAAAAAGTTTTTAATTGGAAACATATTAGATGAATTGGAAAAATAACATTAAAAAATCAGATAAACGGCTTTTAGATAAAGATTGGAGAATATCGCACCTTTATAAAATTAAAGACAAAAATAAGAATTTAATCAGATTCCAAAGAAATTGGGCGCAAATTGAATTTAATAAAAAAAAACATACAAGAAATATAATTTTAAAAAGCCGGCAATTAGGATTTACAACAGAAGAAGTGATAGATACCTTGGATGATGTTCTTTTTATCCGTAATTTTGATTCACTTTTTATCGCGCAGGATTTAGACACCGCAAAAGATATTTTTGACAATAAAGTAAATTTGGCTTGGGATACTTTCCCTTTAAAAGATTTTTATTTAATTAATAGAAATTCAGCGCGGCAGTTGAAATTCGGTTTTGGAGGTGGGCAATATAGTTCAATTACAGTGGATAGCTCGGGACGATCCGGCACATTTCAAAGAATTCATATCACGGAATTCGCGAAATTATGTCGGACATTCCCCGATAGAGCAAAAGAAGTTATAGAAGGTTCAATACCGGCAGTTCCTTTGGGAGGCAGGGTGGATATTGAAAGCACGGCAGACGGAAGTGATGGAAGATTTTATGAAATGTTTTGGGAATCTTGGGAAAAAAAAGATTTTAATTTACAGTCGCTTGAATTTAAAGCCCATTTCTTTAATTGGATTTATGATGAAGAAATTAAAAATATCGTTAATATCATAAAAAATCTGCCGAATGATTTTAAAGATTATCAAAAACAATATAATTTATCCGAAAAAGAAATAACTTTTTATTATCTTAAATGGCTTTCTTTAAATAAAGATTGGAGTGCGTTAAGAAAAGAATATCCCACCACTCCATTTGAGGCGTTTCAGGGATCGGGAAATAAATTATTTGACGAATTAGGATTGTCAAAATTAAACATTCAGCCGCCTATTAAGCAAGAAAATGAATGGAATTATTACGAAGAACCGAAATTAGGAAATAAGTATTGTTGGGGCGCGGATGTAGGTGAGGGTATAGGACAAGACCATTCAACAGTTGTAATTTGGAATTTAACGAATTTAAAACCAAAAATAGTTGCGACTTATAAAAATAACCGGATTGCTCCTGATTTATTCGCTTTTGAAATCCGAAACGGCGGAATAAAATATCAATATGCTTTTGGAGCGGTGGAACGGAACAATCACGGCCATACAACCATTTCAAAATTAAGAGAAATTTATTCCGAAAAATTGATTTATAAAGATGATAAAGATAAATTAGGATGGCAAACAAATTTAGTCAGTAAGCCGAAAATGATGTTTGATTTAAATACTGCCGTGAATAACGAATTGATTGATATCCCATCGCAAGGCATAATTTCTGAAATGAGACGATATGATAAAGAAGATTTAAGAATAAAAAACTATGATGAGGAAACCGAACATTATGATTTATTGACTGCTTGCGCCATTGGATTTCAAATGAAAGATTATAAAGTTTCGGAAAATAAACCAAAAGTTATTTTACCAATTTACGCAGGATATAATCGTTTAAGATGAAACCAAAAATAAATTTAAAACCGATAATTGAAGCGCCTAATTTGCAATTATTAAAAAACACTTTTGGCGTTGATGAAAAAGATTTAATAATTGCTTATGGAGATAAGATATTCTGTCCTGAAAAAGGATTAAGTCAAGATTTAATCGTTCACGAATTGGTTCATTGTGAACGGCAGCAATTTAATGAACAATCAGCCGAAAGATGGTGGCAAAAATATATGGAAGATAAGGATTTTAGATTAAACGAAGAAGTATTGGCTTATAGGCAACAATATAAATTTTGCGAGAAAGTTTATAAAGACCGAAACGCAAGAGCAAGAATACTTTTTGCTTTGACCGGAGAATTGGCGGGTGAAAGATATGGAAAATTATGTGCGCGAAGTGAAGCTTTTGCGTTAATAAAAAAATAGTGGTATAATTTAATTATAATAAAATGGAATTTTAAAAAATGATTTCTTCGGAATTTTTTAATAAAGAAAACTTATCACTCTATCAGCCTTCGGCTGAAGTGCAAAAACAAACAGGAATAGACCAACAAGCCTATAATTTAGGACATCAAATTTTAACGAAAGCATGGCCGGAATTAAATGATAAATCTGTTCTTGATCGGGATAATGAAGATAAAAAAATACTTAATGCTTATGTGGATACTAATGTGGATAATCCCAAAGAAGCATGGAAATTTCGCGGCACAAGAAGTATGGCAAGAAATAGAGGATTGGCTTTACATGCTCATCTTACTTCCGGTTTTTTATTTCCTTTGATCTCGGCTCAAGACCAAAATAATGATGAAGATAGAGGCGTAGGCGATTTTATGCAGGATATGCTTTTATGGATGGGTAATAATTCCAATTATCGGGAATCTTTTTTACAAATTGTTATGGGTATTCTTACTTCTCCGGCAATTTTTATGGGTGCCGAATATGCCGAAATAATGCAGAAAATAAAACAAAAAACCGATAATGGCTGGACAACCATTGAAGCGTTAGACGAAGAATTATCAGGTTTTCGCGCTCCTGTTTATGGTGTTTCGGAAGTTTTAATAACTAATGCTTATGTTCAAAACATCCAAAGACAGACCTGTGTAATTAAAGAACGGTTTTTGGATTATTCAGATGCTCAAAAAAAATATGGCAATCACGATAATTTTCAATTTGTTCAAAAAGGCATTAATTCCGTTTTAAATGTAAGCGATGGCCTTTTCTACGATAATTATGATCCCGATAATTCCGATTTGGTAAAAGAAACAATCATAATGTGGCGCGGAGAAGATTTTGAAATTCCATATCTCGGCGGCATATATTTGGGAGATGATGACGTGAATTATAACCCTATGAAGCATCGGGATAATTTCGGTTTGCCGAAATACGATGTCATACCTTTCGGATATAACCGAATATCGGAACATTATTTTTATTTTAAATCCGCTATGAACGCTTGGAGTTGGGATGATAAATTGATAGATGCTCTTTATGAAAATTATATGAATGGCGAATTTATGTTTCGTAATCCGCCTATTGCTATTACCGGTGAAGATAATGTGGACACAAGTATAATGTTTCCCGGAGCACAATTCGTAACCCAAAATGAAAATACAAAAATAACTTCCTTGCTTCCACAACGACAAGATAATATGTTTCAAGCCATAAAAATGGCGGAAGATTCAATGAAAGAAGCGTCATTATCTGATACGCAAATGGGACAACTTCCTGAAGCATCCCAAAAAGCGTTTAGTGTCGCGAAAGCTGACCAAACCGCTAAAATTATTTTAAAAGGCGTTGGACAAGCATTAGGACTTTCAATTATTCAATATGGCAGATTGATGGTAGATATAGCAGTTAATCATCTTTCCACGGCTCAAGTAGAAGAAATATCGGGAGTGGCCGGCAGAATTAAATATCGGCAATTTGTTCTTCCAAAACAAATTTCCAAAGGAAAAAATATAACGAAAGTTTTGAGATTTGGAGAAAATTTAATTGGCCGTTCTATGAATAAAAAACAAAAAGAAAATTACGCTCTTACTTTGTTTGAAGAAGCCGGTGATGATAAAACGATTATGGTATTAAATCCTGAAATGGCGGCAAGAATGAGATATTTGGTAACTATTGATTTTGAAGAAATGTTTGCTGAAAATAAAGAATATAGGCAAAAATTATTGGCAAGAATGTATGCTATGTTAAGACAAGACCCGTTAATTGACGCTGAAGTATTAACCCGTAAACTTATGCACGAATTATTTAGAAGTGAGGGAGATGAGATGATAAAAGAACAAAATGACATAGAACAGATTATGAAAGAATTTCAAAGTGGATTACAACCGAATATATTCCAAAAAATACCAATAGAAAATACTGATAAATTAAGAGCAATGGTAGGAGTTTAAAGGTCAATCCTGCTTTAAAACAAAAAGAAATTTTAAAAGAAATTTAAAAATGGATACGCAAAAATTTATAAATTTTGTCAAAAAAGAACTTGGTTTTGTGATGGAAAATGTTAATAAAGTTTCAAGAGCTGTTTATGGAACAGCAACCAATCAGGGTTTAGTCGGCGGCGTGGGAGTAAACGCTTCCGCTAAAGAAATTTTGGCAAATTATGATCAACTGAATGGTTATATTACTAAAGAAGGATACAAGGTGAAGAATAGGGCTTTCTTTGATGCCATTACCAAAAAGCCGGTGGCAAAACCAAAGATTGTTTTTATCATTAAAATGAATGGTGAATTTGTTGAACACGAAGAAGGAACAAAAGAATCTTTGGAATTACAGGTAGCCAAAAAACAGCATGAAGAAAAACAAGGCAAAGATAAAGACAAAAAAGAAGAAGATAAAATTGAAGAATGAATTTCATTAAACACAATTTAGCAAAACTGGCTTTATGGTTTCTTAAAAATACCAAATATTGCGATGAAAAAACCAAGAATATGATATTAAGTGAAGCGGTGGCACATCTTTTTAACACGATAAAAGCCGAAGACATTCTCAAAGAGAATTCAGATGGCACTTTGCGATTTGAGAATAAAACGCTTCCGCCGGAATTTCGCAAAGATTTAAAAGAACAAGCCAAATTATTGCCTAATTTGCTTTTATGGAAAGTATTGATGAAAGATATTGAATATCAATTAAATAAAAAAATGTTTCTTGAGCCGTTGATAACTCAAGATGTGATGTGGGGAAAATTATTGACTTATTTGAAAGATATTATCAATACTCGCGTTGAAAAATTAAAAAAATAATGTTATAATTAAAATATATAAAAACTTTAACACCTGATGGGAAGGTATTGAGGGGTTTTATGAGCTCTTCAAGTTAATCCCATCTTAATTTGAAGAGTTAATAAAGCTCCTCATTTGAGGAGTTTTTACTATCTTACAGAGAGTAATCTCTGATACTCAAAAGAGTTTTATTCACACGGAGTAATTCCGATACCCGAAAGGGTTAAGAACCGCTGACTACTTGCGCCAATAGTAGATGTCTAAATATGACTAAAGAACAAGAAGTCGCTGAAGCCAAAAAGGCTGAAGCACAAGCTGAATTTGAGGCTTCTCTTGAAGGATTATCTGATGAAGAAAAAACCCAAAAGATAACTGAAAAAGAAAAAGCTGAAAAGAAAGCTCTTTCACACAATGCTGAAATTGAAGAAGCTATAAAAACCGAACGCAAAAGGCGCGAAGAAGCAGAAGCAAAACTGGAAGAAACTCGCAGAAAAGCAAAAGAGCGGATAGATGAGAAAAAGAAAAAAGATAATGAAGATGAAAATGAAAATGGACCATTAACTCGGGCTGATATGAAATCTATGCTTGAGGAAGAACGGGAAATTGCTCGTAAAGAAATGAGAGAAGAACAGGCAAATGATATGGCAAAAGAATTATCAGAATCTGTTTTAGAAGCCGAACTGGTAATAGAAATCTGGAAAACCAGAAAACTTGCCGGCACGCTTCGGGAACAGATACAAGAAGCTCTTGCTATTGCTACTTATAAACGCAAAGAAAGCCAAAATAACGAATTAAAACGGGCTTTATTGAACAAAGATGGAATAAATAAAGACGGTTCGGAAGCGCAAAGAAAATCAGCTCCTTTGGGAGAACCAAAAATTAACGCTACCGACAAAACTGTATTACGAGGTTATATTTGGGATGGAATAAAAGGCGCGTATAAGAAAAAACTTTCCAGTGGTAAAACTTTATTTGTTTCTCGCGATTTAAAAAAGCGTTGGATTGAATAGTTTTCAAAATTAGTATTGTTATTATTAACTAATAATACTGAAAATATGAGTAGTTCAAGAATTGATGTTACTGTTATCGGTGCGTCAGCAAATCAGAAATATCGTGTGGCGGCTTCCGCTACCCGTTTCTATGCCGGCGAACCGCTTGAATTCAACGGCACTTATACCACAGGCGTTGCTTCGGCAAATACCGTGGTGCAAGCTGCGGATGGCACTCCTGTGATTGGAACGGATAATTTTCCGGAATCGCCGCAGAGGATGCTCCTGTAGGAACGGATACAACCGTAGATGCCGATTGGGTAACGGTAACCGAACCAATCCCTCATTTTACCCGAATGAGGGCTAAAGCAAAAACCACGACAAATGTTGATTCGCTCACTGAGCTTATCGGCGTTTTGTGGGATTTTGCGTTGTTTGATTTAACATCAAGCACTTTCACGATAGATGAGACCGCGGCGGCAGATACCAGCGGACTTATTATAAAGGGCGGCATTTGGGAACAGGGTCTTATTGATGTTGTGGTTGATGCCCGCGCAATGAGAGCCGATATTACTGCTTAATAATTATTAACTAATTAAACTGTTATGAATATAACTGGAGGACACACTACGTTACTTTCAAGCGATGCTTGTCAAACTGCTATTGATGAAGCATTGTTTGAGGCGATTGATCGACCTCGTTCACCGTCTTATGTCGGTGTTGAAAACCCTTTGTTTTTCCGAACTTCTCCAATAGACACTATTGCTTACATCTTTGATGAAGACTCTAATGTCGGAGGATTTTTGGAAACCAATGAACAAGAAGAAATCAAGACCGAAAACACTTTTATCGGAAATCAGAAGACTGTCCGCGTTAAAAAGTGGATGAAGTCAATCCCTGTTTCCGTTGAAGCATTTAAGACCGATCAGGTCGGCAAAAGAGAAAGAATCGGCGAGCAAATAGGAACTCGTATGCGCATAACCAAAGACCGAACCGCAATGGTTCGTCTTTATGGAGATGCCGCAAATGGCACTTACTTTACCGTTCCCGATGGACAAAATCTTGCTTCTAATTCACATACTGCCCTTAAAGATGGTTCTACGATTGATAACCTTGAGACTGGAGCTATGACTCCCGATACTCTTTGGACAACTTTCGTGTCTTTGACCACGCAAAAAGGACAGGATGGCGAAATTTCAGGAATTCACTCTCCGGCCGGCGCTTTAACCTGCACCACGCAGTATAAGCACCTTAAAGAGATTTTGAATTCAACTTCTCTTGCCGATAGCGCGGAAAACAATCTCAACATTTTTGAGACTGATTATGGCCGTCTTGCCATTGGACAAAGTTTGTATCTGAATTCCGCTTGGGATTCCGGCACTTACAAATCAACCGGCATTCATTTGGTTTCCGATTATCATCACCTTTACAGGAAAGTGTTATCGGAAGTAGAAAATGATTTGATTGAACCGAAATACTCAAGAACAGATTCTTGGGAATACCGCTCGCGTTATTTGGAAGTCGCTTTTCCCGCGACTTTTGAGGGATACGCAATGTTGGCTGGAGCTTAATTACCACTTTAATCACTAACCACTATTATGAAAGAATATATCAAAATAGTTATCGTGGCTGTTATCGCCGGATTTTTATCTGGCGTAATAGTTGCGTTTGTGGTTGGTGGTAATAACCAATCACTTGCGGAACCACTTGCTGGAGGAACTCGTTTTATAAATGGATTGAGCACTGATTCTACCGCTCCCTCGGCGGGACAAGTGAGAACGACATTATTGACTGTAACCGGAACAAGCACTATTACGCAATCAGTGGATGGATTAGTTGTTGGCGGCACGATTTCAACCACTGCCACGGGCACTGCGATAACGGCTTATAGCAATACTACTGGCCCAAAGATGTGCGATGCGAATATTGGTTACCTTTTTGTCCGAAATAATGGTTACGCTCCTTCAACAATTTGGAGCGTGGGGACATCAACCGCATCAAGAACCACCACCAATCTTCTTGCTTCTTCTACAATCGCGACAACCACTTCGGGACTTCTTCCTTTGACCGGTTCATTATTTGAACTGCTTAATGGCGATGAACTGATGGTGATTTTTGGCGGACATGATCCAACGGCTTCTTCAACACATCTCGGTAATAATACCGCCGAAGTAGGCGTTTGGTGTCAGGATATTTCCATTTAGTTCTTCCTTCCCTTTGCTCGTCTGGCTTGTGAACAGATGGGCAAAAAAGAGGGAAGAAAATTATAAAATTATAAATTTAAAATTATGAAAAAAATCGTTTTAACTTTAATAATAATTCAAACCTTATTTTTAGGATTGATTTATTTTAAACAAATACCGAATAATTTAGGCGGAGGTATACTTACATCAGCTTTTAAAATTAAAAATGCTTCATCAACTGCTTATACTATTGGCCCGGGAAATTCAATCAGAGTAATAGCTACTTCAACTAACAGAAGCTGGTTGCGTTTTGAAAGCGTCAAAACTGGAAGTTCTTGCACGGTATTTTTGAATTTAGAAGATGATAAAGCGGCCATAATTAACGATATGATTACTGTTACCGCTTCTTCAAGTTACCAACAAATTGGTTTCCCAATTTATACGGGATCGGTTAATGCCATAACAGATTGCGCGGCTTCAAGCACACTTCTTATTTCCGAAGGTAATTATTAAAAAAAATGAGCACGACAGTTTCCGCAATAAAAGATGATTTAAAAGGAATGCTGGGCGGCGCGTCTATTGATGATGTCGTTAATTTATATTCTTTGATGGAACGGGCGACCAATCAGATGCTTGCCCGCCTTGACCCGATTGAAACGGTAAGAAAACAAGCTCTTTCACAGGTAATTCACGATGATTTACAAAATTACGCTTTGCCGTCAGATTACAAAAAAATTATAGATTTAGCTCCGCAGGATGACAGACAGAGTCGCGACAGGGCTTCCCGAAGTTATATGGAACCGTTCGCGGCGGAACTTAATTTAAAAAATAAAGATATAGCCATAGAAGCGAGAGAGGGAGTAAAATTTTTACGCGCTAATTGGAAAAGCACATCGGCTAAAACTCTGCACACAATGAATTCTTTAACCGATGATGGCACAATTTCAGTTGTCGGTTCGGCTTCGGGATTAAAAGCCAATACTCTTTATAAATTATCAGGAAATGCTTCTGTTGAATTTGACTTGACGGCTTCCGGCGATGGCATACAGGTTTTAAATAAAACCAATAATGTTGATTTGGAAAATTGGGATGAAATGGCCGATTTTATTGTGCCTGTTTGGTTTGGTTCTGTGTCGGCATTTACTTCCGCTACTCTTTTATGGGGAAATGATTTAACGACTAAATACTGGACGCCAACCGCTCAAACGGCTCAATCTGATGGAGTTTCGGTTCAAACGGGCTGGAATTTCTTTTTATTCCCTTGGGTGGGAGCCACCGAAACCGGAACAGTTAATCCCGCTTTAATAGATTCTTTTAAATTTACTATTGCCGCGACCGGCGCGATTACGAATATCAGAGTGGATAATATTCTTGTGTCTTTGGGAAGATTTTTTGATTTAAAATACTATTCTCAATATATTTTTAAGAGCTCTGTCGGAACTTGGTTGGTAAGACCGACTACCGATGATGATATTTGTATTTTATCCGGCACATCTTTGCTTATTTATCTTCACGAATGCCGTATCGCCATAGCCCAGCAATTAACCGACGATAACGGCAGAACAACATTAAGCGAATCTAAAAAAGCTCTTAATGGCGATCCAAATGCTCCCGATGTGGAGGGCAGAGTGGGACTTTATCGCAGGTATCGCGCCGAACATCCGAGCGAATCTAAAAAACTAATAGGCAGATATTGGAATTTGCCAAGATTTAAATGATTTTAAAATACAAAAAATTTATTATAGGTATATTGGCTATTTTAGGCATTGGTGGCGGATTAGGGGCGACACAACTTGGTTCGGTATCGGAAAATTATCAAATAATATCGGGAATTCAGGGATATGTAACCAAAACCGATCCGACAATAATACCGGCTGGATATTTAGTCAGCGGTTCACAAAATGTAATTATAAATGATCAAGAAAAAATTGAAACAAGAGCTGGTTATGAATTGTTTGGCGCGGCTTCAACCACTGCTCTCGCCATTACCGCTGATTATGTTTGGCGTAATAGCGGAGCGACATCAACAGTTCCTTCAGAAATATTTTTAAGAGTTTCAGATAATACTTTACAATTTTACGCTACTTCCAGTTGGAAAGATTTATGGACGCAAGTATCAACATCTCCTGTCAGATTTGCTTCTATTTGGAGTAAAACGGAAATTATAGATGAACTTTTATTCGTCAATGCTTCTTCCACTCTTTTTGAATGGTCAGGAGGACAAGGAATTTTATCGGCCACGACTTCAAATACTATTGTTATAGATGAAGTTATAGGAGAATCTCGCTTTTTGATTTCCGGCGCGAGACAATTAAGAATTGAAAATAATAGCGGAGGATGGACAACTTATACTTATACGGGGCAATCAGGAAGCACTTTTACGGGAGTAACACCTAATCCAAGCAATAATTTGGATACAGACGCTCAAGTAGTTCAAGCAGTGCGTTCAAATACAAATAATCCGGCCGCGGGATATGTTTCGGATATTATTAAGATTTTAAATAATCAAGTTTTTATCGGTTCGCAAAATTCCCGAAATGTTTATATTTCTAAAAATTCAAGTTTTACCGATTATTCTTTTTCTTCGCCTCGCGTAGTGGGAGAAGGAGATTTAATAACTTTGGATGATGTAACAATCGGAATGGAATCGCCGGACAACGATCAAATGCTTATTTTTTCCGGCAAAGACAGAATTTATCAGATAAGTTTTGAAGTGTCATCGGGTTCAACTGGCGATAGAGAACTTACCAGAGTTAAACCTCTTTTAATTTCATCGGGACAGGGGGCATTATCCCAAGAATTGATAGGCAAGATTAAACAGGCAATAGTTTGGGTTTCAAATAATAAAGAATTAGTGGAATTGGGACAGGTGGAAAATCTGCCTTCCCCTCAGGCTGTCGCCATTTCTGATCCAATTAAGCCCGATTTTGCCAATGCTTCTTTTACGAATGGCGAAATAGAATTTTGGCGCAATCAGATATTTATTTCCGCGCCGGCTGACGGAAAAGTATTTATTTATGATTTAGCCAAAAGATTTTGGCAACCGCCTCAAATAATGGATGTTCGCAGATTAAGTCAGTATTCGGATGTTCTTTACGGACATAGCAATTCCGTGCCGCAAAGTTATAAATTATTCACGGGTTTAAATGATAATAACAATCCCATAGCGGCAAAAGCTCATTTTTCATATATAAATGGCGGAGATAGAACAAAATTAAAAAATTTTAACAGATTTTTTACAGAAATGTATCTTGCTTCCAACACAAAAATAGATGTTTCAATTCTTTATGATTGGTTAGGAGCAAAAGGCATAACAACTTATGAACTTGACGGTTCTTCGCAAGATTTTTTATTTAATCCCGAAGAAAGCGCGGCTTTGGGAGTTAATCCTTTAGGAACTAATCCTTTAGGGGGATTAACATCTTCATCCGATAATCTTCCAAAATATCGCAGATTTAAACCTTTAACGCCGAAAGATTATTTTGAATATCAGTTAAGAATTGAAAGCGAAGGAACGGATTATGCTTGGCAAGTTTTATCAGTAGGAACAAATAGTATAATTAGTCCAAATCAGCCATCAAAAATTATTAAATAAATTTATTAAAATATGTTACAATCGCTTTTTACAAAAATAGGATTATTTATCGGAGGAATAGCTTTATCAATCGCTTCTTTTTTTGGAGTAATACAAGAACCTTTAGGAAGCCAGCTTGCCGTTGGCGGTGAAATTTATTATCTTTCCGGTTCGGGAATTTCAGCGACTCAAACCACGATTGATTTAACAAAATTCGGTTATACGAAACCTGATGGCACTTATCAAAAATTCACAATGACCAATTTTGGAAGTTTAGGATGCGGAACAGTCCAGCCGGGAAATTCAAGCGGCAAACAAGAATTCGTATCTTTTACCGGTGTAACCCAAAATTCAGATGGCACAACTCAACTTACCGGAATATCGCGCGGACTTGAAAGGTTTAGTCCTTATTCCGCTTCAACCACGCTTCGCACTTCTCACGCCGGCGGAAATAAATTCGTAATATCCAATTCTCCGCCTTGTTTTTATGAAAATTATGTAACAATCAATAACGCGGAAACCATAGAAAGCATAAAGACTTTTGCTTCAACGACTGCTCCAAAATATGACGCCGATTATACCGCTTCAGGAAATGAATTTACAAGTTTTAATCAGGTAAATACTATTTCAATAGCCGGAGGAGCGACTACCACCGAGAGCGCGACTGGAGAAAATATCCAATTGGCTACTTGTTCGGAAGCATCAACTGGCACGGCTTCTTCCACTTCCGGAGCGCCGAAAGTTTTAAAATCGGCTTGCGCCGGAAATACTTATAAAGCCGCTTCCTCCAGTATATTAGTGATGACAGGAGCAAGTAATACTATTGATGCTAATTTTATCGCCACAACTTCGGCTTATACTTGGACTGCATCTCATTCATTTTCAGCTTCTACAACTTTAAGCGGAGCGACTACGACTATAAATAATTTATCAATAAATAATAATGATATTTCTCTTAATGGCGTTTCATTGGTATTTCCTTCAGCGCAAGGAGCTTCTTCAACCGTGCTTGCGACAAATGGTTCAGGCAATCTAACCTGGAATAATGTTTCAGAATTGGCAGATGATTCTAAATTACTTTTAGCCACCACCACTTCTTCAACCGTAAACGATAATACGACCGAACAAA
>ERZ1292623.3133-Hain-H51-01um-R1-3133-length-14295-cov-5_pt1 | contig 14295 bp, 12 predicted proteins | sample MGYA00564398_ERZ1292623 | MGnify/ENA primary metagenome ERZ1292623 (study PRJEB36523, sample SAMEA6512633) | groundwater metagenome | collected 2019-01-07 | study: AquaDiva: Metagenomics assemblies of 32 groundwater samples
GGCAAAAGGGTGACCACGCCTGGATAAAAATTTTTAGCTACGATATTTCCAAAGTTATCCAAACTTCTAAAAGCATTTGGAAGGTGATAAGCCAGAGGAGTAAGAACTCCTAAGAGACCACAAAACAAAGACCATATTTTTTTCCGTGTTAAGACATAGCCCAGCCAAAAAAACAATAAAAAAAGAACCGGAGGAACGACAATATGGACTAGGTCATACGCTAGATTTATATTCCCTCCAGCTATCTTGATAAAAAAAGCCATAATTAGATAAGGGAAGGGGAATGGTCCAAAAAGCGAAGCCGTTTTATCCTCAAAAAAAAGATCACCCGGTGGAAAATGACCATCGTAGATCTCACGGGCAAAAGGAATATGACCGTAAGCTTCGTCGCTATGATGGGTTAATTGTATAACCCTATATTCTTGCCCTGAATCACGAAGGTTTTTCCAAATCAAAAATTGAGGTAGACCATAAAACGCGCCCACAGCCAAAGCCGACACCATCACTAACAACAAAAATACGCCTTTTTTATTTAGTTGGTATCTTAACGATAGCATAAGGTTTTGCTTCAAAAATTTTATACTGCGCGGCGCGTTCGCGATTTACATTCAACTCGTCCTCCCTGTAAACAAAATAATCTATACCGTGGTCACGGCTAAATTTTTTTATTAATTCGAAATCACCCGAATTAAAAACTATGTCCGCCTCGGCAAAATGTTTAGACCATTCTCGGCTTTTCGCACCATCGAGCACGGCAACATTCCCATCTTTCCACGAAACATAAGTGCCCCGGCCGGCATAAGCCCTGACTGAAGCGGCCTTCTGCGGATTCATAAAGGTCACCTCACCGGGTTTCGATAGTTTTCTTAAAGCTTCAAACATTGCTATCTTTTGTAAATAATCAGCGGATTCATTTCTAAAATCCCGGATATGACGATAAACCGTCGGAAACATCGTCTGACCCACGAAAATTACGGATATAAAAACTGCCCCGGCTGATTTTATGAACCTATTTCTACCCTCACCCCATGAATTTAAAAGCTCGGCCAAAATAACCATTGAGGCAAACAGAAACCAAACTGAAGCCCGCGATAAATACAGCCGGGTCAGTGAAGTATAGCTTTCAAGATATAGGCCCAAAACGGCTATAGCCAGTGAACTCCACCATAAGGCCCGCCACGGAGCCAGTTTTTTTGACTTAACTTGACCGCCTTTTTGGACTAAATAATATAAAAGCGGAATCAGAATAATATAAATAATAAACCTTCTCAAATATCTTAGAAGCACATAATGCCAGTCGTTTAAAATAAGATAGCCAAACCTCTGGCGTAAAATTTCCATGTCTACAGGAGAAGCTGTTTGAGATTTTTGAACTATATCCCACAACGAAAATGACGCTGATGCTAAAAAAACAATTCCGTAGAACAAGTGAATTTTTTTTAGGGAACGCGATCTGATAACATCAGCCAAACCCAAAATTAGAGCAAAGTGAAAAAATAAAACGGGATACCAATTGGCCAGCAACCCGGCTATTGCGAATAACAACCCGATATGTTTTTTAGAATCGTTTTTAGCACCATAGAAATATAAAAATAATAGCCAAATAGATAAACCCAGAGCCAGTTCTCGAGGTAAAAACCCCTTAGGCGTAAAACCCCAAGAAGAACCGCCCAAAGAAAATGCCGGAATAATACTGCCAAGCGCAATCAATAAACCAGCCCAGGGATTCTTAAGAGTATAAGCAGTAATAAAATAAACCCCACTTAAAAAAAATGCTGAGGATAGAAAACTCAATGCTAAACTCCAATTCAACAAGTCAATTCTAAAAAAGTCCGCTATTCTCACAATAACTTTATCTATGGCCAATTCACCAGCGGGACGAATATCTAAACGAAACATCGGATCGTTTAAAAAAATATCTTCATTTTCCCGCGATGAAAATTCGCGCCAGTGAGCCACATGAACTTCAGCATCACCATTCAGTTGATACTTGATAGGCACATCGGTCAAAACAGAATAGGTTAAGTTGTATAAAAGAGCGACCAAAAAAATTATGACCAGGTGGAGAATAGCTGTTTTATTACAAACAAACTTAAGGTAGGGCATACTACTGATTTATTTTGTAAATAGCCACTTCGGAATTCTTATAAACCAACCCCAGTTCGCCGGTCTTATCAAAATCGGTTCTGGAAAACTGTTTCTCCCAAGGACCTATATAGACATAGCTAGCGTCCGTTTTTTGCCATGAGGGGTTTAAATCATCATATTGCTTTAATAGTTTTTCCCAATAACCTGCCGGGATAATTGCTTGACCTCCTAAAACAGGGTGCCCACTAATAAAATAATTTACATAAAGAAATCGGAAATCCTTGGCAGTATTAAAAAATGTATCCTTATAACAGTCATCTAGACAACTGTTATTGCTCTCTTCATTCAACTTTTGAAGAAGAATTTCATTAGGAACCCCAAAAAGTTTATTGCTTATTAAATATCTTGTTTCTAATGTTGACAAAGACATACTTGAAGCAAAGCCGGTAGCCAAAAACGGGCGGGCCGAAGTATAGGTAGTTAAATACAAGGAAGAGACAAGCGCGGAAGAAATAATTTTAGGTTCTGGCGGCACACTTTTGTTTAGCCAGCTCCAAGAATTAACAATCCCGTGCGGAAAGCCATAATCATGTAACAGTTCTGGAGGAACTGCGGCAACAACACCAATATTTATTATCTTTTTAAGCAGCACCAACACCGTTAAAGTTACCACCAAAAATCTCTTGCTGGCCATACTGTAACTTTTAATTAAAGACAGAGCATCATAAATAACAGCACTAGCTATAATGAAGATAGTCAGGGCTATCGGTTTAGCTATTTGACCGGGTACCGGCATAAAGCCGATAATCAATTGCAAGTTGCCCGCCAATATCATGACCAAAATAAAACTTTCAAATAAAATTAATTTCTGCCGGTCTTTGTGCCAGTAAAGCCAAAAAACTAAAGCTGCCAAAAAAATATATACCGGATAATGAAACCAGAATTGATTAATAACGCTCCAATTTCTTCCCACCGCCAAACCAAAACGATAAGTATAATCCTGGCTATCTGGCTGACTAATTATTTTTAAATAATTAATAAAATAAGGCAAAGCAACTGCTCCAGCCACAGCAATTAAAACAAGAAATGATTTTAAGCGAAATTTATTTTGTTTATGAAAAAACAATAAATAAACAAACAAAATTGCCAAAATTGTAAACCAAAAAACCCAATAATGAAAATATGTGTAAAAAAGCAAACCCGACGGTAAGGCAACCATAATGGCTTTAAAGATGGTCGGATTACGCCACCATTTAAAAAATGACAACAGCGTTAACAAAAAAATTGGGTAGGTAAGGAGTTGGTCATCAACTCGGGCCAAATAAAGTTTATGTATCGGGGTTTTTACGATGGGTATAAATTGTTTAATTATCGTGGTAAAAATATTAACAATATTATTAACAAAACCAGTATCTAGCCCCCAGCGATAAAAAATAAAACTCAAAGGTGTTAGCACCCCCAAAAAACTCCAAAAAAACGACCACCTTTGGGAATTCGTAAGTTGAAATGTCACTAAGTAAAATAGCGCAAAAATGATTGAACCAAAAATAAACTGCGCTCCCAAGTAAGCTAGATTCATGTTCCCATCAAACAGATATATGAAAAAAGAAAAAAATAAACTTGGTAATGGATTCATGACAGTTGGTTTCTGATCATCAAAATATAAATCGGCCGGTGGAAAATGGCCATCATAAATCTCTCGCGCCCGAGGCAGATAAACAGTTAGTTCATCCTTGTAAGTGGAGAGTTGGGCTAAAACAAAAGGTTCATCTCGTTGTACAAAAGTGTTCCAAACAAAAATCGGTGGGAGTATGTATAATAACCCCACCAAGATAGAAAAAAATGAAACCAGCCAAAAATTCCTACTACTGCTTTTTTGTGCCATCAAAGATATTAAAATAAAATATTGACACCAATACCACCAAGCCATCCCTGATTGCCTTTAACTTTTTGCCCTGAGCTTTAGTACGAGGCCGGTAAGAAACCGGCACCTCATAAAAGTTTAGGCCATTTTTTTTAACCAAATAAGATATTTTTGCGGTAAGTTCCGGATCTATGCCAAAGCGGTTGGATTTTATTTTCAAGGATTTGGCAATTTCTTTACTAAAAATCTTATAACCGGTCTCCATATCGGTTAAATAAAGGCCTGTAAAAAAATTTGACACCCAAGTTAAAAATTTATTGCCCAAAAAATGAACAGTGCCATGCACCCGAATAATGCCCTCCCTCCTAAATCTGGAGCCGAAAACAACATCGGCCTCAAACTTTTCAAACGGTTCCAATAAATTAGGGTATTCGCGAGGATCTAGTTCTAAGTCAGCGTCCTGAATTAAAATAACATCACCCTCCACCAAGGGCAAAGCTGAACGAACCGCCGCTCCTTTACCCTCATTCACTTCTTTATTGACCACCGTTAACCTTTCTAAAAAGGGATAACTTCCATAATCACCAAAATCACTTTTCAAATTATCCAGTATCAATTTTGTTTTATCCGTGGAAGCATCGTTAACAACAATAATCTCTTTTAGTGGCGGCACACCGGCCACTGTAGCCAGCGTCTGCGAAATGGAATTTTCTTCGTTATAAGCTGGAATGATAACTGATAAAAGTTTTACTTTAGACATGATTCTGTTTCTTATGATAATCCACCACCAAAGTCAAAATTTCGTTAAGGTTGTATTTGGGTTTATAGCTAATCAATCTCATGGCTTTGGATAGATCGGGCACACGGCTCAACATATCTTCAAATGTTTCGTTAAAAACATCTTTGTAAGCAAGGTGTGTTATCGCTGATTTGCTCTGGGTTATTGATTTAACCATCCGGGCTAAATCATTTATGGAAACCACTTGGGTAGACCCGAGGTTGACTACCTCGCCATACGCCTTAGGACAATTTATTAACTTCATCAATGCTCCCACAACATCATTCACATAGCAAAAAGCGCGGGTCTGCCGGCCAGTGCCGTAGACGGTTATGGGCAAACAGGCTAAAGCGCTGCTCACAAAACGAGGTATAACCATACCGTATCGGCCAGTTTGTCTAGGCCCTACCGTATTAAACAAGCGCACTATGACCACGGGTAACCTGCGCTCGCGCCAAAAAGACATACCCAAAAACTCGTCTAAGGCCTTGGATAAAGCGTAACCCCATCTCTCATTATAGACCGAGCCATACTTTCTATCGGAGTCCTCCTTAAAAGGTAGTTGATCGCTTTTACCGTAGACCTCCGAAGAAGAAGTCAGCAGCACTGGAATGTTTCTTAGTTCAGCCAGTTCCAAAACATTTTTAGTACCATCAACATTAGTTATCATTGACTCCAACGGTTTCTCGGTGACCAACTTGACCCCAACGGCTGCCGCCAAATGAAAAATCTTATCGACTTTTTTTATTAAAGGAATCAGGTCGGATTTATTCAAAACCGATCCGTGTGTAAAAGTAACACGACTGTTCTTTAATAAATGTTTTATATTGTCCATGCTGCCGGTGGATAGATTGTCCAAAATGAAAACGGTGTGACCCTTTTTGAAGAGTTGCTCTGCTAAATGACTGCCAATAAAACCAGCCCCGCCTGTTACTAAAATTTTCATAAATAATAAATAAAATATTAAATCAAATGATTAGATAAAACTTTACCAAACCACTTAGTTACTATATTATAGCTATATTAACAAAGTAATATATACCATTTTAATTATCTGAATGTCTAATCTAAACAGCACCAGAGGCTACGGCGTTTTAGAAAAATTATTAGCCCAGAAGCGCGCCCGAATGGCCGACAGTTTGATACCAAACCCCCTGCGTTCGGGTAAAATTCTTGATATTGGGTGCGGCGCTTGGCCGCTTTTTCTGGCTAATATATCTTTTAAAGAAAAATATGGCCTGGACAAAATATCCCCCCCGCTTCAATTAGAAAAAAACCAAACTCCAGTAATCAGAATTAACCAAGATATAGAATTAAACCCCCAGCTGCCTTTCCCGGAAAATAATTTCTCTGTCGTTACAGCTCTCGCCATGATAGAACACACCGACTCGGAACTGGCTCAAAAACTTAGCCGGGAAATATACCGAGTTTTAGAACCCGGTGGCCTCTGCATCATGACTACACCGGCCCATTGGACCAACACCATACTGCGGGTGTTGGCTAAAATTAGATTTCTAAGCCCGATTGAAATTAATGACCATAAGAATCTTTATTCAGACAAAGATCTAAAGTGTTTTCTGCGAACAGTTGGTTTTGAAAATAAAAAAATCTCCAGTGGATATTTTGAATTAGGCCTGAATCTTTGGATAACAGCAGAAAAATGACTAATCGATAGTAGCGGGCATAAGCGACGACGGAATAGTTTGTTTTTCATATATAAGGACATTGCCTAAAAAAGTCTCGTAGGTTCCAAAAAGACTTTTAAACACGAGCCGTTCCGGAAAAGGATTTTTGATCGGATATTTTTTAATAAGTCGATAGTCCGTCTCATTTTTTAAGATTGACCGAACCACCGAACATTCTTGTGGCAAACACAAAAAAGTATCCTGGCAACAACCGGGGAACCTCTTGAAAGGCACGGTAAAACTTTTATAATATCGACTATACAAAGCTTCATGCATAACTACAATGTCTACATTATTCAGGTCGGGTAGTAGCACCGGTGAGTCCAAACCTTTAATATGAGAGTATGTTGAATAAGCTATTTTTTTGCTCGGACTATAATTTTTAAGAAATTTAGCGGCTTCATAACGATTATCTCGGACAAAATAATATTGTGAAAAAACAGTTAACCCCAAAGTATAAATGATCACCCCTCCAATTGTGGCTATTTTTAACCAAGGCCTTATCTGAAACCTGTCATAAAATTTAATACCACCATAAGCGGACAACAGAGCCAGGGCCGGCAAAAATATGTTGGCGTGGCGAACAAAAGTTCCATCGCCTACCCACAAAAAAACAAAAGATACCGATAGAACCGATAACATCAGTAAAACAAACTGATAGCTCGCCGCGGTTTTTGTTTCGCGGCGCCAAAAATAAATGAGTGATGCTATAGCTGACACTACTGCCAAAAAACTGGTGCCGGCCAAAACCGCCATAAAATAAAGAAACGGATTATATAACCAATGCGCATGGCTTCCATTTTGTATAATATCCAAAGCTCCTTCAACCAATTCCTTTTTTGACTTTAAAAACTCATGCCAATTATAATCAAAACCCACCGATATATAAAATACACCCGCCGCCAACAAACCAACCGTCAGCGCGCACATTAACCTTTTCCGCCGATAAGCCGGCGCGGCGGTCCATAAACCCCAACACAAAACAACAGCCAGAGCCAATAGAGGCACCACCTGAAAACGAAACGACAAAGAAAAAGCTGCTCCCACCGAGACCCATAAAATCTCTTTTAGGGGTGAGCCGTTTTTATCTTTTGACCAAGAACTAATTAACCTAAAAGTCCAATATAGAGAAAAATAAAACCAAAAAACATGAGGGATATCAGGCACTCCATAGTGGCTGTAGGTAACATTAAGATCAAAAATAGCTAAACCCAAGGCCGCTAATAAACCTATTCTGACATCATTAAAAATCTTTCGACTGATTATTGCTAATAAAAACAGGATGGCTAAAGAATAAGCCAGAACTATCAACCGTCCCGCGGCCAGCAAATAATAATTGGGTAATCCCAAAAATTTTATAGCGGGGTACCCCAACCAAACCATATGGACACCTAAAGCTCGAGCATTAAACTGATCGGTAACTTCCACATCCGGCACAAGTTTATTGTCAAACTGATTGATGATATTGCGAGCAATGCCAAAGTATTGATATTCATCCGGCTCAAAAAAATCCAAATTGCTATAACCCCACCATAATCCGGGCACTCTTAAAACTACAGCCAAAAACAATATCCCAAGAAATATCCATCCAAATTTTTTATTGGTCATTTTTTCTTCAAAACCCCAATAAAGGCTGAACCAGAAATTGCGCCTAAAGAGGTTTGCCCTAAAGGAGTCATTAGGGTTGAAATTTTATTATAAATTTGCGGAAACTTTTTTTCGTATTGAGGTGGATAAGGATGAAGATGATAATAAACAATATATTCTAACTCAAAACCGAATTCTTTAGCTGCTTTTGATAATTCTTGAGGAGTATGCTGCCGTCTCAACATTTTTTTAGGATATTTAGTATATTTTTTTTGCTGAACAGCAGTGTTCCATTCCTTTTTGTCAATCGACTCTTGCAGAAATTTTTCTATACTGGTCGCAACTGATTTTTGTATGTTTGGTATCCCCTTGTCCATGACAGGGCTAAATTTTTCTACTTCGGACAGAGAGCTGACCAAACTTTTAAATTGACCGCTATTACAAGTTGATACGGTATAATTATTTCCGGAAAACAAGTTAAAAAAAACATTGCGACACTCAACTAGAGCATAACCTTTTGAAACAACAAGACTTTTCAAAACTTTGAAAAGTTCTTCATCCGTATCAAGATATTCTAGCAATCCTAAGGCTGTTACCAGATGAAAATGGTCTTCAACTATATTTAAATCATCAATATCAGCAACTTTAAAAATTTTCTTATTAGATTTTTTGATTTTTAATCCAATCAAACTTTTATTCGCCTCTTGAATCATTTTATCGGCAATATCTATTCCATAAGCTTCAAATCCTCTATGTAAAAGATCAATTACCAATTGTCCGGTACCACAACCAATATCCATAGTTTTCATTTTTGGCTTCAAATCCAATTTTTCTATTTCCATTAAAGCCACATCTTTTCTTAACCGATTAACGGGAAATTTCAGATAATTACCTTTGGGGTCGTAAGTTCGTTCAAACCATTCATTAGCTACTTGATTAAAAAAACTTTGAGTAACTTTTTTTTGTACAGTCTTCATATTTATATTAATTGACGGACTTTAAATAATCCCTAATTGAATTAGTGTCGTAGCGAGGCAGTAAAAAAGGGTTGTCTTTTTTACTGATACCTCTTTCTTCTATAGTTAAAGCATGCTTGAAATTTTGGGAGATTAAAACATTTAAAATCTCTGCGTTACAACGCCCATGAGGATATGAAAAAGATTCAATTTTTGTTTTGTTACCCAAAATATCAGATAATACTTCTCTTGATGTACAAACATCCTGTATTAATTCGTAAGAGCTTAGATTGGTCATATTATCATGGCAATGTGAATGGTTACCAATTTCAAAACCATAACCCGCCAATTCTTTGATTTCATCTCGGTTCATAAAAAAAACCTCAATAACAGTCTCTTCATCCAGTTTTAATTCCTTAAAAAAAGAGTCAGTAAAATCGTTTTTGAGCACGCGGGGAATAAAAATTAAAGCTTCCTTAAGGTTAGCCGTTAAAATATCGTCATCTAATCTTAAGGTCTCACTTATACGCCTATCTTTGGGTATTTTATATTTATTACCCAATTCGGCATACTCTCTTTTTAAATAATCGTTGAAAAAATCTATCAGATGTTCAGCAGAAAAATTGGAAAGTAAAATGTGAATTTTATGTACTGAGGGTAATTGCCCTTTAAAAACCGAGGTTATAGGGAAAAGTGTAGTTTTGCAATTATATTTGTTTAATATAGGAACAGCATTTAAATAAACATCTTTTAAACAATCATCGAAAGTAACGGCACAAAACTTATCGGCGGTTCCATTTACGGCAGCAGTTACTACATCGGAAACTGAAACAATTTTAAAACTTCCGTTAAGAAATTTTATCTGTTTTTCAAATTCAGCAAGCTGACAGGAGTTAATACCTTTGTACTTTTCTGAAGGATCTCGGATATAATGATAATTTACGAAGATATAATCTTCTTTCAAAGAAAATTCCATAATTAAGATAAAACCAACTGACAAACATATTCGGCGATTCTTTGCCCAGATTGGCCATCAAACTTCCAAACTTGTTCATGCAGCAATCTCTTTCTGTTTTCCCCGTCACACGATGGATTATTAATATAGTTGTGAATATGACTTACCAAGTCTTCTTCTTTGTGGGCGATCTTGCAAAAACCCGTGCATATTAACTTTTTAATATGATCGTAGTCCAAAAAACGTCGTACACTCTTAATATAAGGTAGTTTCTCCCAACCATCGAAAGCTACAATTATAACGGGCTTATCAAACACAACTGCATCCATGGATACTGTTGAACCATAATTTACCACGACATCACTATAAAATAAATTATTAGCTAAAGTTACAGCATCAGTTTTTTGAACTTCTCTTTCATTAAATTTATTGACACCAAATTCTTTGCCGGGCCTTTCTATAAAAAACCTCTTGTCTGGAACAAATTCATTAAATTCGACCGTATCGTTAGGGGGAAACCTAACTATAAATTGAAAATTATTATCTAATTTGTTCTTTAATATCTCTAACAACTCCCAATCAGTTTTATGGAACCTCCTGCCATGAGGCGCAACCAATATTATTTTCCTACTAGGATTTAGACCAATTCTTTTAAAAAAAATATCTCTGGGAATAATAATATCCTCCAAATAAATATCAAACTGCGGTAAACCGCTAACAAAAATATTTTCCAAATCCATATCCTCATATTTAACCGCCTCTTCTCTAACAATATTATTATGTACAATCAATTTATCCGGTTTAACACGAAATAGACCTTTGTTTGTTATATTATCCCATGATCTTACCATCCCTACAGACATAACATCTCGTTTTTTTGCTTCAGCCAAAAAATAAATATCAGCACTATGGAAAACATCTGTGGCAAATATTAAATCAGGTTGATACTTATCAAAATAAAAAGAAGATTTAGATTTATTTATAGTTGCAAAATCCAGCCATCTGACAAAGCTTTTGATTTTATCCAATCTTCCTAAGGCGGCTAAAAAATAAGAAAAAAAGAAAGTGATGATATTTTTATTTCTTAAAAAGATTTCTAAACGATGGACGGCCAAAGTTTTAGTACTGATCAAAGATCGTCCGATGTAGCTAAATATTATATCCTGCTTACTTGTTATTTCCGTTGCCACGCCTTCAATCACAACATTATCCGAAGCAAAATTTTCTTTAAAATAATTTAGTTTATAAGCGGGGCAAAAAATTATAACCTTTAAACCCACCGTGCCAGCGAGACGGTTCAAGGTTTCGGTAGAAAGAATATTCCGGCCGATGAAAGGATTAAAACTGGTAATAAATATTGTTTTCATTTTTTAGTGTGACAACACTTAAAATATGCGGCCCAGAGACAGTTTGTGGTAATTCAAATTTACTTTATTGAAATTTTTTAAAATCTACTCCGTGGTTAATTACTTCAAATTGATAATGAGATTTCGCTTTCTTTAGAGCGTCTGAAAATGATAAAAAGAACCGACCAGTCCCAGTATTATTGCTTAAATCATGATTAAGAAAACAAATTCTCATTATTTCTTTCTCAAAATATAAACAATGTTATAAGCCCAGCGTTGAGCCAATTTCTTTGATAAACTTAGACTTATACTCTTACTAATATTATAAATCATACGCCGCAACCTGCCTCTTAATCCTTTATAAAAAATCTTGGTTCTAAAGTGGTATTCTATGTTAACCAATTCAAAATACCTCAAAACGGACTTAGCCACTACTCCACCAGGAAACAAAACTAAATGATTGTTGCTCGACCGATAACTGCCAAAATCCTTATACTTTACAAAATAATCAGTACTGGGTTTTGAAGCAAGATAAGGCGCTGTAAAAATAAATAAACCATTCTTATTTAAAGTTCTATGAACTTCCCTAATACAGTGGAATGGATTTTCCAGATGCGGTAAAACACACCAGGCAGTAACAACATCAAAAAACTGATCCGACCAAGGGATGGGTCGCCAACTTAGATCAGCGGTCTTAAATTCCTTAAACAAATCCCGATTGTTGTCTTGCAGATAATCATCAAGATCTACTCCAGCAATGTTATTATATCCAACGCTACTGGCTTGTTTTACAAAGCCGCCGCTCGCGGGAGCAAGATCAAGAATACGAATGGTTTTATCCGCTCCAAAAGAATCAGCCAGATATTTGGCAAAGATTTTAATGGCAAAGTTATCTCTAACGCTCTTGCCCGTACAGTTTTCAAGAATTCCATGCGCTTCCTCTTTATTTTTTCTTAAAAGCTCATCCGTTGTTAAATATTTCATAAAAATTTTAAAATAATATCGGCCAAACGTTCAGACGACTTGCCATCCAATTTCCAACATCGCTCTTCAATAACCTTTCTTCTGCCATCTTCATCAAGTTTTGGGTTAGATAAATACATACTGACAAATTCAATTAACTCTCCCGTATTTTGGGCCAGCCTAATACCGCCAGTCCGAAGAATAGCGCGTTGATGGTCGTAATCATAAAAACGGCACAGACTTTCCCAATACGGCTTGGGGGTGACATCAAAACCTATAAAAACCACGGGTTTATCAAAAACAATGGCGTCTATGGCCAAGGTTGAAGCAAAGGCCACCACTACATCGCTATGATATAACAAATCAACCAAATGTGCGTCTCCCAAAATCAAATCCGCCCTGGAAAAATTTTTCTCACCGCCAGGGTCGTCTATGGCTATTTTATTTGGCGCTGGCTTAATCTGTCCTAGATTGACACCGCCAACAATATATAACCTCAACAAAAGTTGCACATCCAAAGTTTTCAGGGTGTGAACAATCATTTCCGCGATCGGATCATCTTTTGAATATATAGAACTGGGTGGAGCAAAAAAAACTACCTTCTTGGTAGGATCAAGATTAAGTTTTTTAAAAACCTCCCCCCGTGATAACTTTCTGTCCTTAATGTAGTTGTCATAATGAGGTATTCCAACCACATGTATATCCTCCTGACTTATATCATTAAAACACGCCGCTTCTTCCTTTAAACCAGGAGTACTAACTATCAATCTATCGGGGATAATTTTGTTTAAACCTTTTGTGGTGATGCTATCCCACGATCTAATCATGCCAACAGTAAACACCCGGCGCTTTTTTGCCTCTTTCATCAAATCAACATCATCTGGATCAAAAATATCCGTGGAAAATACTAAATCCGGTTTGTACTTAGCGAACAAATAGCTAAATCTAAGTGACGGTATAAAATTAAAATAGAACCATCTTAGCCACAAACGAAACAATTTGGATTTACCCACTGTTTTAGATAAAAACAGGTGATATAAAAAAATTGAATACCGTTTATCTTTTTTAAGCTCTAACAATCTATGAATTTTCCTGGAGTTACTATCCAGAGAATTTAAAAATATTGAATTGAAGATATTATCAATTCTGGAAACAAATCTGTCCATCACACCCTCAACTATGACATTGCTTGAACCAAAATACTGACGGTAAAAATCTTTTTTATGCTCCGGAGTCAGGATCACAATTCTAAGATTCTCAACCGACCTAATAATTTTTAAAAAGTCCGTCGCTAATATATTGCGTCCGATAAGTCCAAAAAAACTGGTTACAAAAATGGTTTTTTGTTTTTCGGACCAAAAAGGTTTTACTTGTTCCATATTCGTTTTAATTATATCACCTAACGCAAACGGTTTTTTATTTGCCGGCACACCAAAACAAACAATTGTCTGATTATTTTGCTATCGTCTTTGTTAAGATAAAAATTTTCCAAACGCAATTTTAAATAAGGATGTAGTTTAACTAAATAATAATAAAACAAAATTGTGGTAACTAAATAAGTTACAACCCACTCTATAGCCGCCCCCTTAACTCCAAAAACAGGCAACAACACAAATAAGATTAAGGGTGAAAGTACTGAACCGTCCACAGACCTCAAAACCAACACTTTTTGCTCTTTGAAAACAACTAAAGTCATGCGGAAAATCTTATAAAAACCGTAAAGAAAAATTATCGCCGTCATTATTTTAAAAAGCGGCATGGCCGGCAAATATTTGGGGAGAATCAAACCAACTAGCGACGGCACTGCCATTAACGAAATAATGGCACCGACCAAACCCAAAAAAACAGAATACTTAATGGCGGTACTAAAAATATATTTTAAACGCGATGAGCTACCCAATTCCCTCGGCATAAGATTACCCAGCATACCTAACGGCATTAAACGAGCAATAATCGCAATCAAACTCCTGGCAAAAGAAAACAAACCCACGGCTTCGGTGCTGACAAATATTCTCATAACCCACAACCTTAAATTATTAGCCACTCTTGACAGCACATATTTCAAACCCATCC